>Ga0209067_10000242_pt1 | contig 37430 bp, 29 predicted proteins | sample ColStrG_CSR_2013_FD_187199 | JGI IMG/M metagenome (GOLD analysis project Ga0209067, IMG submission 187199) | Freshwater sediment microbial communities in response to fracking from Pennsylvania, USA - Cold Stream Run_MetaG_CSR_2013 (SPAdes)... | ecosystem: Environmental > Aquatic > Freshwater >... | reverse complement strand
ATACGCGTCTGCGAATAAAGAAACCGGCAGCGCCCAAAACGAGAATGAAGACGATTTGCTCAAGGATAGCCATGTCCAAAATTATGAATTCATGGGGAATAATAAGGCAAACTTCTGGTGAATACCGTCTTTCGGGGAAACTGAAAAATTTTCTATTTCTGTTAATTATTTTACTTTTGCGTCCCGCTTTGATAAAAAGTGGCCGTTTCCCTCCGGTGACGTAGCTCAGTTGGTAGAGCAAAGGACTGAAAATCCTTGTGTCGGGGGTTCAATTCCCTCCGTCACCACGTTAAAATAAAGAAGTTGGCTCCCAAGGCCAACTTTTTTATTTTTCGCTCCTCTGGAAACCGTCCCCCGGAAATTGTTTTTTATTCAGCAGAGGCAGCTTGGTCATCGCCTTTACTTCGATCATGACTACGCCAAAGTCTTCAACCACTTTTCCTTCGATTTGGTAAAAACCTCTTCCCCGAAATGGAAATTTGGCGGCCACATCGGGAAAATGTACGGTGTCGAAAACACGGCCATGACGATCGTAGAAAGTGCCAAAGTGCATCGACTGGCCGGTCTTGGTTCGTATGTCTTTGGTGGTGATCAGATAACCCACAAGGGAAACCTGCTTTTTGAGCTTATCCCAGAGTTCCAAAACGGTTGTATCGCCACGATTTTCGGTTGCCAATAGTTGAAATGGATTGCATAAAGAAAACCCTAGCAGTTCTATTTCATCGAAAGCATCTTCGATATCGTCGCGCTGAAAAGCGGGCAATGGAAATTCGTTGGGTTCGGTATCGAATAGGTTTGCCGTCGAGGGGATACGCACTTTTACTTCGCTAAAAAAAAGCAGGGCCTCCCACAACAAACGTTGTTTGTCTTTACCAGTAAATCGGAACGCCCCGATACGAATCAAGATCCGAACTTGTTCTAACCCAAGACAAACACGGCTAAGAAAATTATTCAGGCTTTTGTAAGCTCCGTTTTGATTTCGCTCGGTTACGATTTGCTTACTCCCTTTTGTCTCCAGGCCTCTCAGGTGAACGAATCCGACATAAATTGTCTCCCCGTAAATCGTGGTGAGGTATTCGCTCTGGTTCACACAGGGAGCCTCGATTTGGCCTCCATTGAGCTGCGCTTCGTGAAAATAAAACTCGGTGCGATAAAACCCACCGAAGTTGTTAATTACGCCCACCATGAACTCCAGTGGATAGTGAGCTTTCAAAAATAGACTTTGATAACTTTCCACCGCATAACTGGCGGAGTGCCCTTTGGCAAAAGAGTAGCCCGCAAAGCTTTCAATTTCAAACCAAATGCGGTCGGTCACCTTCGGGTCGTATTTCCTTTCCCGGCAGCCTTCAAAAAAACGGTCCTTTACACGCTGGAATTCTTCGCGCGAACGATACTTGCCCGACATGCCCCGGCGCAGGACGTCGGCCTCGGTGAGTGAAAGCCCCGCGAAATGATGGGCCACACGAATTACATCTTCCTGATACACCATCACCCCATAGGTATCTTTCATGATCTCATCCATCTTTGGATGAATAACCTCGTACGTTTTGCCATCGCGCACGGCATGAAAACGTTCAATGTATGTCTTCATCATTCCTGAGCTGGCTACGCCGGGGCGAATGATCGAACTGGCCGCTACCAAGGTGAGGTAGTCGTCACATCGTAACTTTCCCAACAACATCCGTGTGGCAGGCGACTCCACGTAAAAGCAACCCATGGCTTTGCTGTTGCGCATGAGGTCTTTTATTTTCTCATCGTTTTTGAATTTTTTGAACTGGTACACATCCACTTCAACCCCTTTATTTCGTTTAATGTGTTTTATCGTTTCTTTGATGTGGCCCAATCCTCGCTGACTGAGAATATCAAATTTGTAAAGGCCAAAGTCTTCCGCAGCGTGCATTTCAAATTGGGATACAGGCAAACTCTTTGGAGGAAATTCGGTAGCCGTATAAGCGTATATCGGTTTTTCTGTAATGAGTACACCGCCCGCATGGATGGAAATGTTGGCGGGTAATTCTTTATCAACGATGTACTGAGCATAGGCCATCACCTGATGGGCGATGTGATCGCGTTTTTTTTTATCATCACGTCGACTTTCCACCAAACCATCAATTTCTTCTTTGGGCAAGCCAAACACTTTTCCCAACTCGCGGATGATGGATTTGCTTTGATAGGTGACATGCGTTCCCAACAAACAGACATGCTCAGTTCCATAGGTGCTAAAAAGATATTCATAAATCGCATCGCGATTGTCCCACGAAAAATCAATATCAAAATCGGGAGGGGCAACACGCTCCTCGTTTAGGAATCGTTCAAAGTACAGTTCCAGTTCGATCGGATCAACATTGGTGATACCCAGGCAATATGCCACGGTGCTATTGGCACCACTGCCACGGCCAACAAAATCATAACCCTGATTTTTGGCAAAGTTGATGAGATCATAGGTGATCAGGTAATAGGAAGTGAATTGTTTGTGAGCAATAATGGCCAGTTCTTTTTCGATGCGGTCATTCCAGATGCCGTGATGGGGATCGTCTTTTTCATAAATTCTTTTATACCCCTCAAGTGCTTTCTCTCTGAGATAAATTGAATCTTCTTCAATGCTTTTGAAGAAAGATTTTCTGTTTTTGTCAACTCCCAGTTCACAGCGAATGGAACATTGGTCCAGTAAATTTTTTGCGTTAACAAGCAATTCAGGAAAATCATCAAACTGATTTTGTAATTCTGACTCCGTTAACATGAATTCTTCTTTCCGCCCTTGCTGATGCTGGGGAAGTTTACTTAGCAAAATATTGTGGGCGATGCTGCGCAATAAGCGATGGACGTTGTGATCGCGATAAACTACCTTTGTTTTTTTAGATTTTTTATCCTCGACATTTTCGGGCGGAAGGAATGTGACCGGATGAAGAGCAACAAACTTGTCGGGGTAATTCTTCCGGGAAGGATCTGCACCAAAACTTGGAAGTTCGTCGCCGCGTACTCCAATAAATTCCCGGGCAAGAAGTCGTTCGGCCTGTATTTTTCTGAAGGGATAAATAACGAAGGCATTCTCTATGTCTGGAGCCCGAGGTAAAAACCTTTTTTTTTCGCGATTATGAAATGAGAGGAACCGGTTGAGTTTTTCAAAGCCATCATTGTTTTTAGCGATGATAATGTAGAGCAGTTCGTCCTCCTCGGATCGGAACTCAACGCCCACTGCGATCCTGAGATCGTATGGAATCTTCCCAAACTTGGTTAGTCCGTTTGCCCCCGGCTTGTTCTCTTCACAAATGCGCAGCATATCCAGAGAAGAAGCCACGTTGTTGATTTCGGTGAGTGCTAGTTGATGAATGCCGCAGCGCTTTGCTTCATTAAATAGAGTCTTGACCGGCATGGTGCCGTATTTGAAACTGAAGCCGGTGTGGCAGTTGAGGTACATAAGTTGTCGTGCCGATTTTCAATGGGTCAATGATTCATCAAAATTTTTCCTCACTTTGCCATTGAACATATTCATTTCCATCCGCACCCGGCTGCTTACACCCATGGTGGTGGCGCGCACCAGTTTTTCTACTCCATACTTGTGTTTAATAAAATCCATTGCTTCATAAAGATTGATGTCCTCTTTGGTGTCGTCAAACAGACTAATCTGCTGATTGCCGTGAACCAAGTTGCTCAGGCGCACGCCCACCAACCGGATCAGCATCCGTCGGCTGTACAGCCTATCGAAAAGTTCCACCACCGTGCGCAATAAAATGTGGTCGGAAGAAGTGTAGGGAACGTGAATTTGTTTCGTTTCCGTGTCGAAATTCGAATACCGAATTTTCACCGTGACACACGAAGTGAGCTTTTTCTGTTCGCGTAATTGGAAAGCCACCTTCTCCACCATGGCGATAAGGATTGATTTCAAACGCTTCACATCAATGGTGTCCTCTCCAAAAGTGCTTTCGGTGGAAATGGATTTTTGTTCACTGTAGGGAACTACGGGCGCGCGGTCGATGCCGTTGGCTTTGTTCCAAAGCGAGATTCCGTTTTTACCTAGTGCACTGATCAAAAACTTCATGGGCATCTCGCGCAGCGTGGCGATCGTACGCACGCCCATGTCATGGAGGAAGGATGAGGTTTGGGTTCCGATTCCCGGGATTTTTTCCACCGACAAAGGAGATAGAAAATCGTTTTCAGTTCCTGCTGAAATTAATTTTTGAGCGAGGGGCTTAAATTCACCGGTGGCGATCTTGGATACAGTTTTGTTTACCGACATGGCCATAGAAATGGGAAGGCCACTCTCTTTGATAATTTTTTTTTGCAGCCCGACAGCCCATTTGAAAGAGCCAAAGAATTTATCCATCCCGCTGGCATCAATGTAAAATTCATCTATCGAAGCTTTCTCAAACATGGGCGCGGCCTGGGCAATTATCTCAGTAACTAGGTGAGAGTTCTGGCTGTAGGCCTCCATATCACCGGAGATTACCTTGGCATCGGGACAAAGTTGCAAGGCCAGGTACATGGGCATGGCCGAGTGCACACCAAATCGCCGCGCTTCATAACTGCAGGCCGCCACCACTCCCCGGCGACTTTGGCCACCAATAATCAACGGTTTGCCTTTGAGTTGTGGGCTGGCTTTGCATTGGACAGCAACAAAAAAAGCATCTAAATCGAGGTGAACAATAGATTGGTCCATGACCAAAAATACTAATTTATTTAGGTTTAATACTAAATTAATTAGTAAATTCGGAAAACTCTGTTGATCAGAGCTTTAGGCGAAAGCTAAGTACCCGGGACGGGAGTTGAACCCGTACAACCTTTAAGGGTCACAGGATTTTAAGTCCTGCGTGTCTACCAATTCCACCACCCGGGCAGGCAAAAAAAATAAAAGCACCAGAACAAGTGGTGCTTTATTCTTGAGCGGGAAACGAGACTCGAACTCGCGACCCCGACCTTGGCAAGGTCGTGCTCTACCAACTGAGCTACTCCCGCCTACACTACACTTCTGCGGGCGGACCGCGGAAGCGTTGGTTTTCCCTCTTCGCTTTCGCTAAAGGGAGTGCAAATTTAATGCACCATCGTGAATTTCCAAATTACAGCCCGTCGCTAAAGTGCCTAAATGACTTTTCTTCAGAAAACTTTGCCCTATTAACGTCGCATGAAGCGCCTTTGCGTATTGATAACGACTTAAAAATTATTCCCCTTCAACCACTTGGCTTGATAGAGGATTTGCCCAGCGGGATGAGAATAATGCGCCATCTGTCGCTGGATGCTTCCAGCACAGACTGGCCTGGGTCGCCGATGAAAATAATTTTATCGAAGCCTTCCGGGGTCAAGCTCTCCATTGCTGAAGACACCCCCATCCTTGCTCCCAGGCTTCGAGCATTGTCTTTTTATCGGGACAGGACTCTTCAAACTCCGATTCGCGATTCCGCCAGATTTTTCTCCGTCGCTGGTCAAGAAATCAGTCCAACACGAAAGCATATTGCCCACCGAGGTGATAAGCCATCAATGCGATTTCTTGGCTCATTAGGTTTGACTGAAATTTCTGCATCAGTGAGGTAAGCGGTGGCCCTTCACCTAATTCTTTGTAATAGCGAAATAACGTGATAGAGCGTTATTGGAATCCCCGGTCTTTAAACTTCGACGTCTTCATTCACAACTTTTGAATTTTCATTAGAACCGACCGGTGGTCTTTGAGTGTCGAATTGTTTTTTCAACTCCTGTGCATGCTTCTTGTCTTTGGAGAATTTAATATGATCAGGAACACCTTTCAAATCCCAGATTAAACCGATCCATTGAAGGGCACGCAAAATGTAATAGGTGATGTCAATTTCCCACCAGAAAAATCCCTGACGCGACGCCACTTCGTAATAATGGTGGTTGTTGTGCCAGCCTTCACCCAAGGTGAGTAAGGCAAGCCAAACGCTGTTTTTGGACTCATCCCCGGTTTGGTACCGTTGTTTACCAAACTTATGCATGATTGAATTGATCGAGAAAGTACCGTGATAGGTGATCACCGTGCTCAAAAAGAATCCAATAAACAAGGCAGAAAATCCAGCCGTCGAAAACATAGCGCTTATACTTCCGCCGTCAACCATTCCACCTAGTGCCATCACCAGCAAAGCCAGCAGGGTTGGTGGGACCAAATAATACTTGTTCAACCACACCAACTCGGGATACTTGGCATAATCGCCGATCGTTTTGTAATCCGTTTCCTTGAAGTCAGGGCCTACTATCCAGCCTATATGGGAGTACCAAAATCCGTAGATCTTCATCGAATGAGGATCCGCCGGCGTGTCGCTGTAGCGGTGATGATGCCGATGATGGGCAGCCCACCACAAGGCCCCTTTTTGTGCGGAAGTTTCCGCCATGAAGGCAATCAAGAACTGAAACCAGCGAGAAGTTTTATACGACTTGTGTGCGAAGTACCGGTGATACCCGCCCGTGATCCAAAACATTCTGAAAAAATATAAGAATGCGCACATGATCCAGTCAAACGATGTGGCCCCTGTGAATAGGGCCAACAGCGGAGTCAAATGGATTAACAGGAAAGCAATCTCTTGCTTGAGGATGGGCTTTTTTCTTACTTCAGGAACGAGTGCGGTTGAATTCATCGTATTAACGTTCTTTAATCTATCACTAGGTTTTCAAACCCTATTTCTAGATCGAAAGTTTACAGAAAAAAGAAAATGATTTTAGAACTTCTCCTGAAGAACTTTCGAAATATCATTCTTAAGCTCCTGAACAAAATCGGAAGCATTTCCGAAATCGCAGGCTTTACGAAAACTATTGATCAAAGCAGCCCCATCAGGCAATTCCCAATGAATTTTTGCTGTCTCTTCACTTAGTTTTTTTTGCGCTCGGCAAAACAACTGGCGGCAATGTTCTTTCTTTTTGTTGAGTGCCTGTTGAAGTTCTTCATAATCAAAATCAAAAACTTCCTTCAACAGATAGACAGCGCGTTCAAGCGGACCCAATTTGGTTTGCAGCACTTTGAAAGCGGCCGAAAGATTGACGTCCCTATCTAACTTGGCCAAGTGGGTCTCTTTAAAGTCACCGAACCATTCATCAACCGGAACTGCATCGAGATTTTCTTCTTTTTTCCTTTTCCGCAAACTCAAGTGAGTGAAGCAATTATTGGTGACAGCCTTGATCAAATATGCTTTTGTGTTTTCAATTTTTTGATGATCAATACTCAACCAACGCACAAAGGTCTCCTGGACAATGTCTTCAGCATCTTCTTTGCAACGCACCAAATTGTAGGCAATGGTGTGCAACAGTGGTTGGTAGTGCGATATGGTCTGTCCTTGGGTCATTTTAGCCCCGCAAAGGTACGGCAAAATCGCCAGACGACAACGTAAAATCAGAAATGTTCACGATAACTAATGATCGTCAGTGGGGTAGCGTAGGCCGGCTTTTGCTCGTATTCGATCCATTGTTTCCATCATTAGTAATGTGTCCTCGTGTTTCAATACAGGGCTTTCCGTTAATCCGTTTATTAAGCAATCCGTGACATGCTGTGTTTCATATTCATAACCATTACCCAATGCCTTTTCAAATGAGATGCGTTGACAAGAATCAACGATGTCAGGATAGTATTCGAGGCTTGTTGTTGGCCCGTGAAACCGATGGGTAAGTCTGATCCTTCCCTTGTTTCCACCAATGTCAGCCCCGGTAGAAAGGTTGGACGTAAAGGTTGAGAAAAGTTGGGCAAGTGCTCCGTCGCGATATTGAAATTGTATCGCGCATTGGCTGTCCGTTCCTTGCTCGGAGGGGGTCATTACCGATTCCACAATATCGGGTCTTCCCAAGAGATCTAATGCAAGAAATACTGGATACACACCAATGTCGAGCAGCGACCCGCCGCCCAGTTTTGGATCGTAAAGTCGCTGAGCGACCGGTGGAGCAGGGATAAATCCGAAATTGGCCACCACGCTTTGGATTTTTCCGATTTTACCTTCGGCAATCATATTCCTCAATCGTTGATAATGCGGAAGAAATCTTGTCCAGAAAGCTTCCATCAAAAAGACTTTCTTTTCGCGCGCCCGTGCAATCATGTCCTTCGCCTGGCCTTGATTCATGGCAAACGCTTTTTCACACAGCACGGCTTTATGGTGATTTAAACAAAGCAGTGTATGCTCATGATGAAAGGCGTGGGGCGTAGCTATATAAATGGCATCTACCTCCAGATTTTCCACCAGGCTTTGATAACTGTTGTGTTTGAATTTTACCGGAAATTCCTTCGCGAACGCGTCGGCCGTTGATTGTTCTCGGGCTCCTACGGCGACCAACTCGGCATTGTTTACGAGTCGGAGATCAGCCACGAACTTTCGTGCGATTTTTCCGCAACCTAAAATGCCCCAACGAATGGTTTTCATTTTTTTGAAAAATATTTGCGAAAGGTAATTTGAATTAATGATTTGAACCAGCGGCAATCCCGCTTGGTTCGGCCCGGTCGGAGTAGTGACAAATTCGGGGCCGTCCGTCTGCGCTTGTCCAGGCTTGCTGCCTCGTTAGTTTTTTAGCACATTCAAAATCTCGTTCAGCTTCAGTAGCGCCTCCACCGGGCTGATGGTATTAATATCAATTTTGCCGAGCATCTCCTGAACCTCTTTCATCTTGGGATCGCTTTCAAACAACGAAATCTGTGCGCTGGCTTTGGGTAAAGCATCAAATTTCTTTTCTGGATCGTTCTTCTGTTTTTCTTTTTCTAGGAAGCGTAAAATCTCATTGGCCCGCAAAACAATTTTGTTGGGCATGCCGGCCAATTGCGCTACGTGAATTCCAAAGCTGTGTTCACTGCCGCCCTCTTTCAGTTTGCGGATGAAGATAATCTTGTCACCAATTTCTTTTACCGACACATTGAAATTTTTCACGCGAGGCAAATCTTCTGCGATTTGATTCAATTCATGATAGTGGGTAGCGAAGAGTGTTTTTGCTTTATACTCTTTTTGGTTATGCAAATATTCAACAATGCTCCACGCAATGGACACACCATCGTAGGTGCTTGTACCACGACCAATTTCGTCCATCAACACGAGGCTTCGATCGCTTAAGTTGTTAAGGATGCTGGCCGTTTCGGTCATCTCCACCATAAACGTAGATTCGCCTCTTGACAAGTTGTCGGAGGCGCCAACGCGGGTGAAAATTTTATCGACCACCCCAATCAAGGCATGTTCAGCGGGGACATAACATCCAATTTGTGCCATTAAGACAATCAATGCAGTTTGTCGAAGCAAGGCCGATTTACCAGCCATGTTTGGACCCGTGATGATTAATATTTGCTGTGTTTCATTGTCCAGAAAGATGTCGTTGGGCACATAATTTTCGCCCGGCGGCAATTGTTTTTCAATGACCGGGTGGCGGCCCGCTTTGATGGCAAGTCTAGTGGAGTCGCTCATCTCTGGTCGGCTGTAGTTATTTGATTTTGATACCCGAGCAAAAGAAAGTAAGCAATCGAGCTCGGCAACCATTCTTGCATCGTGTTGAATTTGTGAAATGAACTCCGCGGTGTGGCGAACAAGTTCCTGAAAAAGGTGTTGCTCAATTACGGCAAGTTTTTCTTCTGCATGAAGAATTTTCTCTTCATACACTTTTAATTCTTCCGTGATGAAGCGTTCAGCATTGACCAAGGTTTGCTTACGGATCCAGTCATGGGGCACCTTGTCCTTGTTAGCATGGCTGACTTCGAGGTAGTAGCCAAAAACTTTGTTGTAAGAAATTTTTAAAGAATTAATTCCGGTCCGTTCAATTTCTCGTTTTTGAATTTGCAAAAGATAATCTTTTCCAGAAAAAGCAATGGTGCGTAACTCATCCAGTTCGGCATTTACATTTTCTTTGATAATGCCCCCTTGATGTAAAAGCATGGGTGCATCTTCCTTCAATTCGTGGTCAATTTTCTCGCATAAGAATTCACACGGATCGATTTGGGTTCCAAATTTTATTAGTTCTGGCGATCCTGATTTCAACAACAATTGCTTCACGGGGGCAATCGCGTGGAGAGCCCTTTTCAATTGCAAGAGTTCCCTTGGGTTAACGCGGCCAACGGCAACTTTTGAAATTAACCTTTCCAGGTCGGCAATCTGTCGAAATTGGTCTGAAATTGATTCAGTAAGATCAACATGATCAAAAAAATAATTAACCGCCTGCAAACGCTCCTCAATGCGCGACCTTTCCTTTAGCGGCAAGACCAGCCACTTGCGCAAATTGCGCGAGCCCATCGGCGTAATGGTTTGGTCAAGAATTTGAATTAGAGGAACCCCGCCCTCACTGGTTGAGTGAACAATTTCCAAATTGCGAATAGTGAACTTATCCAGCCACACGAATTGGTCTTCATCCAGACGAGCGATGGAGGCAATGTGATGGGTATCCTTGTGCTCGGTGGCTTCCAGGTAGTGAAGAACGGAGCCGGCAGCAATAATCGCTTCGGTCATGCCATCAACACCAAAACCTTTGAGCGTGGAGGTCCTAAATTGCTGAACTAATTTTTCCTGGGCAAAATCAAGGGAATAAACCCAATCATCCAAAGAAAAGGTAGCGTATTCCTGTGCAAACAGGGCGTCCAGTTTTTCACGATAGGTTTTACAGAAAATAATTTCGGCAGGAGCAAAATTCTGAATCAGTTTTAGAACATAACCTTCATTTCCCTGTGCAGCATAAAACTCCCCTGTGCTAATGTCAAGAAAGGAAACTCCCCATCCGTTTTTTGAAATATGAACGGAGGCTAAAAAATTATTTTGCTTCTTGTCGAGAACGTTATCATTGAATGAAACGCCGGGAGTGACCAATTCGGTCACTCCTCGCTTTACAATACCTTTCACAAATCGCGGATCTTCCAGCTGATCGCAAATAGCCACCCGGTGCCCCGCTCTCACCAATTTGGGTAGGTAAGTATCAAGAGCGTGATGTGGAAAGCCGGCTAGGGCCGTCTCGGAAACTGAACCATTACCGCGTTTGGTCAAAACGATGTCCAGGATCTTACTGGCTTTGATCGCATCCTCTCCAAATGTTTCATAAAAATCCCCCACCCGAAAAAGCAATAAGGCTCCCGGATACTTCACCTTAATAGCGTTGTATTGTTTCATCAAGGGTGTTTCGACAAAAGAACCGGACATGCGGCAAATATAGTGGGCTTAAAGGAATGTGCTGACCGTCTGTTTGCGCCAGAATTGTTTTTATTTATTTTTATATTTCCTACTTTCCAGCTCAGTAGCGCTTTAATTATTTTGAATCCCTTTCAGTCAAGTTTGAGTCGTTCCTACGAAACACAGGTAGTACTGTTGATTTCTATCTTGGCTACGTTGCGAATGGTGATGGCCCTGATGGTTGATTTGACCGGGTCCAAGGTACAAGCGGCCGAAGTGCTCACCGATACGGCGATCTTGTGTGTGTTTGCAGGCTTGCTGATCTTTGCAAGCCGAAAAGCAAACTTTTCATCCGTTCATCCTGGCTTTGGCGTTGCTATAATTATATTGCTTGCCGTTAATTTTCTGGAGTTTGGCGGAACTCATGGGACTTCAAGGTTTAACTATTATGCAGGATTTTTTATTATTATCCTGCTCTACTCAGGAAATGAATTGGTTATTTTACTTTCTGTTCAAAGTATCTTAATCATTTTGCTAACCATCTACGTCAGCGCCCTACCTGTCGGAGAAACCTATCTTTTTATTGGGAGCAACCCGGGAGCGGGTGATTTTCTTTTCATTCTGCTTTCCTTAGGTATTTTGTCATTTTACCTAAAAAAAATTACGGAGCGGGAAGTTCAACGATTTGGGGAACTGAACCAGCGACTTGACTTGCGCGTCGCTCAGGCAAAGGAGTTGAATCATGAAATGATACAACAGGGTAATGCCTTGGTTCAGGCCCAACAACATTTGGAAGATGAAGTAAGCCGAAGAACTTTTTCTCTCAAGGAGAAACAGAAAGCTATCGAACGGTATATTCACCTCAACACAGAGGTGTTACAACAACCTGCCGAGAAATTGAACGCCGTGATTGCAACCCTGCACAAGGGTCAGCCACTGGTGACGATGCTGCTCGCCTCCCACTCGGAATTGAATGAGGTGATTAAGAATATCACCCACACACTTGGCTCTGAACAAGAACTTAATCGGAACAAGCTTAAATGAAAAAGGTGAACCTCGAAAAGGATATTTTACAATACGGACAGCTGGTGGGGATCAGCTACCAATTGTATCAAACGGTAATGAGTTTTGTCCCTCGGACGAACGTCTCCGGAGTGCTGACCAATATGTTAATTGCGCTGGTAATTATCTTTCTTTATTTGTTAACACAAAGGAAAGGTGCGCACCCCATACTACTGCTCGCTTTCCATGTTTTGGCATTGGCAGGATTTACTTTTTTTTGGAAAAATTACGGTGGAATGTCCGGCACGGTTCCAAGCTTCTTCTGTTTATACACCGCTTTTATCGTGGTCTGCTCTCATGGCATTACGCGTTGGGTGATCATCGTTATGTTGGGTTCCGTTCTTGGGATTTATTTTCTTTTCCCCGGCCTGCTCGGCATGGAAACGTTCTATGAGCCTTATAAGATAGATCCATTTCAGCGAACGGTAGATTATCTTATTGTGGGTGGTCTCATTGTTGCATTCACCTTGTATATGAAAAGAAAATTTGTCTTCTATAGGGAGAGCATCAGCAAAAGGAATAAGCAGTTGGATCAGATTGCCAGAACATTACACAATCAAAATCAGGAGTTGGCGACACGACAAGAAGAAACCCGAGCCATCAATGAAAATCTTGAGGCGATGGTGGAGGAGCGAGCACGCGACGTGGAATATAAAAACAAGGCTCTCGCAGAGTATGCATTTATCAATGCCCACATGCTACGAGGTCCCTTGTGTAGGATAATTGGACTGATCAGTCTGATGGAAAGGGAGCCTGATCAATACCCATCAACGCAGCTAGCTCAATTGAGATCAATAGCTCAGGAAATTGATCAACGCGTCAAGGAGATTAATTCGGTCATTAGCTAATGAATTAGTAGTTCAAAAAACATTTTGAATCTTGCTATCTTTGAACGATGATTTTTCTATTTCACATCGGCTTTCTGGAAGTAAGTTGGGTTGATGTCATTGATATTGGCCTGGTGGCCATTTTACTTTATCAAGTTTATAAACTGATTCGCGGGAGTATCGCGGTGAATATTTTTCTAGGGATTCTTTCGCTTTATCTGGTTTACCTGATTGTGAGGGCTGCTCAAATGGAGTTACTCACTAAAATATTGGGTCAGTTTATGGGCGTAGGAGTGCTGGCCATGATTATTTTATTTCAACCGGAGATCAGAAAATTTTTGTTAGTCATTGGCCGGAGTGCCGAAATCAATCGTGATAATATTTTTAAGTCGATTAATAATTTGCGCTATGGATTTCATGATGACTTTGATGTACATCAACTGATTGAAGCGGTGAAATCACTAAAAGCCACCCGGACCGGCGCGCTGGTTGTTTTTTCCAGAGATACCGAATTGAAATTTTATTGTGAGACTGGCGATTATTTAGACGCCGATGTAAACAAGAGATTGATACTTTCGATTTTTCAAAAAAATAGTCCGCTTCACGATGGTGCCATTGTCATTTACAAAGGTCGTATCAAAGCGGCGCGATGTGTCCTCCCCGTGAGTGAAAACGATCACCTCCCTCCTCATTTTGGGCTTCGCCATCGTTCGGCCATTGGCATGAGCGAAACAACCGATACCTTGGTGATGGCCATTTCGGAGGAGTCTGGAAGATTAATTTTGGCCCGCAATGGAAAATTTATTCGTGGCCTTAAACTCAGGCAAGTCGAACAAAAAATTTTGGAATACCTTCACAACACAGAGCCTCAGAACTGGGATGAAATTCCCGTAGAACCTGAACCTCAGGAACCGGAAGAGGTGAAGGCTTAGCCGGTGAAGAGGAGAATCATTTTAATCTTATTTTCTGCCCAGGCCACGAAATAAAAACCGTTACTCAACGCGGCCGCGAGCCAACTTTTCAGTACCAAAAAGGAATTTGATTGACATTCTGCGATAATGAATCGAGAAAGGACCATGGCGAAATTCAATCCAGTGTTGACCAACAGACCCTGAACTCACGCGAAAGATGAAGGGTAAACCGCCGTCTCCTGATACTTTTTCTACAGGTCAGGACGTTCTGGTGGCAATGGATCATTGTTGAAATGGGAGAAGTTTTTGTATATCTGATTATTTCTTTTTTAATTTTGCAGGAACGTTCTCAAACAATTTTTTAAACTAATAGAAATGAAAGAGGCCAGTTTGGTTAAATTTTATTTTATCAGGTACTTTTTTCTTGCGTTTGGATCACTGCAAGGCCTGGCTGCAACTGTACTTTTACTCCAGTTTCATGACACACCCAAGAGCAGGTTTGCCGTTTTTGTACTTTTCACGCTGGCGATGATCTTGTTTTCGGTGCACTTCCTGGTGTTCGCTAAAGTGAAGCGAGTGGCAATGAATAAAAAGAAAATCGCAATCATTTTTGGTGATCGCACCAAACAATTTGATTGGGATGATGTGAAAGAGTTAAAGCTCATTCATTTTCTAAACATGTACTCGCTCAAACTCAAAGGCAAGAAGAGAATTTACTTTTTGCCGGCGCATGACAGTGCTGCGCTCTTTGGCTTGTTTCCGGATGAGCCCGCGTTTCTCCCTAAGAAATTGAGCAAGGCCTAAGCATAGTTTATTGGTGAAACACGCTTGACTTGATGATCAACCCACGTTGAATTTCTAGCATCTCGCCAACGTAGAGATCATCTTCGCCCTTGACATGCCTTACATATTCCATGAAGACCCGATCTTGATGAGGTGTGAGACGAACAATTTCATATTGTAAGGAGGGCAATCGATCAAATGCATCGCGCCACCATGTTCTCAACGCGTCTTTGCCTTTGATCAATCCGTTGGTTTGAGGATGTCGAACCTTCAACTTCGGACTGAAATGTTCTGCATTATCATGGTAAAGAGCAAGAAGCCTTTCCAAATCTTTGTTATTGAAGGCCGCAAACCATCCCAGGGCTATTTCATTTAACGCCGTCGTGCTCATTAATCCTCAATCAAGGACGTGAAGCGTAACCCAATAGCGATAAGCAACTAATGCCTGATCGAGTTTTGATAAACGGCTGATGTCGCGTTTACTGTACTTTGGAAGTATCAGTTTATTCAGCTTTGCCAGTACTTTAAAGATGATTTTCATATTATTATTTCAATACGCCAAGTTCTTTTCCTACCTCGGTGAAGGCTTTGATGGCTTTATCCAAATGATGACGTTCATGCCCTGCGGAAATTTGGACCCGGATACGGGCTTTGCCTTTGGCTACCACCGGAAAGAAAAATCCGATGACATAAATTCCCTGCTCTAATAGTCGTTCGGCAAACTGCTGGGCCAGGGGAGCCTCGTACAACATAATCGGCACGATCGGATGCTCCCCGGGTTTGATATCGAATCCGGCTTTGGTCATTTCTGTTCTAAAGTATTTGGTGTTTTGCTCCAGCTTATCTCGAAGAGCGGTGGTTTCCGAAAGCATGCTAAACACTTCGATGGAAGCACCCACAATCGAGGGGGCAAGCGTATTGGAAAACAAATAAGGTCTCGAACGCTGGCGAAGCAGTTCAATGATTTCTCTTTTTCCCGAGGTAAACCCTCCCGAAGCACCACCAAGTGCTTTCCCTAAAGTTCCGGTAATTAGATCAACGCGATCCATTACGCCACGATATTCCGGCACGCCCCGACCTGTCTTGCCGAGAAAACCCGTCGCGTGGCATTCATCCGTCATTACCAAGGCTTCATATTGGTCAGCCAAATCGCAAATCTTATCAAGCTGGGCAATGGTGCCGTCCATCGAAAAAGCACCGTCTGTTACGATAATGATTTGATTAGCACCTGCTGCTTTGGCATCTTTCAATTGCTCTTTCAAGTCAGCCATGTCATTGTGCTTGTAGCGGTAACGCAAGGCTTTGCACAAACGCACACCATCAATAATGGAAGCATGATTCAGTTCGTCGGAAATGATGGCATCTTTCTCGCCAAACAAAGGTTCAAACACGCCACCGTTCGCATCGAAAGCGGCGGCATAAAGAATCGTCTCCTCCATGCGGAGAAATTCGGATATCTTTCTCTCCAGCTCTTTATGGATGTCTTGCGTGCCGCAGATGAAACGGACCGATGACATACCGAACCCATGGGTATCAATCGCCTCCTTGGCGGCAGCCGTTACGCGCGGGTGCGATGACAAACCAAGATAATTATTCGCACAAAAATTAATCACTTCTTTACCATCAGCTGTTTTGATGTCCGCTCCCTGCGGGGTGATGATGATCCTTTCTTTTTTAAAGAGCCCGGCTTCACGGATGGATTCAAGCTCCTTTTCTAAAATGGGTTTCAGTTTTTTATACATGATGGTGTCAACTAGTGGACTGCAAAACTACAAATCACAAATCATAATTCGTACATGTTAAATTTTAATAACTTCGCCCCGCATTCGTTTGAACATGAAGAAAACTAAGATATTATTGATTGGTGCAGGAGGCCAGCTCGGCGCTGAATTGACCCAAGGCCTGTGGAAAATTTATGGCCAGGAAAACGTCATTGCCTCCGACATTAAAGATGCGCAAGGGGTCTTAAAGGAAGGGCCTTACGAGAAATTCGATGTAATGCAGCGCGAGAAGTTGTTTGAGTTGCTGAAGAAAAAGGAGATTACGCAGGTATATCATCTAGCGGCTTTGCTCTCGGCCACGGGCGAGAAAGATCCGCGGTGGGCTTGGAAACTAAATATGGAGAGTTTGCTTTTTGTCCTCGAAGCGGCTCAGGAATTAAAGCTTCATAAGGTGTATTGGCCGAGCTCCATTGCAGCGTTTGGACCGACAACGCCCAAACAAGATACACCGCAGGAAACAATTATGGATCCATCAACGGTATATGGGATAACAAAACTGGCCGGTGAACTTTGGTGTGAATATTACTTCAGACGATATGGTGTGGATGTACGCAGTCTTCGCTATCCCGGATTGATAGGCTGGAAGACGCCCCCCGGAGGAGGCACCACTGATTATGCCGTAGACATTTATTTCAAGGCACTGAAAGATAAACAGTATGATTGCTTTTTATCTGCGGACACCTACCTGCCCATGATGTACATGGACGATGCCGTAAAAGCAACCATTGATTTGATGGAATCACCCGCAGAAAAAGTAAAGGTTCGCACCAGTTACAATATTGGTTCCATGAGTTTTTGTCCGGCCCAGATTGCGGCGACGATAAAAAAACACATTCCCGATTTCTCTATTACCTACCATCCCGATTTCCGGCAAGCCATTGCAGACTCGTGGCCAAAATCAATTGATGATTCAGCCGCCCGAAAAGACTGGGGATGGCAACATCAGTTTGGGCTCGAGGAAATGACCAGTGACATTCTGAAGAATCTTAAAAAGGTGATCAATTAATTATCGGAGAATTGAACGGACAGATTGGTTGATATTCCTAATCGGAAACCGCTGCTGACATCATTTCCATTTTGGAATGAAGTCGCAAACTCAAGTCGGAACAAACGAAGAATGCCGTTCAGCCCGTAGCCTAATTCAGTATAGTTTTTTGAGGAAGGTGTGGCTAAGTAATTCACAAAGAAATTTTCCGATACCCCTAACATCCGGACTTTGGGGATGCGCGTGAGTAGGAATTTTCTGAAATGATAATGAACGTTGGCCGAGAAATATTTGTCGCGAGTACTGTAGGTGTAATAATCCAAAAGGCGAAAACTTCCGACCGGGTCAGTGGTCATGAACGGCGTCTGGTTACCCATAAAATGTTTGTAATCCATGAAGTAAATGGATTTGGTATTAAAGAACTGCCCGGCTTTCAGATTCATATCCAGCAACCCACGAACACCGAGACGAATTCCTTGCCGCACACCGATCTCTAACAAGTCGTAGTCTACATCACTTCCGAAAACCTTACTAAAACCCTTTTTGTAGTCCAACGTGAAGGTGGGCGTGGATCGGTCCGCACGATATTTATTTCCGTTGCGGATGCGATATTTTTGCCATGGCCGTGCTTCGAATCCTATGAAGCCACTGAAGGCGGTGTTGTCGGGGAAGTGGGTGTCAGCCAGCTCAACATTGACAGGCGCGTTGGGGGTGAAACGATCTTTACTTTTATCGTTAAATGAATAGTCGTTCATATTGTAAAGTTCGTGCCTCCGTGCCCATGACCATTGTGTGCGTAGGGAGAACTTGTCGTTGACCCGCTGACGAAACGTTACATCAATAAATTCACGTTCATATATCTTCATCCAATTCTGGCCTTGAACTAATGTAGTGAACGTATTGATGAATGAATGAATGGGTTCGTCATGATTAAATTGTTGTATGTACTGACCCCCACTCAACGTAACCCTGTTGGTTCGCGTTCGGTAATCTACACGTAAAAAGCCGCTAAAAATTTCTCGCGCAAAGGCATAACGAAAAACCGGACTTATTTCAAGGCGCTTTGTATCAGGTCTTCTTTCTTTGTTGACCGTATCACGCTTCACCCAACGCTTAAAGTAACTCAGACGATAAATAGCATTTACCCCCTCCACCGTATTGTAGCCGCCCCACGGCGTGTGGATTTGAAAATTAGAAGATTTTCCGAGGGAATAACTATTACCTGTTAAAACATCAAAAGGATTGAACCCCTTTTTCTTTCGTTTGGACTTTAACGTGTCGCCTTCATCACGTTTACGCTGTATTTCGCTGATGCTATCCGTTTTTTTATAACCTCGCACCTCTTCTTTGTCCAGCGGGGCAGGCCGGATCACAGCCCAATACACGGAGTCCTTTTTATAGGCCATCGAATCGATTGCGTAGTGACTTTCTGAAATTACATCAGGCTCCTTTTGTTGAGCTCGTTCCGTTTTCTCATACTCTTTAGCGAGTTGTTTTAATTCCTTGTTTGTAATTTCTTTACCATTTTCGAGCCGTTGTTTGAGTTGTTGATTTTTTTTGGAGAATTGCTTCGTCACTTTCTTAGCTTCTTCTTTTTCTAATTTCTCATCGATTACTTGCATTTCTACCGGTAAGGCAGGATTGACTTGAATTTTATATTCTTTTACGGTAGCATTATAAGACCCGGCAAAATCGAACCCAAAAACTTTTCCACTGACGATAGCCTGCATGGACACCGGCATCCAGGCCTTATCTTCAATGGGGTTATAGATCTCTTTTACCTTAAAATGAATTCCAAGTTTGGACGATTTTAGTTCGAGGCTATGGATACTCCACCAGTTTTCAACAATAAATATTTCGCCATCAAAAACATTGTCGCCCTTTGATCGCGGGATAACTTTGATTTTGCTGATTTCATAGGCGCCATCCTTGAAGGTCCCGACGTATTCGAATTTATAATACGAAAACGCTTTTGGTGAAAGAGGAGAAATCGTCTCGGCTATTTCGGGTTGATAAAAACTTCCGAAAAAGTAATTGTTCGGTGATGTGTTTCGATCCTTACCCTGTGTGTAAACGGCGATAACTTTTTCTTCGAATTTATTGGGTCGTGTATATTTTATTTCACTGACGGATTCAGAGATAAAGAGGCGGTCCTTGGTAATGCCCTCTTTCTCCAGCATTTTCTTAGCCAGCCAAGGGTAGTCATTCAGTTTGCCTTTGCCTTTAATATACACTTTGGCCGTGTAACTGTCTAATTGCTGAATGTGATACTTCGCTTTTGCGATGGCCTTGCGCATGATGGTATAAGCCGGATCTTCTTTGCCTGCGCTTACCACCACTGTTTGCAGCATAATCGATTGCGGCTTCAGGGTAATGTGAAGTTCAATAAAACTGGTGTCAACGTCTACGATCCGTGTGACGGATTCGTATCCGATGAATTTAAAGATCACGCTATAATGACCGGGCGGGAGAGGAATTTCAAAATAACCGTTCAGGTCGGTGGTGGCGCCAGAACCTGTCTGCTGTATATAGATGGATGTAAAAGGCATCGGACTTCCATCATCGGCCTTGACGAATCCTTTTATGCCTCCGCTGAGCGATGGAAAATAAATTGAAATAAAAAAGAAGGAGAGTAAAAATGGTTTCATCAGCCGTTAATGCATAGACGAAAATTCTTTTGTAAAAGTTGTTTCGCTTCGCTACTTAAAAAATCCTTTGGCACAAATCATCTGCTCCACCGCTTCTGGAACGAGGTAACGAATGGATTTATTGTTACCCACACATTGACGTATGTAGGTAGCGGAGATGTCAAATAGCGGCGCATCAACCATTTTCACATGGGGATGACTCTTTAAAGGAGAATTTGTTACACGCGGCCGTGGGTAAACATAGAGGCTGAATTGATTAAGAATCTCTTCATGGTTTTTCCACTGCGTAAAATTTTCCAGGTTGTCTTCGCCAAGGATAACGGAAAATTCTTTTTCCGGATATTTTTCTCGCAAATGGGTAAGTGTGTAAATCGTGTAGCTTGGTTTGGGCAAATGAAACTCCACATCGCTTACTTCAAATTTATAATTATCGGCGATGGCTGCTTTGACCATATCATAACGATCAAATTCATGTAGCAAACCTTTGCTGGGCTTTAATGGATTTTGCGGAGAAACGATGAACCAGACTTTGTTTAAGTCTGTGTTTTCTGCCATGATGTTAGCAATGGCCAAATGACCGATATGAATGGGATTAAACGATCCAAAGAAGAGACCTATTTTCACCTTGCTATTTATTTTTGAAGTCATCGTAAAGCTCCTGCGCTTCTTTTAACGACTTATCCAAATCTTCGTTTAACAGCACCATATCAAATTTGTCTTGAAAAGACATTTCAAAATTCGCTTTAAAGATTCTTCGCGAAAGACTCTCCTCTGTCTCCGTACCACGATCTTTTAAACGCTCTTTTAAAATTTCCATGGAGGGAGCTTTCACAAATATGGCCAGTGCCTTATCACCGAAATATTTTTTGAGGTTGATGCCCCCTTTCACATCCACGTCAAAAATTACGTTCCTGCCTTCCCTCCAAATCCGTTCGATTTCGGATTTCAACGTGCCGTAAAAGTTACCGGCATAAACTTCTTCCCATTCCACAAATTCATCGTTATCGATTTTGTGTTTAAATTCTTCTGGCGTAAGAAAGTAGTAATCTTTTCCGTTTTCCTCTTTGCGACCTCGCTTGTCACGGGTAGCTGCGGAAATTGAAAACCCTAAGTCAGGATTATTATTGAGAAGGTGATGGACGATCGTGGTTTTACCTGAACCAGAGGGGGCAGAAAAAATAATCGCTTTACCACCCTTCCCCGAAGCTACGGCCGGTGACCCAGGCATCAGGCGGCCGATGATTTGATCTTCGACTTGATTTGAGAAATTAAGTCTTCGGGGCAATTGCCTCCGCAGCATTTGGCTTTCAAAAGTTCTTTGATTGTCATGTCCACGTTGTATTCTTTATAGCACGGCATGCAATGGTCCATATGCTGTTTGAAATAGACTTTCTGCTCCGGCGTTGCTTCACCATCCAGGATCGACTGGAGCATTTCCATGCAGGTGGGCTTTTTGCCGTCAGCCTGAATAAAGGGATTAGAAGAAGTTGCCATACTTATGCTTTGTTATAACCCATGGATTGAGCGTATGATTTCAATTTATCTTTAAGCAGATTCCGCGCACGATGCAACCGGCTTCGCACCGTCCCAATCGGTATATCGAGAATCTTTGCCATCTCTTCATATTTAAATCCCTCCAGGTCGCATAAAATAATTACCGTACGAAAGTCGACGTCCAACGAGTTGAGCGCATTGCTGATCTCATCTCCGATCATGTCTTTTAAAGACTCCACCCTTAAATCAGGCGTGATCTGCCGGTCTACCTCGTCCGAATTATAATAGGTTTCAACTTCCTGATAATCTACCTTCGAAGGCTCCTTGCTCTTTTTACGATAGTCATTGATAAAACTGTTTTTCAGGATGCGGAACAGCCAGGCTTTAGCATTAGTTCCTTTCTGGAATGATTCTATAAAACGAAACGCCTTGAGATACGTGTCCTGCACTAGGTCCTTTGCATCATCACGGTCGAGGGTTAAGCGGTAGCCAAAGTTATACATCGAATGGATGTGCGGCATGAACTCGTGGTCGAAGATCTCCTGCTTCTCTTTCTCAGAATAATGTTGGCGGGGTGCGTCTTCCAATTCCATGAAGGGCAAAAATAAGATTATAATTTGAAAATCAGAGAATCTGGAAAGTCATAAGCACAAAAGGAAGCGATTCAAAAAATCTTCAAACTTAAATCGAGGCTTTTTACCGAATGGGTAAGGGCGCCCATTGAAATATAATCAACACCACATTCAGCAACGGATCGTAAGGTGGCTTCCGTAATGCCACCGCTGGCCTCGGTTTTACATTTTCCGTCAATGATTTTTATCGCTTCGCTCATTTCGGCAAGACTCATGTTGTCAAGCATAATGACATCAGCGGCCCCTGTTCGAACTGCTTCCTTTACTTCCTTCAGGTTTCGTGTCTCAACTTCAATGAGTAGATTTTTGTTTTTTTCTTTTAAATAGTTGACCGCATTGACCACAGCAGCCGTAATTCCACCGGCCAGGTCAATATGATTGTCCTTTAGCATAATCATATCGTACAATGCAAACCGATGATTTATTCCACCCCCAATGGCAACCGCCCATTTTTCCATTAACCGAAAATTAGGCGTGGTCTTGCGGGTGTCCATCAATTTAGCGGAGGTGCCTTTGATTAGTCTCGACAGATGATTAGTCTTGGTGGCAATGCCGCTCATGCGTTGCATACAATTGAGTACCAGTCGCTCGCCTGAAAGGATGGCTCTCGCATTTCCGGTCACTTCAAAAGCAATATCCCCTTTGAAAATCAAGTCGCCATCATTTTTAAAGACCGTTAATTTAAGGTGGTTATCGATCTGATGAAAAATCTTGCTGGCTAATTCAACACCCGCGAGTATGCCATCATCCTTTACAAGGAGTTTAGCCTTTGCCTGTTGATGGATAGGAACCGTGGAGAGCGTGGAATGGTCACCCTCCCCAAGATCTTCGGCCAAGGCAGATTGAACGAACTGGGCAATGGCTGCTTCTGTCAGGTAAGCGGGGCGGATCATTCTTTGGTGAAACTCATCTCATGGATGAGAAAAATCTTGCCTACTTCCCGCACGCGCATCAGTACATTGTAATTGTCAGCACCGCTCTGGTATTTGCCAATGGCAAATTGTAAGCCACCCTTTGACGAGCCAGTGTGAACGATACTGAAATCACTTGGTGCATGTTTTTTAAAAAAATCACGGAGCACAAATTCAGCTTGTGCTTTGCTATAGGTATTTACTTCACCTTCTAAGTTAAGATCGATGGAAGTGTTCATATATTTAGCCAACTCGCTGGCATCACCTGCCTTTACCGCATCTTTCATTGGTGAAAAAACCGTTTGTGCCTTGGCGTGCATGCCGATGCCAAATAATATACCGATCAAAAGAACTTTTTTATTCATATGAGTTTTCATGGCTAAAATTATGCCATAGTTGGCAGATGGAAAAATCAATAGTTAACCTTTTTCATTTTGAGGGCCCACTAGGTGCTTTGCCATAAAAGGAGAAGCTTGTTGATGGATTCGGATTGCTTTTCGCGAAAGAAAAACCCCGGTGACTAACGAGACGATGGCTCCGGCCCATACGCCCGGGAGGTAAGAGATAAACCAGAAAAAGTCATAAGCTCCATGAAAAAGGGTAGCGGTAGCCAATCCATACCAGACATAATGGCCCTTTCCGTTTTCACATTTTGCAATGCCCATAAAGTATCCCATGAGCACGGCAAACGTTGCGTGTGCGGGCACCGCAGTAAACATCCGCATGATACCAGTGGCCATTCCACTTCCGCTATTCATCACGTAAAGAATGTTTTCAAGTCCGGCGAAACCGAGGCTAACACTGACCGCATAGACAATGCCATCAAAAGGCTCGTTAAAATTTTTATTGGGAAAAAGCACCCAGCGTACAAAGATAAACTTGCTGAATTCTTCAATAAAGGCCACTAAAAGAAAAGCATGAATCGCTTGCTCACCAATGCTTTTTTCATTGATTGGAATTATCCAATTGATTGGCCAGCTGACAAGCAGTGTGATAAGCGTGCTTGTAACACCCATGAAAAAACTTAGGACAACCAGTCCAATAGGTTCTCTTTCATATTTGTCCTTGAAATAAATATACAGCCCAATGGCTGCACCTGGAGCGAGAGCAAGGGCAACAAGAGCAAGGGAATTCATTACGATTTATGAAAGGATTAATTGTCGATCACCGCCTCGATGGATTCCATCTTTGCCCTGTTGTAGGCACCATCCGTGGCAAACACAATTTTGCCATCGGGATCCAGAACAAAAAAATAAGGAATGTCCCTTCTTTCAAAATCAAGTTCGTCCTTGTATTTTCTCAGCTCACCCTTATAGAATAAAATGTAGGGCAACAACCGAGCATCAACATTCTTGATGGCTTTCCGCTTGGCCGTCCCTGTCGCTGCGGCATTCACTCCGGTGAACATAGGCACAAAATAAACGTTTACATCATAAGTAAAGCCTTGAATCATGCCGGTTGGTTTTTCAATGAAGGTAGAATAAACCGGGTTAAACCATGTGTTCAACTCATCCTCCGATTTTTTTGAGTAGGCAAGACCGAGAAGCGTGTATTTTCCTTTGGTGTCCAGTGGTAAGTTCACTTTTTTATCCTCCACGGTCTCGGCAGTCATCTCTGGAAAGGTTTTACCAATGACTTGAGAGCGACCTTCTTCCCAAAAAATAAAGCAATACAGGCAGGCGAGTAATACCGTTTTATTCATACTCCGAAGATAAGAATTCTAAGGAAGATGTTAGGGATACTTTTTTTTCCAGCTTGCTAAAAAGCCTTTTTAAATAAATTTTTATTCTAGCTTTAAAGAAGGAATTCGCCATTGCGGTCAGGTTGACCGTGCATGGCAACTAACACATAAATAACCCGTTTACCACCTTATGGAAAGACTCTCCGAATTTAAGAAGGATCGGATCGAGATCATCGATATCTTGCGCGGATTTGCATTATTGGGCATCATCGTGGTTCATTTCACAGAGCAATATTATGCCGGCCAAGTTCCTGAATCGGCGATCGGCTTTGGTGGGAAGAGCATTGCCGATGGAATTGTTCAAGGATTCTCGGGTATCTTCGTTCAGGGAAAGTTCTTCATGATCTTCTCATTTTTGTTTGGACTGAGTTTCTTCATTCAACTCGATAAGAGCAGCGGGTCCTCTGCCTTCTTGCTTCGTTTCGCTTGGCGGTTGATTGTTTTGTTTGGGATTGGCTTTGTACATCACTTGCATTATCGAGGAGATATTCTCACCATTTATGCCGTACTCGGGTTTGGCTTGTTGCTGGGTTATAAACTTCCCGACAAAGCACTTTTGATCATCGCTCTTTTTTTGGTGTTCAATATTCCATCGGTAGGAGTGAGAATGTATCACGCGCTCTTCCATATCGATAATAATCCGTTTAATGCCGATCAGAAACAATTGCAATTATATTTTGACACATTGAAGTCTGGATCCTATCCCAACATTCTCAAAGCCAACTTTAATGAATTTGAATTCAAGTTTAACTTTCAAGTTGAATCAGGTAGAATCTACATCACGCTGGGTTTGTTTTTATTAGGACTTTATGCAGGCAGGAAAAACTTTTTTGAAAAGTGGGAGCAACAACTTTTGTGGATAAAAACACTTTGTAAGACATCGCTGTGGACAATGCTGGGATGCATTATTTTTTCCCTTGCTTTTTTTGGAGGCATGCAACTGGCTGGAATTGCCCTAAGCCAGTCATTTCAATGGGCTATCGGAGGATTAGTGTTTGATGTTTTCAATACCTGCCTTGCTACATTTTATGTAATGGGCGTGTTACTTTTATTTCGGAAGGAAAAGTGGAAACCTCGCCTGATGCAACTTTACGCTTTGGGAAGGATGGGCCTCACCACATATTTAATGCAAACCCTATTTGGTTTCTTTATTTTCTTTTCATTGGGGTTCCGGTTGCTGGGAACATTGGGAGCCTTTCCTTGCCTTCTGATAGGACTGGCGGTTTACGTTTTTCAAATATTCTTTAGTAAATGGTGGCTAAAAAACTTTCGCTTTGGACCAATTGAATGGCTATGGCGAAGTCTCACGTATCTTAAATTGCAGCCCGTGCTAAATTCTAAACCCGAAGTGGTGGGATCGTAATTTACGCTACACGTTCGAAAATCTTTCCCGTCTTCTTGTTTTTCAGGATTAATTTTTTTGCGCCATAGTGGGTGACTTCTTCTTTCACTAAATAGTGATCGGTATCATACGACTGCAGGTGGCTGTCTTTGCTCACCCCAGTTTTTCCCCGCCAGATATTCAATTGCACTGGCTCCCATAATTTTGTTTTAGCCGATTTATAAGCTGCATCCAAAATGGAATTTACCACATAGCCATCATAAAAAGTTTCTTTGGGCTGTATTCCCTTTTCCATCGCGTTAAACATATCCATGAACATATGGTTGTATCCTAGTTCATTCAACTCATCGCCCACCGGAAATAACCATCCGGTATTGCTTTCAGCTTTCTCGGCAACATAATCGGCGCCCTTGCCTGTGGTGAACATTTCGAAACCGGTTCGTAAAAAGCTATTTACCCAAATTGTTCCTTCACTGCCCATCACTTCATCGCGCAAATCCAGTCCTCCTCGGAAAGTCCAGCTCACTTCAAATTGCCCGATGGCGCCATTTTCATATTTTACCAGGCCAATAGCGTGATCTTCCGCATCAATGGGCTTCACCTGTGTGTCGGCCCAACACATGACTTCCACCGGTTTGATGTCCTTGCCAATGTAGCTACGGGTGATCTCCACACAATGACAACCTAAATCTAAAATGCAACCGCCACCGGCTTGCTCTATATCCCAGAACCAGTCGCTGTGTGGACCGGGGTGGGTCTCGCGTGACTTGGCCCAAAGAATTCTCCCTAGTGCACCGTTCCTGACGCTTTCACTTGCTTTCAAAAATTTTGGCGTGTACACTAGGTCTTCTAAGTAGCCATTGAAGATGCCCGCTTTCTCGACTGCTTCTAGCATGCGTTGTGCTTCGCTGGCATTTCGGCCCAGGGGCTTGGTAGTGATCACGGCTTTCTTGTGTTTGCAACAAAACATCACGGCCTCTTCATGAAGGTTATTGGGGAGAGCGATGCAAACTACTTGCACCTCGGGTCGGGCAATCGCCTCTTCCATCGTCGTGGTGGCAAAAGGAACATGATAGTCAGCGGCAAATTTTTTTGTGCTTTCATCCTTACGCGAATAGATACTCACGATTTTGTCTTTACTGCGGTAGCCTTGAAGTGAGTCGGCATAAAAGCGGCCGATGAAGCCGGAGCCTAGCATGGCGATGTTCATATCTTAATTTGGTTTCTTGAATTTGTAAATCAAAATGAATTGTAAAGCGCGATTGGTGTATTGGTATGAAGCGTTAAGCCCTGGCTGAATTGGAAGGGCAACCGCATCATTGAGCCAGATATTTTTCAATCCGATGAAATAGTTAACACCGAGCGCGAAATTTTTCCACAGGTCATGTTCCCCTCCAAATGAAAAGCCAAAATCATTTTTGTGATAAGTTTTAGTAATGTCCTGATTATTTATTCTGGTGCCCCCCAAGGTGAAGCTAATGTAGGGGCCAGTGTTTAAGGATAAATGTTTATTAGCACGGTAATGAAAAGTGATTGGAAATGTCAGGTAGTTTATATCGACATTAGATCCTGAATTCCCATTGGATTTATACCCCAAGCCCATGAATTGCGCATTAACTTGGATACCGGTGGCATCTGAGAGAAGAAAATGGTAGAAAATTCCAAAGGCTGCCTGAGTCTTATTAGTTTGAAATCCAGTGCCATCAAGTACAGGCGCTCCATTCAACGTAAGATGGGTAACCATTCGTTGATTGGCCACATTGATTCCAGCATTCACCCCAAGAAAAGACTTTTGTGCAAAAGCACATTGTGTGAAACAAAGGAGTGAGAGGCAAAGATTTTTTTTCATCGAGGACAAATTTAGATTTTTTTCAATGCAGTTCAATCGGTTTCACTACTGACTGTTAGTTTGTTTTTGAAATTATTTTAGAAATTTAGCGCTCACCTTTTCCATTCCAACATTCTCTCCGGTAAATTTATAGACTTCAAAAAACGTGTCGTCATTAATTATTACAGAATTGAGAGAAATTAACAACCCAGGCCTGTACGATCCTTCCTTCGAAAAAGACTCTTGTGGTGTAGGCTTTGTGGCCAACATCAAAGGAAGAAAGTCACATCAAATTGTTTCTGATGCACTCACGATGCTCGAACGCATGGCCCACCGTGGTGCGTGTGGCTGTGAGCCCAACACCGGCGATGGCGCTGGTATTCTCATTCAGGTACCGCATGAATTTTTTATTAGCGAGTGTAGTAAGTTGGGATTTAAGCTTCCTGCCTTCGGACAATATGGCGTTGGGCTTGTATTTTTTCCACGCGACCCGAAAGTTCGTGAAGAATGCAGAACGGTTCTCAATCGACAAATAAAAAAAATGAAGATGTCGTTATTGGGTTATCGCACTGTTCCAACCCAGCATTCCGATCTTGGTGAAACGGCGTTGACCTCTGAGCCGGTGATGGAGCAAGTCTTTATTAAGCGCCTTGATAGCGGTACTGATCCGGACGATTTTGAACGCAAACTTTTCATTTTAAGAAAATATTCAACCCATATCATCACCGAGTCCGTAAGGGGTGTGGACAATCAATTTTATTTTTCATCGCTCTCTTATAAAACGATCGCCTACAAAGGAATGCTCACTTCGGGGCAATTAAGATATTATTTCGCTGACCTAGAGCATGAAGAAGTCGTATCAGCCTTGGCTGTCATTCATTCGCGTTTTTCTACCAACACTTTTCCATCGTGGCGATTGGCACAACCGTTTCGCTTTATCGCGCACAATGGGGAGATCAACACGGTTCAGGGAAATATCAATTGGTTGAAATCGAAAGAAGCATTCTTTGCCTCTCCTCATTTTACCCCGGAAGAAATCCACATGCTCCTTCCGATTTGCAATCCCAAGCAGTCGGACTCCTCCAATCTTGATAACACCATTGAATTATTAGTCCATGCCGGTCGCTCCTTGCCTCACGTAATGATGATGCTCATTCCCGAAGCATGGGACGGCAATGAAAACATGAGTCAGGAGAAAAAAGATTTTTACGAGTACCACGCCAACCTGATGGAGCCATGGGATGGACCCGCCTCGATTACTTTCACCGATGGTAAGATTGTTGGGGCTACCTTGGACCGAAACGGGCTTCGTCCATCACGGTTTGTCGTGACTGAGGATGATACGGTGGTGATGGCCAGTGAAGTTGGCGTGCTGGATATCGATCAGTCCAAAGTGGTAACGAAAGGACGTCTTCAGCCAGGTAAAATGTTTGTTGTTGACTTAGAGCAAGGCCGAATTGTTAGCGATGAGGAACTGAAGAAAAACATTTGCACGCGTAAGCCCTACGGTCAGTGGGTAAAGGACAACAAAGTGAAGTTGAGCGATCTTCCCGAACCCGGTGGGAGCTTTCATAAATATGATCCGGTTACTTTTTTGAAAAGACAGATTTCATTTGGCTACACATCGGAAGACTTGCGGGTGATTCTGGTGCAAATGTGCGAGTCCGGCAAAGAAGCGTTAGGTTCGATGGGGAATGATACTCCGTTAGCGGTACTTTCAAAACAAGCACAACATCTATCAAGTTATTTTAAACAGCTTTTTGCACAAGTAACCAACCCACCCATTGATTCAATCCGTGAGCGCTTGGTAATGTCCCTGGCGACTCATGTTGGAGGTTCGCTCAATTTGTTGGAAGAATCTCCGGAGCACTGCATTACACTGGAATTGCCAACACCGGTTCTGTCTAATAATGAATTGGAAAAAATTCGATACATCGATCATCGGCACCTACAAACAAAAACAATCTACACGTATTTTAAGTCGGACGGCGAGCCTGGCTCCCTTGAAAAGGGATTGAACCGCGTTTGTCAATATGTAACCGACGCGATCGAAGATGGTTTTACGATTATCATTTTATCGGATAGAAGTTTTGATAGCGGGCACGCCCAGATTCCATCGCTGCTAGCAGTGGCAGCGGTTCATCATGATTTAATTCGCAAAGGACTTCGCGGAAAAGTTGGACTTTTAGTGGAGGCGGGCGATGTTTGGGAGACCCATCACTTCGCTACCTTGATTGGCTATGGTGCTTCTGGTGTTAATCCCTATTTAGTATATCAGACTATTCACGACATGAAGAAGAGAAATCTCTTCAACGAAAGCTTGACTGAAGAAAAAGCAATTTACCATTACAAGAAAGCGGTGGGTGGCGAGTTGCTCAAGATCATGAGCAAAATGGGGATCAGTACTTTGCAATCCTACCATGGGGCACAGATTTTCGAAGCGCTCGGAATCAGCAACGAAGTTATTGGACAATATTTCACGGGCACAGTCTCACGCATTGGCGGGTTACGCCTGGATGACATCGCGACGGAGGCATTAGCGAAACATCAATTGGCATTCCCGAAGACAGCGAATAGTTCTCCACGCCTTGAAGTGGGTGGAGTATATCAATGGAAGCAGCGAGGTGAATCCCATTTATTCAATCCCCAAACCATTCATTTGCTGCAACACTCCACGAAAATGAATGACTATTCCCTTTTCAAGAAATATTCTACTCTCATCAACGAACAAAGTGAAAAAGCAATCACCCTTCGCAGTCTGCTGAAGTTTAAGAAAAGCAAATCAATTTCTATTGACGAAGTAGAGCCGGCTGAAAGTATCTTCAAGCGTTTTGCCACGGGCGCCATGTCGTTTGGATCAATTTCCCATGAAGCTCACAGCACCTTGGCCATTGCCATGAACCGGATTGGCGGAAAAAGTAATTGTGGCGAAGGCGGCGAAGATGAAATCCGTTTTAAACGAAAAGAAAATGGAGATTGGGAAAATTCAGCGATCAAGCAAGTAGCATCTGGGCGATTTGGCGTGACCAGTTATTACCTTACCAATGCGAAAGAATTGCAAATTAAAATGGCTCAGGGCGCCAAGCCAGGAGAAGGGGGTCAGCTCCCAGGGCATAAAGTAGATGATTGGATAGGTCGCGTGCGTCACGCCACTCCAGGTGTGGGGTTAATTTCACCCCCACCTCATCACGATATTTATTCGATAGAAGATTTAGCCCAGCTTATTTTCGATTTGAAAAATGCTAACCGTGCTGCACGAATCAGTGTGAAGTTGGTTTCGGAAGCTGGTGTGGGCACGATTGCTTCGGGTGTAGCGAAAGCCCACGCTGATGTGATTTTGATTGCCGGTCATGATGGCGGCACGGGGGCTTCCCCGTTAAGTTCGATCCGACATGCCGGATTGCCATGGGAGCTTGGCCTTGCGGAGGCGCATCAGACATTAGTAAGAAATAAACTTCGTGGCCGAGTCGTGTTGCAAACGGATGGACAAATCCGCACGGGGCGTGATCTTGCCATTGCCGCTTTGCTCGGTGCCGAAGAATGGGGTGTTGCAACCGCGGCCTTGGTAACGACCGGTTGTATTATGATGCGCAAATGCCACTTGAACACCTGTCCGGTAGGAGTAGCAACTCAAAATAAAGAGTTACGTGCCCTGTTCACGGGAAAGCCTGAGTATGTGGTGAACCTGTTCAAATTTTTGGCGGAGGAACTTCGCGAGATTATGGCTGAATTGGGATTCCGTACCGTCAATGAAATGGTAGGTCAAGCCGATCGGCTTGACTTGAAACAGGATCAGGATCACTGGAAGGTAAACAACATTGATTTATCAAGTCTACTCTTTAAAGAGCCTATGAGCTTGGAGGCGGCGCTGTTCAAACAAGAAGAGCAGGATCATGGAATAGAAACTGTTTTAGACAGAAAATTGATTGAATTGGCTGGGCCTGCACTAAAACATGTTGAAGCTGTAAAAGGAGAATTTAAAATCACAAATCAGCACCGTAGTGTAGGGGCGATGCTATCCAATGAGATTTCAAAAATTTTCTTTGGCCCCGGATTGCCAAAAGATACAATCCATATAAAATTTAATGGAACGGCAGGGCAAAGCTTTGGCGCCTTCACAACCGGGGGTATCACTTTTGAATTGGAAGGCGACGCGAACGACTATTTTGGCAAAGGTTTATCAGGAGGGAAATTGATTTTGTATCCGGAGCAGAAAATTTCTTTCAATCCGTCAAAAAATATCATTGTCGGTAATGTTGCATTCTTTGGCGCCACGTCCGGTGAGGCCTATATCCGTGGCATGGCCGGTGAGCGATTTGCTGTTCGCAACAGCGGCGTGAAAGTGGTGGTGGAGGGGGTGGGTGATCATGGCTGTGAATACATGACAGGCGGAACGGTGGTAGTGCTTGGCGATACAGGAAGAAATTTTGCCGCTGGTATGAGTGGAGGTATTGCTTATGTGTGGGATGTAAACAAGACTTTTGCAAAAAATTGCAACATGGAAATGGTGGCCTTTGATCCTTTGGACGAAGAGGACGAAGAATTACTTCGAACCCTCATCAGAGATCACCAATTATTTACTCGAAGCGAATTAGCCGCCCACGTACTTAGCTATTGGCCGCATTCTTTTAAACAGTTTATTAAAGTCATGCCAGTCGACTTTAAAGCAGTACTGGAAAAAAGGAAGTCCACGCTGCTCGTGAGCTAAACTTTTAGAATTGTTCTTGGTGGAAGAGATTTTTTGCACTTGCCAAAAAATCTCTTACCTTTGCGCTCATTCTTTAAGAATTTGTTTAGAGGGGACCGCAAGTCCCCTCTTTGTTTCTATGGATTTGAGGGAAAAAATAAAGGATTTGGCTGAAAAATGCCTTGCTAACCCCGCCCATTTTTTGGTGGAAGTGGCCGTGAGCAAGCATAAGCCGTGGAAATTTACCATCGTCGTAGATGGTGATCAGGGCATTACGATAGAGGATTGCGCTGCCGTGAGCAGGACCTTAAATGAATCACTAGAAAGTGAAATTTCTGATCCGTATACACTGGAGGTGTCTACACCGGGTCTGGATCAGCCCCTGAAGTTGAAAAGGCAATTTAAAAAGAATATTGGCCGTGTGATGAAGGTCGTTAGAAAAGACAAAAGCCTGGTGAACGGAGTTTTGAAGGAAACGGAGGAAGAAAAAATCGTGATTGAAACTGAATCTGTGCAAGGAAAAAGAACCGAAGTGAAAATTATTGAAATCCCTTTTACTGAAATTGAAAAAGCATTTGTAACCGTATCTTTTAAATAGACAGAACTATGGACGCATCAACTTTAATTGAATCGTTTGCCGACTTCGCAAAGCAGAAGAACATCGACCGGCCTACTATGATCCGGATTTTGGAAGACGTTTTTCGCAACATGATTCGAAAAAAATATGTGCAGGATGACAACTTTGACATTATCGTTAATGCCGATAAGGGAGATTTGGAAATCTGGCGTTTTCGTGAAATCGTCGATGATGATTCAGAAGATATTTGGGACCATGATAAGATCAGCCTCACGGAGGCACAAAAAATTGAACCTGACTTTGAAGTAGGCGAAGAGGTTGCCGAAGAAATTCATTTGGAAGATTTCGGTCGCAGAGCTGTAACGACGGCGCGTCAGGCGTTGATGCAAAAAGTAAAGGATCTTGAAAAGGACATCCTTTATCAAAAATATAAAGACATCGTTGGTGAGATCATCAGCGGTGAGGTCTACCAGGTGTTAAGCCGCGAAGTCCTTTTAACGGATGCCGAAGGCAATGAAATCTCCATTCCACGCAGTGAGCAGATTCCAAAAGACCGTTATCGCAAAGGAGAGACCGTTCGCTCAATTGTGCATAAGGTGGATATGGTGAATGGCAGTCCGAAAATTATTTTATCAAGAACATCACCGGTTTTTCTGGAACGACTTTTTGAACAGGAAGTACCAGAAGTATATGATGGACTAATTACGATCAAGAAAGTAGTTCGCGAGCCAGGTGAGCGGGCGAAAGTGGCGGTTGAATCGTATGATGACCGAATCGATCCGGTAGGTGCTTGCGTGGGAATGAAGGGATCCCGGATTCATGCCATTGTTCGTGAATTGCAAAACGAAAATATTGATGTGATCAATTACACGGAAAACTTGGAATTATATATCCAACGCGCATTGAGCCCGGCTAAAATTGTGAGCATCAAAATAGATAAAGACAGTGGCCGGGTGGCGGTCTTTTTAAAGCCCGATCAGGTTTCCCTGGCCATTGGCAAGGGTGGCTTGAATATTAAATTAGCGAGCCGCTTAGTGGGCATGGAGATTGACGTGTTCCGCGAAACGGACGGGGCAGCACAGGAAGAAGATGTTGATCTTGAAGAATTCAGTGATGAACTGGAAAGTTGGGTGATTGATGAACTCAAGCGCATCGGACTTGACACAGCGAAAAGTGTATTGGCCCTTAACAAGGAGGAGTTAGTACGCCGAACCGATCTTGAAGAAGAAACGATAGATCAGATTTTAAATGTATTGAAAAAGGAATTTGAGGTAAATTAAGCCGAATAGAACTAGGTTTTACAGAAGGATAAACTCGCAAATCGATAAAAATACCAGATATTTGAGCATGGCTGAAGACAAGGGCATAAGATTAGGACAAGCATCACGCAAACTCAATGTGGGCCATAATACCATTTTGGATTTTTTAGCCAAGAAGGGCATTAAAATAGAGAATAACCCAAATGCAAAGTTGACGGCTGATCAGTTTGCCATGCTCGCCAAGGAGTATGCTTCTTCAGCCTCTGAAAAATTGGAGGCCTCAGGCCTGACAATTGGAGGAAAACATGGGGAGACGCCCATGGTGAAAGCGGAACCGGAGGTTCACCGTAAGAAAGTGGATGAGGAGGAAAGCATGCTCATCAAAAATCTGGGGTCCAAAGAAATTATCAAACACAAAGAAGAAACAAAGCCTGATAAAGTTGAAATTGAAAAACCGAAACTCGAAGGGTTTAAGGTGTTAGGGAAAGTTGACCTGGAGAAAAAGAAGGCGCAAGAGCCAGAAATCGAAACAAAAGCGCCGGTTGAAATACCCGTTGAACCCAAACAGGCAGCCCCTGAAAAAGTGGTTGAGCCAGAGCTAGAATTGATTAAGGCTAAAGCAGGAAAACTTCAGGGCTTGAAAGTAGTCGACAAGATCGAATTGCCAGTTGCCTCTTCCGATCCAACGAAAAGCGCCGCCGCGCAACACCAAAAAAGACCGCGAAAACGCATTCCGAATTTTAATGAGGGCAAGGGCCCTCGACCTTCGGGTGGCGGTGGTGCTAAATCGAAACCAGCACCGCGGGTCCAGAAAGTGGAGCCGACCGACAAAGAAATTCAAGATCAAATACGTGCCACACTTGCTAAGCTAAGTGGAGGGCAGAAGAAATTTACTGGTGCAAAGTACCGGAAGGAGAAAAGACAGGCTGTTTCCGATGCCGAAGTAGAGCGTTTACAGCAGGAAGAGGAACAATCGAAGACGTTAAAAGTGACCGAATTTATTTCCGCCAACGATTTGGCTTCACTGATGAATGTTTCGGTAAACGATGTCATCTCTACCTGTATGGGTTTGGGTATGTTCGTTTCGATCAACCAACGTTTGGATGCCGAGGCAATTACCGTAATTGCCGATGAGTTTGGTTATGAAGTTCAATTCACTACCTCAACTGAAGAAGAAGTCGAGGCTGAGGAAGAAGAAGAGAGTGACGAGGAATTGAAACCACGCGCTCCCATTGTTACCATCATGGGTCACGTTGATCATGGAAAAACTTCCTTGCTTGATTATATACGGAAGGCAAAGGTAGTCGCCTCTGAAGCAGGGGGTATCACGCAGCATATCGGCGCTTACGATGTGACTACCCAGAGTGGTCAGAAGATAGCGTTCCTGGATACTCCAGGGCACGAAGCGTTCACCGCCATGCGTGCGCGTGGCGCCAAGTTGACCGATATTGCCATTATCGTCGTTGCCGCCGATGATGATGTAATGCCTCAAACCAAAGAAGCAATTAATCATGCTCAAGTGGCAGGTGTGCCATTGGTTTTTGCAATCAATAAAATTGATAAACCGGGAGCCAACCCGGAGAAGGTGAAGGAGTCTCTTTCCAAAATAAATATTTTAGTCGAAGACTGGGGAGGCAAATATCAAAGCCAGGCCATCTCCGCTAAAACAGGACAAGGCATAGAGCAGCTACTGGAAAAGGTTTTATTGGAGGCGGAGTTGCTCAACCTTCGAGCCAATCCGGATAAACCCGCCACCGGATCGATAATTGAAGCGGAGCTGGATAAAGGCCGTGGTTATGTAACGACCTTGATGGTACTGGGGGGTACTTTGAAAGTGGGGGATATCATGGTTGCCGGTTCAAACTACGGTCGGGTGAAAGCGATGTTTGATGATACGGGTAAACGAGTCAACGAGGCTGGACCCTCCACCCCGGTTCAGGTATTAGGTTTGGATGGTGCACCCCAAGCGGGTGAGAAATTCCAGGTCATGGAGACGGACCGTGAGGCGCGTGAAGTAGCTAATAAACGGAGCCAAATATTACGTGAGCAAAGCATTCGCACCAAGAAGCATATTACCTTGGATGAAATAGGAAGACGTCTTGCTATTGGTTCATTCAAACAATTGAATGTGATTGTGAAGGGTGATGTGGATGGCTCAATTGAAGCACTATCCGATTCCCTGTTGAAACTTTCGACAGAAAAGGTTGCCGTAAGTATTATTCATAAGGCAGTGGGTCAGATTTCTGAATCCGATGTCTTACTGGCATCAGCCTCAGATGCGATTATTGTTGGCTTCCAGGTCCGTCCTTCAGCATCGGCTAGAAGATTAGCAGAGAATGAAGAAATTGAAATCCGGCTGTACTCCATCATTTACGATGCCATTAACGAAGTGAAAGCTGCCATGGAAGGTATGTTGGAGAAGGAAATGGAAGAAGTGATTGTGGGTAATGCCGAAGTGCGCGATGTGTTTAAGATCTCTAAAGTCGGAACCGTTGCAGGGACCATGGTTACCGATGGCTACATCAAACGTAACAACCCGATCCGCCTCATCCGGGATGGTATTGTCGTCTATGCTGGTAAACTAAATTCATTAAAGCGTTTCAAAGACGATGCGAGCGAAGTGAAGTCTGGTTTCGACTGCGGTATGGGCATTGAAGGATTTAATGATATCAAAGCAGGTGATGTGATCGAAAGTTACGAGATGAAGGAAGTGAAGAGATCACTATAAACAGGGTCAAAAAATGGAAAAAAAGCCGATTCAAAATCGGCTTTTTTGTTTCAAATTTTGACACTGTCCAGTTAAGTGTGTAAGTGTCGCGTCTAACTAACTGCGTAAAGGTTTTTAAATTTTGCACCGCTCTTCGAAGATGTTAATAAATTGATTAACGACCAAGCTCCAATTTCTGATTGGTAG
>Ga0209067_10000241_pt1 | contig 37605 bp, 32 predicted proteins | sample ColStrG_CSR_2013_FD_187199 | JGI IMG/M metagenome (GOLD analysis project Ga0209067, IMG submission 187199) | Freshwater sediment microbial communities in response to fracking from Pennsylvania, USA - Cold Stream Run_MetaG_CSR_2013 (SPAdes)... | ecosystem: Environmental > Aquatic > Freshwater >... | reverse complement strand
CGCTGAGACTCAAAATCATTATTCTGAGGTCTCAGATGAAATTCGGGAGCTGCGTGGTCGCGTCGAAACTGTAGAGAATCGGCAAACTGGATACGTCAAAGAGCGCGAAAAGTTGCAGTCTTCAGTAGAAGCCCAGTTGGCGGAGCTTGGTAAAAAGCAGGCCACTCTTCAAGAAGAAATGCAAAAGCTCAACAATCAGATTTCTTTTTTGACTCAAGAGTTGGGTAAGGTGGCCGCTGCGAAGGCCGCGGCACCAGCGCCTGCTCCCGTGGCAAAAGGGAGCGATAAGAAAACGGACAACTACAAACTTGCGGAAGAAACCTTCGCAAAAAAAGATTTCAAACAAGCGATTTTGGAATACCAAAAATATCGCGAAAATTTTCCAAATGGAAAACGCTTTGCAAATGCCACTTACAAAATAGGACTTTCATTCAAAGCCTTAGGGATGAGAGACGAAGCGAAAACCTTCTTCGAAGAGGTCCAAAGCAAATTTCCAGATACGGCTTTGGCGAAACTGGCTAAGGAGCAAATGAAGTCCAAGTGAGCGTCAATCGAGTTCTCGCCATCGAGACCAGCTGTGACGACACCTCGGTGGCTCTCGTTCAATCAATACCCAATTCCCTTCAAGGGCAAGTTGTGGGCATGGTCTCTGCCAATCAAGATCTGGCGCATGCCCCCTTTGGCGGCGTGGTTCCCGAGATCGCCAGTCGCAATCACACATTGCACCTTCTGCCTTTGATCGAAAATCTTTTGCATAAGAATGCCCAAACATGGGCCGATATCGACGGCATCGCTGTCACCAGTCGACCGGGTCTGATGGGTTCCCTGATCGTTGGTGTCGTCACGGGAAAAACACTGGCACAAATCCAAAACAAACCCTGGATTGCAGTGAATCACTTGGAAGGCCATATTCTAGCGCCTTTTTTGCGGGATGATTCCTACCAGCCATCATTTTCAGGAGACCAGCCTTTTGTGGCTTTGGCGGTCAGTGGCGGTCACACGTCTCTTTATCTTGTGCGGCGTTGGGGAGAGTATCAAATCTTAGGGACGACTCGTGACGATGCTGCGGGTGAAGTTTTTGACAAGTTCGGCAAGCTTCTGGGCTTGGATTTTCCTGGCGGTGCCCAAGTGGATCGCTGGGCCAAAACGGGCAATGTAAAAGCGTACGCTTTTCCGCGAGGGCTTGCGACAGAGGACAATTTGGAAATGAGCTTTTCCGGCTTGAAAGCGGCGGCCCAGCGCCTGGTCAACACTCTTGATACTGAGCAAAAAATTGCGGCTCGTGCCGATCTCTGCGCTTCATTTCGGGAAGCTGTTGTGGACGTCCTCATGCAAAAATTACTGCGAGCGACCCGGACTCTTGGAGTCCGTCATGTCGTCATCACGGGCGGAGTCAGTGCCAACCACCTTTTGCGTGAAAGGGCCGAGCTGTTGGCAAGCCAAGAAAGGTGGACTCTCGCAATTCCGCCTTTGCGTTACTGCACGGACAACGCGGCGATGATCGGGCAAGCGGGGCTTTACCGTTTGCGACAAGGGGAGTCTTCGGGGTTTGCGATTGGCGCATCTGCCAGTTCATGGCCCGGGGACTTTCAAGAGAGGCAGTCATGACAGAATCCGCGTCAAGTCTGACTGCGCGTCAGTATATCAAAGAGAAGCTTTCTGAGCTGGGCCACTTGCCGAAAAAAAGTCTCGGCCAGAATTTTTTAGTGAGTGACTCAGTGATTGAGAAAATTCTCAAAGCTGTGCGCAAGCTCAAACCAGGATCTCTTTTGGAAATTGGTCCGGGTTTAGGGTCTCTCACCAAAGAATTGGTCCGATTGGATTTGCCGCTTCAGCTTCTGGAATTGGACAGAGGTTTTGTGGACTACTGGCAGAAACAGGGCTTGGATGTGATTGCAGGTGATGCCTTGCACTGGCACTGGGATCTCAAGAATCGGACCCCGCCCTGCATCCTGGTTTCAAACCTTCCCTATCAGATTTCCAAGAGCATTGTGGTCGACCGCTGCTTGGATGAAACTCCGGTCTTCGCCATGGTGTTGATGTTTCAAAAAGAAGTCGCACAAAAACTCAAGGCCCAAGTGGGTTCAGAGCATTATGGGATGATGTCAGTTCTGGCTCAGACGTTTTGGGACTTGGAAGTCGTCTGTGATGCCAGTCCCAACGATTTTCTTCCCGCACCCAAGGTTTCCAGCCGAGTCTTGCAATTTCAAAGCAAGACCTCGCCCGTTCGAGATCGGCAGCAGTTTCTGAAGTTTCTGAAGGGGTGCTTTCGTCATCCGCGTAAATTTATGATTTCGAACCTCGTGGAGTCCGCGGGGCGTCCACGTGAAGCCCTCGTTCCTTTGTTTTCCACTGTGGCCTTGTCTGAGAAAGTGAGAGCTGAAGAGCTTTCCAGGGCACAATTTCTCGCCCTTTACGCGGCTTTGGGGTATGAGTAGCGCAGGAGCACGGCATTCAACATGAGCATTCAAGTGATTTCAGAAAATCGCAAAGCGCGTTTTGACTACGCCATCATCGAGACTTTCGAGGCGGGACTGGTCTTGATGGGCAGTGAGGTCAAGAGCCTCCGAGCGGGGCAGGTTCAGCTGAAAGACAGCTACATCAGTTTTCGGGGGACTGAAGCGTATTTGCAAAATGCGCATATTTCTGAATATCGAGCGAGTTCCTACAACAACCATGTCCCCGAGCGTTTGCGTAAACTGCTGCTGAGTCGTCATGAACTTGATAAAATATATTCGTCTTTGCGAGAAAAAGGCCTGGCCTGCATTCCCTTGAAAATCTATTTCAAGAAGGGCACGGCAAAATTGGAAATTGCTCTTGCGAAGGGGAAAAAGGCCCACGATAAACGTGAGTCAATTAAGAAGCGCGACGAGTCCCGTGAGATGGCAAAGTCTCTTCAACGGAATCGGAAATCCCCGTAAAACGTGTTGGCAAATTCAACTGGGAACGTTTTTGGGCCACCAAGGACTTCCAAATCATCATCGCTTCACGATTCTGAGGATCAATCGAAAGCTTTTCCAGCATTTTGATCTCCATTTCAGTGTGGGCTCGAAGGGAGCGGTACATATAAGAGTAGGTGTCGAGCAAGCCCGCCAGTTCTTCGTCGTCACGAAAGCGAAAGTCCGGACTGGCCCAGTCGCCATTTGTGACTTTTTTCATATGCCGCTCGAGATGAATCAGAGGGCGAACGATATTGGCAGTCATGCGCATGCCAATGACCAAACAGAAGGCAAACACTGCGACCAGCGTTGCGACCACCATCAGGCCAAATTCAGTCATTTCTCTTTCCATGTGGCTGACCAACTCAGGGCTGGTATCGAACGCCAGCTGGCGGAAAATGACGTAATTGGAATGCATTTGGTAAGATGCGACGGCCAAAAATAAGGCCACCGCGCCAAATATTGCTGCTAAAAGAAAGGCTGTGTATTTTCGCTGGAATGACAAATGTTCAGTCCGCCACTGCTTTTTGGGCATTGGCAGATGCCCTTGATTTTGCGGCAGGTGACGTGAATGAAAACGACCCGAAATATACATGCTTCTGTATCGGCTCTTGGTCTGTCGTTTTTGAGTGAAGTTCCGCAGCGTTTGAGCCAAAATAGACTCTGGACGAGTCCAGTTGAGAGAAGGAGACCCCAAATGCAGCCTACAATTTACCTCTCGCTCAGTTGTCTGTTTGTGGTCCTGATGGGTTGTCAGAGTTCGGGTTCGAATGCCACTCCCAAGGAGAATCAATACAAGGCCAATGATCCCAACCGGCCTTTGGTCGACAGTCAGTACAAGCTCTCGGCAGACCGTGAAAAATTCAATCAGATGCGAGGCGAGATCCCAACCGAGAAGCAAAGTGAAAATGATGAGCTCGCGTTCACATTGCAGCTTTTGAACGGTGACAACCTCACAAAACGGCCCGAAAAATTGCGTGAGCAATTCGATTCGGCCCTTCGCAAAAAGCGGGAGAAAATCCAAAAAGATCTGACGCGTGAACGCGAAGATTTTACGAAGAAAGAACGCAAAGACCGCGAAGCTTTTTTGAAGTCACAGGCCGATGCGAGGGTGGAATTCAATCGCAACAAGCACGGGAAAGAAGAGCGTGAGCCTTTTTTCACGGATCTGGATGAAAAACGGCGCAACTATTTTGCGACCGAGCGCGAAAAACGGAATGACTTCGAATCGGATATCAACGAACGACGCAAGAATTTTGAAGATTATGCCCGAGAAAAGAACAATGAAATGAATGAAGAGTATCGGGCCTATGTTCGACGTTTCCATGACGCTGAACAAGAAAAGAAAAAGGCGAAAGAGAAGGCGGAGGCAACGGCAAACCCCAACGCGTCTGCCAACTCGGTCGACACTCCCGTGGTTTCACCACCGCCTGTGAGCGAAAAACCAAAAAGCGGCAGCTCGCAAAAAGATTTCGAAGAATTCAACAGCATTCCCAAAACGGGTGGAACGCCGCTGGAGAGCGGGCAATGAAGCCGTGGTCTCTTTTGCTTTATTTTCTCAAACTGGGCGCGACCGGCTTTGGCGGACCCTTGGCGATGATCGCGCAGATGCAGAAGGACCTGATCGAGGAGCGCAGGCTGATGCCGATCGAGGATTTTCAAACGGCAGTGGCATTGATCAAATCGATGCCGGGTCCTATTGCGCCCCAGGTGATCGCCTTCATTATGCGAAGCTTGTTTGGATTTTGGTGGGCTCTGGGTTCAGTTCTGCTCTTTGTCGCGCCCGCGGCCCTCATGATGGCGCTTTTCGCTGAGTTCGACACCTCCCTGGTGCAGGTGAAGGGTTTTGTGCCTTTGATGAAAGGATTTCAAGGGGCCGCTTTGGTATTGATCGCGGGTGCGCTTCTGCCCATCGCAAAGTCCTCTGCAAAAACCAAAGAATTTTGGATCCTCATCGTGACCTCGCTTCTTGGCATGGGACTTTTGAATGTCCCAGAGCCCGTGATGATCGTGCTAGCGGCGGTTCTGGCCTGCGTTCTGCATTTTCAGATTTTTTCCCGCGGGACCATTCGCTCTTTCGTGGGTTGGGAAATTCTTCTGGTTTGCCTGAAGGCTGGTGGCTTGGCGTTCGGGACTGGCGTTGCCATCATCCCACTGTTGCGGACCGATTTCGTTCAGGCGCATCAGTGGATTACGAACGATCAATTTATGAACTCGTTGGCATTTGCGCAGCTGACTCCAGGGCCCATAGCGGTGACCGTGACCTATGTGGGCTACAAGGTTCTGGGGCTGGGCGGAGCGATTGCAGCAACTCTTGCAATTTTTGCACCTGGCTTTATCAATATGACGACTTGGTTTCCTTTGGCCATGGGTTGGTTGCAGAAACAGAACTGGGTTAAAATTGCTTTGCACGGCGCGATTGCCGCCATTGGTGCAGGAATCTTGCTGGCTGTGTCTCAGATGGTGCAAGAAATGGAAAAGTCGTTGCTCGTGATTCCCTTGCTGCTGTGGCTGATCAGTCTGCGCCGGCCTCTGCACAGCGGTTGGATCGTTATCATCAGCGGTCTGTGTTCATTTGCTTTAGGAACGATTGCGCAGTGATGAAAAGAGTTCGCGGTAAAGGTCCATGACAACCGCGACCAGGCGATCCTTGGAAAGTGACGAGACTTTCACAAATTTCAAACCCACCAGAGATGGCAAAGTGTGATCGGCACCCGGAGCAATATGTCGGACTTCGGCTTCGATTTGAATGGGATCGCGACGCTCCAACTGAATGATTCCTGAAACGATTTGTTGCGAAGCCAGGGTGCACGGGCTCGGAAATTCAAACCGACAGCCGCCTGCACTCAAATCCAGAACTCGAAAGGATTGCGTTGATTTGGACCCCGCCAGATCGGCTGCTTGAAAAAAAGCTTTGTAGCTTCTGGGAATCATCAGGCGGAAGTCTTCTCGTCTTTGCAACAGGTAGATTTCACAATCCAAAGAAAGAGCCAGCCCCTCGGCAGTCGGTTTGCCCTGCATTTGGGCCATGTATTTTTCATGGCCTGTTGAAAATTGAATGATAAATGGCTGCTCAGTGGTGGGCGGTGTGCCCTTTTGAATCGTACAAACCAATTGTTTTTTAGCAATCGACTGTGCTTTCAAAACCAGAAGATCGGCTTTCTCCGATTGCGCTTTTGCAACAATTTCCCGCCGGGAATCGAGAACTGACTGGATCAGAGTCATGCGTTCTTCATTGCTCTTAATTTTCTGAAAATGTTCTGAGCGTGACATAGCAACTCAAGTTTAAGCAGCTTTGTTGACTTGTACACCTTTTTGTTTCAGACCCTGTTCAAATGCTTTGTCTTTCACGTCCAGATACTTCACCAGGCGAAGTTTGCGATTGAGGGCCTCGGGTTTTTGAATCGAACTTCGGCGTTGCTGTTCTTTTTGTATAAAATCAACGAGCTTTACAAATTCGTTTTGCGGCTGGCTCTGCGCGACGGCTTCCGTTGCAAGGGCTTTCTCAATTTCAGACTGGGTCCGGCTGTCCATTTTCAAAAGATGCTGGTCAAGCGCATCATTCAAGCGACGAAGCTCGTCGAGCTCAGACTCAGGTGAGTTCACGGGACGTGACATCTCCTGAGTTTAACAGGTCCAGCAAGGAGTTGCTGCATTTCTCAAATTGAGACGTCAAACTGAGTCAGCGGGAAGCGGAGGGCTCACTGTGCGCCTTCGGCTTAACTAAACGTGAGCCTTTGGCTCAACCAACTGTGAAATACGATCGATATCAACCTGAATCAGGTCTTTTTTGAAGGTCACAATATCTGCAAACTGGCCACCCCAGAAGATCTCATCGGCCTTGTAACTGAACCGGGCGTGGATCGTCTGTGAGAACACCTCGTCCCATCCCATCAATGAAACAAGGATTTCGAGATCGCTCGTCTTAAAGTCCTCTTCGCTCAATCCAAACAGAGGGCTGGCGGAGTCAATTTCGTGAGCGACGAGCCAGCTGGCCGTAAAAAACTGGGACCTGCTGCGAAGCAGTTTCAGGTCAAACTGGCGGCGCATGGAAATTCCTTCCGGAGTCACAGACTTCTGCAGGACCACAACCGTGATTTCGGCCTCGATGATTTGATTCAATCGGGCGTTGGCCAAGCGAAAGACGAGGCATCTTTTGCCAAGATACTGTGTCACCAAAGCTTGTTCGCTAAACCGAACCTTCGCCGAAGGCCGCGAAAACCTGGAAAAGAAGAGGCCCGAAAGAATTGCGATTGAGAGCATTCCGACGAAAGCTTCGATGCTCACCAGGACATTGGCCATAAAACTGTGTGGACTGACCGTGCCGTAGCCGATGGTCGAAAATGTCTGCACACTAAAGAAAAAACATCCCCAGATAAAGTCGGCCCCTGACAGTTTTTCAAGGCCGGACAGACTGGCAGAATCCAAACAGGAGTAGGCCAGCGCAAAAAGCAAATTCACCGAGACATAGATCAGAACGGAAAAGCCCAAAAATTTGCGCCAACTCATCGACAAAATCAAATGATAGTGATCGGAAGAGCCGCGGCTCAGGTTGGAGCGATCAATATTGTTACTGCCGTCTCGATTGAGTGCCCGGTAGCTCCGCAGTGGCGGTTGCCCCGTGCTCATTTGGTGACCGTTTTTGCAACCTGTTCCAGGAACTGGTCCGCCGCTTTCAAGCCTGGCTTGATCACCTTGAGTTCTTCCAGTTGATGGATCAGGTCCTGCCATCGTGTCGAGTTCATGGTTCCGAGTTCGCCGGTTTCAGCCTCAATCAACTTCTTTTGCACGTTGGAACTTTTGTCCATCAGCGGCCTTTCCATCGATTTGTTCAGGCCGCTCATTTTCGCATTGGCATTTTGTGGACTCTGCAGATAAGCCGTCCAGCCTTGGCGAACCGCCGCGACAAAATGTCCGACCTCAGTGGGATTGCTGCGCCAGTTTTTCAAGGTCGTTGCCACGACAGTGGTATAAGGATTGAATCCCTCTTGGCTGACCAGAAACACATGTCCCGGTTTCCCTGCATTCTCGGCCAAAAGAGGTTCTGAGGTCGCAAATCCTTGTTGGCAAAATTGGTCTCGTTGCAAATAAGAGCTCAGGCCCCCCAGGTAGGGTACGAATTGGGGAGTCGTGGGATGAAATTTATTTTTCAGGTACAAGGCGTAGGTCAGTCCGGCTTGCCAGCTGATCGTGATGTTTTGGTTGAAAATTTCGCTGAGGTTCTTGCCTTTGACTTCCGGGCGACACAGCAAAACTTGCGGATTGGTTTGAAACACCGCAAACAAAGCCACAACTGCGTGATCAGGATTGCGAGAGTTGTTGGTGAGAATTTCTTCGGCGCTCACGATGGCATAATCCACGCGATCGTTCGCCAGCATTTGCACGGTGGGTGTCCCAGAACCCCCTTCCAGAATTTCCACATCTGGCAATCCTTGCGCAGCGAACGCTTTGTCTATTTGGGCTTGGTAAAATCCGCCGAACTGGGGTTCGGGTTTCCAGTTCAATGCCAATTTGACTGTCGCCAGAGCGGAATTGGCGCCAAGATTGAGGAACAAAAGGAAAGATAGTAATTTCATGGCAGTGGCCTTCGATTTAGAGTGCCTGCAGCAGCGGTCGCCATTTTTGCACGAGCCGATTCGCAAGAGTTAACAGAAAGATCAAAGACAAGCCAATCAGTGCCAGCAGAAACAGGCAACCAAAAACGACATCGATGCGTTGCTGCGTTCGCGCGGAATCGATCAGGGCTCCCAAGCCTCCGCCCGCAACAAATTCACCAGCAACCGTTCCAATCACCGTCAAGCCTGCGGCGATTCGCAGACCTGAATACACACCAAGGTAGGCCGCGGGCAGTCGCAGATGCCACAGAATCTGCAAGGGGGTGGCCCTGTAAAATGCAAACAGCTCGAGTTGAATGGGAGGTGTATTGTTGAGTGCAACAAGTGCGCTGGCGATGACGGGGAAAATACCGACGATGGTTGCTGCCGCGATCACAGTGGGCAAGCCAAAACCAAAATAGATCACCAAAAGTGGCGCGATCGCAATGATAGGGACGGTTTGAAAAAAAATGGCAATTGGCAAAAATGCCCGTTCCAGAAATTCGCTGGTACTGAGCGAAAGTGCAAGGATCAAACCCAAACTGCTGGCCAAAGCAAAGCTGATCGCAACCGCACGGCACGTTTCACTCGCGGCTTGGGCAAACTCTGCTCGCTGTTCCAGAACGGTCTGCGCGATCTGGAGTGGAGATGGCACCAGTGTGGCATTGATCCAATGGAGATTTGCGCTGACTTGCCAGACTATAAGCATGGCCAAAATCGAAAGTGGAGATGCAAATGGCAAGAGCTTCCTCATGCGATCGCCTCAGCTGCCGATTGGACCTGCATGACTTGTTTGTACTCTTCTGACCAAGCCGCTAAGAGCTGAGCAAAATTGATCTGACCTTCGGGGCGCACAAGTGTTTCGCGTATCTTGCCGTGTTTACCGTCCATCAAATGGAGTTCGTCGGCAATTTGGCAAGCCTCAACCAGCGAATGGGTGACGAACAGGATTGTCAGCTGATCACGCGTTTGAATTTCAAGCAGCAGCTTTTGCAAATTTGCTCTTTGTATTTCATCGAGTGCGGCAAAAGGCTCATCCAGCAGCAGCAACTGGGGGCTGGTGATCATGGCCCGGGCAATCGCCGCCCGCATTTTCATCCCGCCTGAGAGTTGGTGCGGAAAAAGGTCGGCAGAATCAGCAAGGTTCACAGCCTGCAGCCAAGGGGCCGATGCCTTTTCAGGCGAGCCGGCTTTTCCACTCTTGAGTTTCAAGGGGAGAAGAATATTTTCACGCACCGAGAGCCAAGGCAGCAGGCGGGGCTCTTGAAATACCATCGAAACCGATTTTTCAGGGAGTTGAATTGTTCCGGAGTTCGCACGCAATAAGCCCGCGAACAGTCGCAAAACCGTACTTTTCCCACAGCCCGAAGGTCCCATCAGCACGTGCACGGTGTTGGGCTTCAGCACCAAGGAAAAATCTTTGAGAATCAAACGCTCACGGAATTGCAATTCGACGTTTTGAATTTGGCTGACCAGATCCGCCATGTCGCCACCTTATACTTCTGCCGGGCTTCGACGCAAACTGGAAATTGCCGGGGCGCTTTTGCGCTGGGGCCCTGCTGTTGAAACGGGCCAGACTCGTCGGAGGTCGACGTCGCCGAAGGTCGATCATCCGAAGGTCGTGCAGGCCCTAGTCTCGCCCTTAGCACAGTCTTTACATTTGCTGTTTTTCCCTCGACGTCGGTCGAGAAAACCCAGACTTTTCTTGGTCTGAGATCCAGGAGATTTTCAATCTTCCTTGATCAATGTCCAGAAGCTCCTGGCCTTCGGTCTAAATTTGCTCGACGCGACTAAAGGAAAGCACGACCCAGCCGATTGGTTGGTCACGCAAGTATCGCAAGACTCGACTGGACGAGGATTGCAAAACAAAAAAGAAAGAAAAAGGGAGAAGACAATGGGAATGAGAATTTCGACAAATCTGGCCTCGATCAATGCACAGCGAACTTTGACTCAATCGCAAAGTGCCATTCAAAAGAGCATGGCGCAAATGTCGAGCGGCAGTCGCATCACCAAAGCAGCCGACGATGCGGCTGGTCTGGGTGTGAGTGAAAACCTCAAATCGCAAATCCGCAGTTACTCACAAGCGACCCGCAACGCCAATGACGGAATCTCAATGGTTCAAGTTGCAGAGGGTGGCCTGGGTGAGATCTCCAATATCCTGACGCGACTGCGTGAGTTGGCAATTCAGTCGTCATCCGACACCGTTGGCGACACCGAGCGTGGTTACATTTCAAAAGAGTCCGACCAGTTGATCAACGAGGTCGAGCGAATTGCCAAAACCAATCGGTTCGGCAAAATTTCCATGCTCGACGGTAAGGCTGGCAACTATGACATCCAAGTGGGTATCAATAACAATGATTTTGAAGACCGAATTTCTTTCAATGCCAGTCAATTGGATGCCACCACATCAAGTCTGGGAATTGAGGGCTTGGATCTGGGCTCAAAATCGGGTGCGCAAAGTATGTTGATGACCATTGACGGGGCACAGGAAAAAGTCAGCGGCTTTCGTGCCAATATCGGAGCGATTCAAAATCGTTTGGAGTCCGCAACTTCCAATCTGGGCGTGCAACACGAGAATTTATCAGCTGCCAACTCACGAATTCGCGACACCGATATTGCGCAGGCCTCGGCCGACGCAGCCCGAAATCAAGTCTTACTGCAGGCGTCAACTGCAACATTGGCGCAAGCCAATCAGCAGCCTCAGCTGGCGCTGAAATTGATTTCTTAATTTTTAAAAAAAAGCAAAGAGATGGGGTCCCTTTCCCTGTCTCGTGCCATCCAGCCGGGATTCTCGATTCGTCGGGGATCCCGGGGCATCTGGAAGACGAAATGCTAAATACGAACTTGCAGACCGTGCGCAAGAATGCGCATCGTCTGCGCGAGATGTTTTTGTGCGGCGGCCTCTGGAGCACGGCAGACCATGTACCAGTACATGAAGCAACTGAAAATCTGTGAGTCGATCATGTGCGCAAGCTCATGCAAAGCGCAGGTGGATTTCAGCGAACCCTTGTCGCGAAAATACTGCAAGCGTTTTTCCAACTTGCCATTCAAATGATTTTTCAAAGTTTCTCGAATCATTTTGGCAAATTTATCTTCTGATACAATTTGTGAGACCAGAATGCGCAACAAATTGCATTCGCCATAATCCACGTGAAGTCGAGCTTTGCCGTAAGTGACCAGTTCATCCTCGAGCGTCTTTTTCTCTTCATAATGAACTTCAAAAGCCAGGCGCTTCGATTCGCGCAGCACCTCTAAAAAGAGACCCTCTTTGGTTTGAAAGTGGCGCATGATCAGGGCCTCGTTGACTCCGGCCGCTTCAGCAATTGCTCGAGTGGTTGTTCCATGCAGGCCCTTGCGTGAGAAAATCTCAAGCCCCGCACGCAAAAGCTTCGCCCGAGAATGATCACCGACAAAAGCCGAGTCAGGCTGAAGAAAAGGTCTCTGCTGCGTCTTCCCACCGTCGGGGTGGGGAGCCGTAGTTCGGGCTTTCTTGGCAGACGGTGCGGTCTGGCCAGTCTTTTGGATCTTGGGGTGAATCTTCTGGGCCATAGCGAGCCGTGCCTTCTCCTGATTAAAAATGAGGCGTTCTTCTTATTTTTAAGCTCAAAGCCCTGGGTTCGGCAATCAGGATCGGCGAATCGTTTCAAAAAAGTGCATTGCTGCAGGGTATGTAAGTGTTTACTTGCACCCAACAAAAAAACAGTTATTCTGAAAAAATTCAATTTTCAAAAAGATTTTTCGGCACGGAGGTGACGATGCGGCGAAACAAACTGAAAAAGCAAGAAGGTTTCCTGAGGCAAGGGCCCCAAGGCTTCAGGTTGGCTGCACTTTGTTTTGGTGTCGGGTTGCTTCCTCTGGTGGCAATGCCGGCCGCCGGAGCCAACCTCTTGCTGCTCCCCGAGTATTTGCAGCAGGTTGTCGACAAGAATGACTCCTACCGGTCAGCGCAGCGAGCGCTTGAAGCGGCACGTTTGCAGGTGCATGAAGGCGATGTCCTGACGGCGCCTTCCGCATTCGCCACCTTGAAGCACAGTGATGATCACCAGGCTGGCACAATTTACACCGTCGACGACACGATCATGGACGTCTATGATTTTGGCGTTTCTCAGCAAACCAGTTTTGGCTTGAGTGGGAAATTGCACTACTCCATGACCAATCTGCGCTACAACCAACTGGCCTTTGGTCCTGGTGTCACCTCGAATGTGAATGCAGCTCTGGGCCAGCCTGTTCTGGAGCTGACATTGCCCATTTGGCGCAACTGGGCCGGCGCAGAGACCCAAAGCCAAGTCGCAGCGGGGAACAGTCAGAACGAAGCCAAATTGCATTTGCAAAACTTCGCCTTGAAGCAGCTCCAAGTCCAGGCTGAGTCGGCCTATTGGGTGCTGAACCTCAGTCGCCAATCGGTGAAAGTGGCTTTGGACTCGGTGCAAAGAGCCAAAACTCTGGTGGGCTGGAATCAGGCCAAAACCAAGGTGGGGTTGGCGGATGATGCCGAATATCTTCAGGCTGAGGCCGCATTTCAAGCGCGGATGGTTGATTTGCAAAACTCGCAGAACGATTTGAATTCGGCCTCGCGAAACTTCAACAGTCTGCGGGGATTGCAATCCGATCTCGTTCCTGAGGATCTCAAAGACCTTGATTTGCAAGAGGTTCGTTCTCTGAAGGTGCCTGTCCGTGTCGGCGATCGTGAAGACGTCCAAGCGGCTTTCGCGCAGTCCGTGGCAGTGCGTGCCGGTGCTGAGCTGTCCAAACAGAAATATCTGCCAACGGTTGAGGTCTTTGGACTTGCGGCCACCAACAATCCAGTTGCGAGCAACACATCGACTGTTTGGGGGGATTCGTTCAACACCGGGCGACCAACGACTTCAATTGGGTTGCGTCTGATTGCACCTTTGGATTTTGGCACCGTCAAAGATCTCCGTCAGGGCTATGCGCGCGATCAAATGGCTGCCGATCTTGACCTGCAACGGAAGAAATTGGACCAAGAAGTGGCATGGCGAGATCTGCAAGATCGATATCAGCAGCATATCAAGATGCTGGATCTCTATGAGAAATTGGAAAAATCACAAGCCGTGAAATTGGAATATGAAAGAGCTCGGCGAAGCAAGGGTCGTACCACAACTCAACAGGTTTTGAATTTTGAGTTGGAATATGAACAGGTGCAATTCAATCGTATTCGCGTCATGTCCGAGTTGCTGCAGATTCTTTCGCAAATGAAGCTCTACGGAGGTGAAGCATGAACTTAGCTGAACTGTCGATTAAAAGACCTGTCTTCGTCACCTGTTTGGTGATTCTCTCCTTGGCTGCGGGCCTGATTTCGATGTCAAAGTTGGGAGTCGACCAATTTCCAGATGTGACATTCCCAATCGTCGTCGTGGCCACGCCTTATCCTGGCGCAGGACCCACTGAGGTTGAAACCTTAGTGACAAAACCAATCGAAGACGAACTCAGTTCAATCTCAGGAATCAAGCGGCTGACGTCTGAAAATCGCGAAGGCTTCAGTGTCGTCATCGCCGAATTCTATTTGGAAGTGGATGTGAAGTACGCCGAGCAGCAAGTTCGCGATCACGTCGGATCGGTGAAATCGAAGCTTCCCACAGATGTCAAAGAATCCACAATTTCTCGAGTCGATCCTTCGGACCAGCCCATTATTCAAGTGGCCTTGAGTTCGGATCTGAGCGCGGCCCAGCTGTATGATCTGGCGGATGAAAAATTGAAGCCGCTGTTTGGGCAGGTCCCGTCTGTCGGTAAAGTGGAAATCCTAGGAGGGCGGAAGCGCGAAGTGCACGTGTCGCTGGATCGCCGCAAATTGAAGCAGCGGGAAATCTCCGCCGGACAGGTGGCTTTGCGGTTGGCCGGAGCAGGACTGGATATTCCGGGAGGCAAGAAAAATATTGGAAAACAAGAGACCTCCTTTCGGACCTTGGGCGAATTTTCGAAAATCTCTGATATTCAAGCTCTCGTCGTCAACTTCTTTGGGAATGAAAATCCGGTTCGTGTGGGTGATGTCGCAACCGTCGAAGACAGTCTCGAAGATGAGCAGTCACGGGCCATTCTCAATGGCAAACCGACTTTGTTCATGAACATTTACAAGCAGTCGGGCAGTAACACTGTCAAAGTGACCGACGATCTGAAAAAGAAAATCACTCAGATCAATGAAACACTCAAAGCCTCACCGAGTCCTGCCAAATTGGAGTTGGTACGCGATGGTTCGGTTCTGGTTCGCGCCAATGTCGATGACGTCGAAGAGTCGATCTACATTGGAATCATTTTGGCCGTCGTTGTTGTGTATTTGTTCTTGGCTAATTTTCGCTCGACAATCATCACAGGACTTGCACTTCCGAACTCGCTGATTGGCGCCTTTATTTTGATGGCCATCGCCGGTTATACGATCAATATTATGAGCCTCTTGGCTCTGAGTTTGGCTGTGGGTTTGCTTGTCGACGATGCGATTGTGGTGCGGGAGAATATTTTTCGGCACATCGAGATGGGCAAGTCGGCCATTCAGGCGGCGATTGACGGCACGAATGAAGTTCGCTTGGCGGTCATTGCGACAACATTGACTATCGTGGCAGTGTTTGGCCCACTCGGGTTCTTGAGTGGAGTCGTGGGTCAGTTTTTCAAACAGTTCGGATTGACGATCGTCTTTGCCATGATGATCAGTCTGTTTGATGCTTTGACGATTGCTCCCATGCTCTCGGCGTATTTCGCCGGTCGATCTCACGGCGAGACCAAAAACCCTCTTTATCAATGGACCTTGGGTCCTGTGCTTCGCGGATTTTCGCGCTTTCAAGACAATTTGGAAGCTCGATATGCCGGATTGATTGCCATCGTGATGCGGAATCCCTTCAAGACGCTGATGATCAGCACAGGAGTGTTTTTGGCGTGCATGTGGACCTCGCGATTTGTGGCCTCCACTTTTCTACCGACCAACGATTTTGGTGAATTTATGGTCACCTTGGATCTTCCTCCTGGTGTCAATTTGGATGGGATGGCCGAAGTGTCCGAGAAAGTGGATGCTGTCATTCGCAAAAATCCAGAAGTGCTGGTCAGCGCCTTGACGATCGGAAGCGAGACCGGCGACGCCAACCAAGCCAGTTTCTACATTCGGTTGGTGCCTTCAAAGCAGCGGACCTTAAATACGACACAGTTTAAAAACAAAGTGCGTGATCAATTGAAAGTCTTCAATGCAGCCAATCCAATCGTCAAAGATTACGACCCAGTCGGGCAGGGGCAAAGGCAGTTCACGTTGAATATTTTGGGTTCCGATCAAAAGGAACTCGAGAAAATAGCCAACGGCCTGAAGACCAAACTGTCGACCAACGTGAACTTGGTCGATCCCGACGTCAATTTTCGACCTGGTAAGCCCGAGTTTCAAGTTCGACCGATCAAGGGTCGGACCGAACAAATGGGAGTCAGTGTGGCCAGCATCGGCGGTGAGCTCCACACGCAAATTGAGGGTCAGACACCCGCTAAGTTTCGTGAAAACGGAATCGAATATGATATTCGCGTCCGCCTTCAAGAAGACCAAAGAGATTTGGCTCAAGGATTTAAAGACACCTGGGTCCCGAATGTGAACCAGTCATTGATTCCCTTGCCACGGGTTGCAGATCCAGTCTCGACGACGGGGCCTTCCAAGACAACACGGCAGGATCGCACAAAGTACGTGCAAATCAGCGCGGATATCCGTCAGGGTGGCGGTCTTGGTGACGTCATGAAAGAGGTGTCCGAGATGCTCACGGTCGGGGAATTCAAGCTGCCGCAAGGCTATGAGTTCAAGTTTGTCGGACAGGGAGAAAACTTTCAAGAGCTCGGTGCCAGCATCAAAGTTGCAATGGGCGCCGGCGTTCTCTTCATCTTTCTGGTTTTGGCCAGCCTGTATGAATCCTTTGTGACACCGCTGACGATCATGTTGGCCATGCCTTTGGCGATTTGTGGATCGTTTGTCGCCTTGGCCTTGGCGCATGAGTCGACGAATGTCTTTTCGATGATTGGATTGGTGATGTTGCTTGGGGTGGCCGTCAAAAACTCGATCCTACTCGTCGACTATGCCAATCAACTGATTCAACAGGGAGTCAGCCGGGAAGAGGCGATGATCAAAGCGGGTCGCACACGGTTGCGACCGATCCTGATGACTTCAATGGCCTTGATTGCTGGAACTTTGCCGATTGCCTTGGGGTTGAACGAAGCCTCGCGCCAAAGAACCAGTATGGGTGTTGCGATTATCGGCGGCTTGGTCAGTTCGACGCTTCTGACCTTGGTCGTCGTTCCGGCCGCCTATGTGTACATCGATCGCTTTCGCATCTGGTCGCAGAATTTTCTGGGACGTCTTTTTATCCAAGATTTTCAGCCGAAGAAATAAACGGAAGTGGCCGCTTACGCGGCCCCTTTTCTGGGTGAATGACCATCGACAACGGCGCGCAAAGTCTCGAGCAAAGCATAGAGCTCACGCGCTTGATCCGAAAGCATTTGGCTGGAGGCCGCGGCTTCTTCTGCAGTTGCGGCATTTTGTTGAGTGGCCGAGTCCAGCTCATTGACCGCCTTGCCAACTTCTGACAGCGACGAAGCCTGGCTTTGACTTGCGGAAAAGACCTCGGAAGCCAAGCCATCCAATTTTTGCACCAGCTGGCCAATTTGCGCCAAGGACTTGCGACAGTCTCCGGCCAATTCGACACCGGCTTCGACCTTCGCTCCGTTGGCCCGAATCAGCTCGGCAATTGATTTCGCACTCTGGGCACTTTTTTCAGCCAGGTCCCGAACTGAACCTGCAACGACGGCAAAGCCTCGACCCTGTTCCCCTGCACGAGCCGCTTCGACGGAAGCATTCAGGGCCAGAAGATTTGTTTGCAGGGCGATATCGTCAATCACAGAAGTGATATTTTGGATCTGTTTAGATCCTTCGGCGATTTCATTCATTGAAACGGCAAGAGCCTCAATCTTTTTCTGACTGCTTTGCGCAGCGACCAGTGATTCGCCAGCGAGTGACCTTGCCACTCCTGAATTGTCAGCCGTCAATTTCACGACCTTGAGAATTTGCTCCGAGGTGGCTGTTGTTTCCTCCAGCGATGCAGCAGCTTGGGTCGTTGCCGAGCTGAGGCTTTCGCTTGCAGTGGCGATTTCCTTACTACTTGCAGTCACAGCTTTTCCGACTTGAGTCAGATTCTGAACGCTGGACTCAATCCGGCGGCTGATCCGCTTGGCCAATAGATAGGACAGGCAGAAGGCCACAAGAATGCTGGCAGCAAAAATGCTCCAGACCCGGAAGCGAAATTCCGCAAGATCTTTTTCAATGTCGTCGACATAAACTCCGTTGCCAATCATCCAGCCCCATTTTTCGAAAATGTGGACGAAAGTAATTTTAGGCTGGGGTTTGTCCGTTCCTGGCTTTGGCCACAGGTAGTTCACAAAACCATCTTGCTGAAGGGCCCTTGTTTTCATATCTTGAAACAGAAATTTACCGTCGGGATCTTTCGTCGCCGATTGGTTCTGACCCTCAAGATTGGGTTTTGCCGCATGCATCAACATGTTCAGGTCACGATCTAAAATAAAAAAGTACTCATTGTCACCGTAGCGCATCTCGCGGATCAACTCTTTGGCTTTTTTCTGAGCTTCGACGAGCGGCAAAGTTCCTTTTTCAGCCTCAGCTGAAAACGTTTTGGCAACACTTTCAGCCAGGTTGACGGCAGCACTGAGGGTGTCTTTTCGATCCTTGTAAAAGCGCACTTGGATTTGGGGAAGAATCATCAGTTGAAACAGAAACAAAACTGGAACGAGCGCAATGGATCCTAAAAAAATCAATTGCTTGGTCAAACTGAGCGAATTGAGTCTGCTGCTGAGGCTTGTAAACATGGTGTCACCCTTTCAAAAAATCCAACAGCCTTGTGTCGGTTGAAGTGCAGCGTTGCTGAAGCCCGGCAGAAGTCGAGTTGGCCCAAAGTCGAGGTCAGGTCCGTGTCCAGTTTCGACACAGATCCCTGACCATGATTCCGTTCTGGCGTTAAGATTGAGTGATGCGGCTGATTTTTTTTATTTCAGGAGGTCTGTCCCTTGCTCTCAGTGCCGCCGCTGTTTCTGAAGTCGTGGCTCCATCCAAGAGTTTCAATTTGCCTGTCGTGTGTGAGCAACAGGTCCTTGATACACTGTCGCAGCTTGAGACCCCTTTGCATTGGCAAGATCTTGAGGTTGCATTTGCTCAAAGGGGGAAACTCTTTATCCGTACGACTGAAACTGAGAGTCCTCTGGTGACGTTGACCTTGGTGACCGGCGAGGGCCAAAGCGAGATTCAGAAGTGGATTCAGGGCGCAACTCCTGAGCGCATCACCTATCGGTTCAAGAAAAAGCAACAGTGCGCTGCTGAGGTTGTGACTTTTCACGCGGATCCCGAAACGAAACAGCCGAGCATAATTTTTTCAGACAAAGATTTGTCAGATCTCGTGAAGAAGTCACGCGCCGAGAAATCCAAAGTCTTGATCTACACGTGGTCGCCCAACATGGTGTATTCCATTCGGGGTGTTCAAGAAATTGAGAAAGTCGCTCGCAAGAAAAATTTGCAGTTGATTGTTCTGGCCGATCCAAACACGACGTCGACACAGGTGGCAAAAGTTCAAACTCAGAAAGCCTGGCCGCAGTCCTATTCTCGACAAGTGGAGGCCCGCGGAATTCTTGCACAGAAAGCGCTTTTGCACTTCCCGACTCTGCTTGTGCTGAACTCCGGTGAATTCGCCGGCCCTGTTCGTCCGGGTTACGAAGACATTGGTCGATTGGAAAAATTTTTAGACAAGGTCAATTCGCAATGAAAAGACAGACAGCTGGCAGACAAAACGAAATCGTGCAGTTTTTCCATCTTGCGATTGCTTTGCTGCTGGCCTGTCCTGTGGTCCAGGCGCAGTCCGCACCTCAGCAGCCGGGACCCGACAGGTACTGTGACTTTGGTGTTCTGGCCCAAATCAAACGCACGCGGCCCTCCGCCACGCCTAACTATTTTTTTCGAACCTTTGATTATCAAGGCAAAGAGTACGTCTCTTATGCGACCGAGTCAGATTTGCGGGTCCTAACTTTAGCGGATGGACGAGAGTATGCTTTTGCTGGCGCCTACGATCCCGTGCCCATGGGTCCTCATATCATGAGCACTCCCAACGAGGATTACGATGCAGCGGGAAATCCCACCAGCTGGGGAATGCACTTCTACTCTTTGGATGACATCCTCAAGGGGCAAGCACGGCCGGCCGCCATGCCTGTCAGCAACCAGGTGACTCTTCCCGGGACCTATCAAAGCGTCGGGCTCGTGAGCCGAGATGACAAAGGTGAACACTATCGAATACTGACAGATCAGGGGCAGGCCGAGTATCTGGTTGACTCGGCTGTTCCGCCTCACATCACGCAAATTCGACCCACTGTCGCTATTTGTCCGAATATTTCATTTCGGTTGCCTATGATTTCCAAAGATGGATCTTTGCTTTCGGGATATGACGTCACAGACAATAAAACAAAAATTTGGAAAGTGAATCCGGACGGAGGGAACTGCGATTTGGTTTTGGATTTGGGGATTGGTGTCAGCAAAGCCGACTTCTCTTATAGCGGAACACAAATCGCTTTTCACACATCAAGTGTACCTGGAATTCAAACACGACCGGCCAAGACAGGTCTCAACGGCGCAGCTGTTCAAGAGTACATAGCGACTCCAGACGGATCAGAAAATATGAACGTTTATGTTTATGATTTACAAAAGCACACACTCAAAAAGATGACACAAAATCTGCCAGGACAAAATTACTACTTTCCTGTTTGGCGACCGGATGACACTTTGGTTCTGAGCGCTGTTTCGACAAGTGATCCTCCGGCTTTTGTCCATTTGGATCCACGTCAAGTGACGGGAACTCCGTTTGAGGCTCGCGATTTGAACAAGCCGGGTGCTGAGAAGCTCTTTTTGCTAGGCCAATTGTGGTCACAAGTCTGCCTGAGCGCATCGACCGATCGGGCGCAAGCCGTCGGTACGGCCCTGAGCTTGGATCCACAGAAATGTCAGCGTTTGGCACGCGAGGCTTGGGATCAATACAAATCCAAACTGTCGCAAGGCCGCCCCAACTCAAGAGAGGTTTCAGGACTCTCAGCAGAGGATTTGGCTCTGGCATGTCCAAAACAAACCGTCAGTGTGGGACGCCTATCGACTGACCGAGAAGTGAATTCGGAAAAGAGACTCAGTGGTGCCACGCAAATTCTAGCGCGCAAATGTTCGATTTGTCATGACTCCTGGTTCAGCGTCGAAAATCTCCGGTCCGGAATCTTGGATCGTCAGCTGCAAGATAAAATTTTTCAACGGATCAATACGACGGGAGCGGGTCGAATGCCTCGCAATTCAGTCCTGACTGAAGGTGAGAAAAAAGAGCTGAATGCATTTCTTCGTGTCAAAAAATAGACCTGATCCAGTCACCGGACTAGGATTCAACGATGCGCTTTGGACCCTTTTCACAATTCGATATCGAGACTCTGACGGCAATCCTTCGGCAGAATAAAGCTCAATTTTCGGTGACATCCTCACCCGAGGATTTCAATCGAGTGCGAGATGAGCGCAAGGAGCAGGTTCCGAATCCGTACCCAAATTATCAGGGACCCGAGCACTTTCTTTACCTTGAGATTGAAGCCCAAGATGTCCTGCTGATTCGTGGTCGTATGGAAAACATGGGGGTCATTGTCCGCAGTGAAAGTCTTCAGATGCTGCCTGAATTGCCGGAGTACTTCTGCCCTCGCTGTCGACATCGATCTGAGCATCCGAGCCAGTGCCCTCGGCATCGAATTGATTTGGTCGACTTCTCAAGTTTGGTCACGGAGCAAAGAAAAGTGCGGAGCAGGTACGGGCAATGGGCAGCCTGGATTGTGTTGCTCTTGGCTGTGATGGCGCTGATAGCGGAAATTTTGTCCAAACCACAGATCGGCCATCACTCTTTTTTTTAAAATGCGAATCGGGTGGAAAATGTGATCGTCGAGTCATAGGTCGTTGTTTGAGTTGGAGATGAACCTGACGTCGCAACAGTCTCAGGGACACTCGAAAAAGCGATCGTCGCATTGAGGACAAGCCATTTTTTTGGTGTGTATCCGAAAGCCATTTGCGGACTGACGGCGCCATCGCGTCGGGTGGTTGTGTTGATTCCCAGTTGTGACACAGAACGATCTGAAAAAGGCAGAGAGGCCACGACTGCAGGCTGCAAAAAAATATGCCGGCCATAGTGGCTGCGAAAATTCAGTGTCACCGAACCCGTCCAATGAGGATCTGGATAGGTGAGGGTTGATGCGGAGCTGGGCCCCTGCGCAAAACCCGCGCTGTGGTAAACGCCCTCGGGAATCAAAGAGAACTCCTCTTCGCCAAAATACCAAAGCAAAGGGAAGTTCAATGTTGTGACAGCGCCAAGTGGTAACGTATTGCCACCTTGTCCTGCAGTGGCAGCGAGGTGAGTGCCGTTGGGTGCCGTGTAGTCGATGACCCAATCCGCAAAAAAGGTCATCTCAGGATTCGAAAAATAACGCCAAGCCAGCGAATATTGCAGTGCCGAAATTCCGGCAGAGGAGTCCGTTGCAGTCACTCCGGAATTGATGAATGTTGTCGTATCTGTTTGACCTAAAAGATCCGTGTCAGTAAGACCCACCCGCAGATTGTTAGTCATTCCATACCAAATGGAAATCGGAATCTGTTGGTAGGTGGTACTTTTTGTTCGTGTTTCATTCAGAGAAGAGTCGACCGTTGGACCCACCTCATTCAAGGAAGACTGATAGGCAGTTGTGATTGTCGTCAATCCCGCGCTTGGAAAAAAGACGAGGTTGCCTAAAGTGCGAGATGGATCGTCAGGGCTCTCTGCCGGAGCAAAACTCGAGACAGCGAGACACAAGATGAGTGCAGCCCAAGAAAATTTCATCACCCCAGTTTTCCTTCGATTGGAGACCGGTGCAACTGCCTAAAGGGCTAGGACGCGTGTTTCTCTGAGCATGATCCAGCGGGCGATCGCTGGAAGGTTCGGTGTCATAACTCATTGCAACTCGAATTTCAGAGTTCCAGTTTGGCAACCAATTTGCGACGATTGAGATCTCATGGTGAAGCTTGATTTTCACACGGTCCGAATTCTTTCGATTTTTTTTTGGACACTAGGGGCTGGCAGTTCCGTGGCTGCGGCCAGTGGATTCTTGAATCTAAACTCGGAAAGCTCAATGGTCAGTCCCCAGAGCACAAATGGAACGGTCGAACTTTTGCTCAGTACTGAGTCTTGGAATACCCAAAAGCATCAACCTTTCTGGGAGTTTGACCTGACCGCCAGCCAGATCTCAAGTCCGACAAACTACGCGGCGACACCGATTGCGATCAATAAAGTGCAAAGGTACATTCTTCCATTTAACACAACTCTCAATGGGACAAGCAGCGCACTAGAAGTGGATTGGCTAAGTGGCAATGGATGGCAGGTTGGAGGTGAGATCACTTACAGCTTCCAGTCGGGAGTGGGCACTCCCAACACCTCCTCAATTTTGGGCAGTTTGATTTTGGGGCACCATATCGAATATCATCGCAGCCAAGATCCGGAGGACTTTCAACCCTCCTGGGATTGGAAATTCGTTGGCACCGCCGGAAATATCACAGCGGATTCTTTTAGCGTTATCTCCAGTCTCAATCAAACGCCGCCTTATGGGACGACCACGCAGAACACAGTCGGTGCAACGGCACTTCGACAATCCGCCTTGTCGATGGAGTTCAGTTGGAGTCCCGCGTTCTGGCTGTCCACCTCTGTCGGTTATGTGCAATTTGCCTATGACTCTGACCCTAATATTTTAGCGCCCGCAAAATCACCCAAGCGGGGAACTCCCACATCACTTGAAGCATTTGAGGACTCAGGATCCCTGACTTTTCATCTGACTGACTCTTGGGATTTTGAAACTCGGGTGGCTTACAATGTGGCAGCGACTGTGGACCAAACACCCAGTGATACAGAAACGTATTCTCTCACGTACTTTGGAAGCCTGGTTGACCTTGGAGTTGGCTATGAACATCAAAACTCAAGCGCCACTCCGTTGGACAGCGGAGTTGGCAATCTGCGGATTCATTTCTAAATGGATTTCAACCAACCGGGCTGCCCCTGGTCAGATTTTGATTTTGGAGTGCTGGCCTTGTTCATTGGAGTTTCATCCGCCGCCGCGCATGCTGCTCAGGCGCGATTCTTTGTGTTCTTTGACTACTCTTCTCAATTTGTCTTGTTCGCATACTTGATCAGCTTCAATATTCACCGACTTCGACCTCTTGCTCGGGTGCCAAGACGGTGGCTGACGGGATTTCTCATTTTGGTCTCGACAACACCGCAAATTTTCTTCAAAAAAGCGGGGACTCCAATTTTTGCGCTGCTTGCGGTGGTTTTTTTGATATCGGAGGCGCTCAATTTCAAGCAGCCAGCAAAGTTCCACTTTCGAGATCTCTTGAAGAGTCTGATTTTTTTTGGAATCGCGCTTGTGTGCTACAGTTTGGACGCCAGTCAGATCGTCTGTTCGCCGCAGAATCATTTTTTTTCAGCTGCATGCTTACTGGCATCTTTTTGTGGCCGTCAGTTTGTTTTATCTTGCGAGGTATTATGCTCAATTTTCGGAACTTATTCAAAATCGGAAACTCAGTTGAAACTCAACCCGGCCAGTGGCAAGATGCACACTCACGAGGTCAATCGATGGCATTTCTTCTGCGCAAATATTCAAGTCGGATTGTTTTCAGTTTGGCGGCAGTCGCTCTTTCCGCGTGTTCACTTTTTATGCCCAAGGAGATCGTCAAGGCCGAAGAACGCATGCAGAGCGAAGCGCAGAAAATCAAAGATGAGACGCCATCGCACTCCCGATTTTCGGAAAGTGAAGGCCATCGCATTCATGCGATGGAGGTGTCCGGTGAGCCGACAAGACCTCTGATTGTGTTCGTGCACGGATCGCCAGGATCTTGGGAGGGTTGGGCGCAGTACCTGAACGATCCTGAGCTTCGGTCCAAGGCCAATATGATTGCCGTGGATCGGCCGGGCTTTGGAGAGTCCAACCCGGGGACTGTGGAAAAGTCTCTTGAAAAGCAGGCGGCTCTTTTGGCGTCCTTGATCAAACGAGCTGATCGCAAACAGAAAGTGATCCTTGTCGGGCATTCCTTCGGTGGTCCCGTGATTTCACGTATGGCTATGGATTTTCCTGAAAAATTCAGTGATTTGATTATTCTGGCAGGTTCGATTGATCCCTCGCTTGAGACGACTCAGTGGTATCAGTATCCAGCAGATTGGTTTGTCTTTTCATGGATGATTCCGGGTGATCTCGTTGTCTGCAATCGGGAGATCATGGCTGTGAAGCCCCAATTGGAACAGATGCTCCCATTTTGGAGTCGGATCACTCAAGGTGTGACGGTCATTCAAGGGACTGCGGATGATCTGGTGCCACCGGGGAATGCCGATTTTGCCGAGAAAGTCTTGGTGAATGCCAAGCCGTTGAAAATCGTTCGCTTGCCGCAAATGAATCATTTTATTCCGTGGTCGAAATATGAGCTTGTGAAAACGGAGATACTCGCGACGCTGGCCAGGCCTCTCGCAGTCCCAGAATAAAAAAACCCAACCTTCTGGTTGGGTTTTTCATTTTGGTGCGGGTAAGAAGACTTGAACTTCCACAGAGTTACCCCTACTAGAACCTGAATCTAGCGCGTCTACCAATTCCGCCATACCCGCACGGTCGACACTTTTGAGACTGTTGAGTGCGCCAATTCAGCAAACCCAAGGGCCTTCTGTCAAGCTGAAACCACAGTGCTGAGCCGATTGACGTGACCCGGGTGTGCCTTGCATCTCATTGGTTTTAGGGTCAAATTTGAGTTTCAGATGAGCGATAAAATGCCACCTAAAATTCTTCTGATTCGGTTTTCCGCCTTCGGTGACATCCTGGCGATGATGAGTGTCCCCGTGGCGCTTCGCCACCGCTTTCCCAATGCCGAAATCCACTGGGTGACCCGTGCGGACTACTCCGCCATGGCCGAAACCGCGAAATCTGTCGATCATGTTTGGGCCGTCGATCGAAAGATGGGTTTCAGAGAATTGTGGCAGACCACACAAAAATTGCGACGCGAGAGTTTCACCCACGTTTACGATGCTCACAACAATCTGCGTTCGCATTTTCTGTCTTGGTTTTTGGTGGGCCCGTTCGGTCTTCTTGCTGTTCTCCGTGGACAAAAGTTTTTGCGGCGTTCGCAATACCGCTGGCGGCGTTTTTTACTGTTTCGCTTTCGCATCAACAAATATCCCAAGCCTTTTGTGCATCAGTGGGCTTTGCTTGAGCCCTTGCAAGCCTGGCATGTCAGTTTGAACCTTCCTCCCGTGCCGGTGTTGCAACTGCCAAAAGCGGCCCATGAAAAAGCGCAATCCGTGCTGGGTTCCTTCAGTCCGAAGGCCGGTTTTGTTGCGCTGTCTCCGTCGGCAAGTTATGCGCTCAAGCGCTGGCCGGTCAGTCATTGGCAAAAGCTGATTGTTGAAAATCCGCATTTGTCTTTCGCATTGCTCGGCGGAGCCGAAGATCAGTTTATTCAGACCATCGCGGACGTGGCTCCAGACCGAACGCTCAATTTAGCGGGGAAACTTTCTTATTTGGAAAGCGCTGCGGTCGTGCAGCATGCACGGGTTTTGGTCTCCAACGATACGGGGCTGATGCACGTGGCGGAGCAGTCAGGAACTCTTTGCATCGCACTGCTGGGCCCCGCACCCTTCGGATTTCCGGGCCGTGCAACAACTCATATTTTAGAATTGAATTTGTCTTGTCGTCCCTGTAGCAAACATGGGCAAGGTCCCTGCACAAATCCGGTTTACCAAAAATGTCTTCAAGAGATCTCGACAAGTCAAGTGTCTCAGTTGCTCCACCGGTTGCTGCAAGATTCAGAGGGGCAAAAATGAGAGGGCTGATGAGTTGGTTTTTGCAAGTCGCCTATGACTGGATTTTGCTGCCACTGACGCAAATTTTGACTCCGCTCGTGTTTCAACTGCGGCCCAACGGGAAAGTGGCGCTGACCTTGCGAGGCCAAAAGCTTGCATTGGAGGACCTCAGGCAGCAGTTGAAAAGCTTTGGACCGCGCCCGAAAAAGGTTTGGTTTCATGTGGCCTCGGCGGGTGAGTTTTTGCAGGCGAAGCCTGTGATCGAGCTGTTGAAAATCCGCAATCCTGAAGTCCTCATTGTTGTCAGCTATGTTTCACCTTCGGCCGTTCGGTGGGTGAAGACCTTTGCGGGAGCGGACATCAAAGTCTTTGCTCCTTTGGACACTCTCCACAACATGTCCCAGTTTGTCGAGTTGGTGCAGCCAGCGGCTTTGGTGTTGGTCAAGTTTGACATCTGGCCCAATATGATTCGCGCCACCCACGCCAAACAGGTGCCGATTTTGTTGCTGTCAGCCACGTTGAGTGCCAATTCGGGCCGCTATCGCAATCCAATAACGAAAACTTTCTTCCGCGATCTTTATGCGCAGATCAAATGGATTGCTTGTGTGGGTGCGGATGATGCCAAGAGATTTCGTGAAACAAATCCAAATCATTCTGGGGTGCATGTTGTGGGCGACACCCGAGTGGATTCGGTGCTGACTCGTCAGAGTGAAAACGCCAAAAAAGAATTGCAACCGCAATTGCAAACACTTCGCCGAGACCACGAATTTATTCTGATTGTGGGAAGCGCATGGGGTGCTGACGAAGATTTGGTGTTTCCGGCTTGGGACCGTTTTCGCGCGCAAAATACTCCGGTGCGGGCGCTCTTGATTGTCGTCCCACATGAGCCAGATGAGACCCATTTGCTGGCAAGTGAAAAACATTTGGAACGATTGAATCTCATTCATGTCCGGTGGTCCCAGCTCGCTGAGGTGCGGTTCGACCAGGCGCCTTCGGTTCTTCTTGTCGATCGCATTGGGATGTTGGCGGATCTTTACCGAATCGGTGATGCCGCGTTTGTGGGGGCCGGTGACGGGGGCGTCCACAATACGATGGAGCCCGCCGCTTGGCGTTTGCCTGTGGTTTTTCGGCCCGTCTTCCACAATGCCCCGGAGGCCATTTCCTTGGTCGAACAGAAGGTCTTTCAGGCCTTGGCCAGTTCCGATCAGCTGGTCGCTCAGCTTGAAAATTGGCTGAAAAATCTGCAAGCGGCTCGTGCATTAGGTCAAAAGGGAAGGGACTTCCTTGAAAAATCTCAAGGAGCCACCTATACCTGCTATGAGTATCTTCAGAAGGAGCTCTAAGTGGCGCATTTCACCGGTAAATTCGAGCACAACTACGAGAAAACCCCGCGTTTCATGCAAATTGAAACGACCATCGTTTGCCAAGCCACTTGCTGGTTTTGTCCCCAAAAGAAGGCCACCCGCCGCCCCCTGTTCATGGATATGAACGTCATTGACAAAATTTTGAGTGAAACCAAAGGACTGGGTATCACGTACCGCCCTTTCATTTTGAATGAACCTTTTGCCGACAAACGCATGCCCGAAATCGTCAAAAAGATCAAAGCCGACAAAACCGCCAAAGTGGAGTTCAACTCCAACGGGGAACTTGTAAACCCTGTTGTTGCCGAAAAACTTTTTGAGGCGGGGATCGATGCGATTCGCTTTAGCGTCGACGGAATCACCAAGAAGACCTTCGATGAAACTCGTGGAATCAATTTTGATAAAGTTTATGCTCATGTTGGGAATTTTGTGAAGCGCGCCCAAGAGCTCAAACATCCTGTCGATATTGAAGTTCGCATGATTCAGTTGCCAGGCACCGAAGATGAACAGGTTGAATTTCGTAAATATTGGGAAGACAAAGGTGCCAAGGTTTTATTTCCCGAATTGTATTCGTACCCGTGGGAAGCCCAGACCGAAGCCGTCAACAAGCCCTGCTTGAAAATCTTGGATGAAACCTTTGTGTATGTCGATGGGCGAGTCACGCTGTGCTGTTGGGATTCTGCAGAACGCGCTGTCGTTGGCGATGTGAAAACAGAAAATCTCATCGACATTTGGAATGGTGCCAAGTTGAAAGAGTACCGAGATCTTTTGGCTGTTGGAAATCGCGATGCCATTCATTTGTGTTCGCGCTGTGACGCCTACAAAAATTTGGATTTCAGTCAGATCAAAGGGAAAGTTCGCTCTGACAATGCGCCTCGCGAAGTCAACAGTCCGAACTGAGTCACATGGAATCTCTGCTCCTCTTCATAGGATGGTTGGCTTTTCACACCCCCCGCCGAATCCACTGGTGGTGGGCTTGTGGAATGACTTGGCTGTGGTTCGACGTCCTCAGAATTCGTCGCTACACTCTCTTAAGGGGCCTGACGATCGCCTTTCCTGAAAAATCAAAAGATGAGCGCGTCCGATTGGCGCGCCAATCCCTTCGGCACACCTGTTTTAATTTTCCAGAGATTTTAGGTTTGCCTCACTACACCGTGGCTGCTCTCGATCGACTGGTGACTTTTGAAGGTTGGGAGCATTACGAAAATGCCGCTGCTCTTGGGCGAGGTGTTTTGATGCTGTCTTTGCATCTTGGCAACGGAGATGTTGCAGCCACTGCGACCTCACTGCGAGGCGTGAAAGTTCACGTCATTACCAAACGATTTAAAAGTCCATTTTGGGATCGAGTTTGGTTCAGTTTGCGTGGTCGCCAAGGGACACAGTTCATCGATGCTCATGGAGTCCGTTCGGCGCAAGAAATCTTGGCCGCAGCGAAGCGAGGTGAAATGGTCGTTTTTGTGACTGATCAATTTATCGCTTCGCCTTACGGGATCCTGACAACGTTTTTTGGTCGCAAGACTGGAACCGCCACAGGCCTTGCCAAGTTCGCCTTGAAGCTCAAGGCACCTATCGTGCCGGTGTCGACCTATCGTGATGCAGACCTGCGACTCCACATCGTTTTCGGACCCCAGGTCCCCGTGTCTGCCACGACTCCCCCAGGCCAAATCGAGGCCGCTGTGGCGCAGCTGACCCAAGCTTGCAACTCCGTCTTGGAGGGATTGATTCGCGAACATCCTGAGCAATGGATGTGGCTCCACCGACGCTGGAAAAAGTTTCGCTAGACGGGCGGTTGAAAAGGGCCCATCTGCTTCGTTGCGCCCGGGGGACCCTCCCTGCGACGTGGCTTTGCCACGCCTCAGTCGGGCCCCCGTGCACGCCTCGCATCTGTGCCCTTTTGAACCGCCCTCCGTTTACACCTGGGGTCGTTCGCGTGCGGGATCGGGTGCTTCGGCTTGCTTCGCTCGCCGATTGGGGTTGGTTTACTTATTTTGGGTGGGAGTTTGGATCCAGGTGACTTCGTGTTTGTTGGCGCACAAGTGAATCACCTCGCTGCCAGGGATCTGGAGCAACTCTTCGATCGCAGCAGTATCGGTCTTGCCTTTGAATTTGATTGTACAAACCCAGTTTCGAACTTGTCCCTCTGATCGCCATCGGTGGATCAGAGAAACAAGCTTTTGGGGCTCACAGATGAGATCTGAAAAAAACCAATCCAATGCCGGTAGTTCGCCGGGATCGATTTTGAAAGCATCCTTTTTCAACACCTGAACGTTGGCACCAGCTGCAATCGTTGCGAGAGGTGCTTTGTCGACACTGATCACTTCACACCCTAGGTTTTTCAACACCCAGGTCCAGCCGCCAGGTGAACTTCCCATATCCAAACAGCGTTCGCCTTTTTTTGGAATGGGTAAGCCACTGAGGCGCCGCCTTGTGAACAGCTCCCAAAGCTTGAGATAGGCTCTTGATGGTGCTGCTCGGTCTTCTAAAAAAAGGAACTGACCCTCAGCAAAAGGAGGAGTGATCGAGTCCGAGACCAGAAGCCTATTTTCCTGAGTGAGAATGAAACCGCCGACCTTTGGCGACCCGAGCGGCTTGTCTTGTAAAGCCAATTTCAAATCAACTGTGAAATCAAATTCAATGGGCGACAGCAGAGGGAGAGCCTCACAGATCAGTTGCGTTCGGCGATGCCACTCTGTTGACAGGCTGATCCATTTTTTTACGCCCCGCTGTTGACCCCACAATTTCAAAGCCTTCTGCGCGGATTTGATTGAAGTGAACTCCTGTGGCTCACAGTTCCTAAAAATCTGCTGAGCCCACACCGGACGGACACCCTCTTTTTGTGACAGCCAAACCTGGGGATGCAGCTGCAGGAATTTCTCCTGGGGCCATCGCGTCAGCAGCTCGCCTTGAAGCTCACTGGCCCATTCACTTGTCGTCCAAAAAATGTTTTTCACAGACGGAGTTTTCATTCATTTGGCCAGAATTGCCAAGCTGAAAAAAGCGAATTGCTCGAAATTGAGTCTCTATGTCTTTGGAACCATTGGATTTTCAAGAACAAAGGGGGGCGCGGAGGTCAGAAAAACGAAAGCCACAGGTCTCCTGTGGCTTTCAAGTGAGAACCGGAAACTTGTCCGGAACTAATTGATGATTCGCACCTCAATCATCGAGAGCTTCGGCGCTGCAATTTTTGCTTTTTATGTTGGGGGGCCGGTCTCGGTGCAGGCGACCAATTCCAATAAGTCCTGCAGCCAATTGTAATCATGATTCTGCTGAAGCATATGAACCTTCACAGTGTTTCCCTCCACGTCACGTCCTACTTAAGAGAAAGAAGTCCATTTGTGAGGGTCCGCTAGATGTCCGGAGCCTGAATCATTCGATGTCTCCATTCCGCCGAACCGATCTTGCAATCGACCCTGATAAGATCTGCTGGCCTTACTCTTATCGGCAGGACCGAAAAACCGAAGAGACCCAACAGGAAAAAGTTATTTCTTCAGCTTGTCTGGAAGTGAAACAGAAAAATCATCTCAAGCACGAGCAAACAGGGCTTGCATCTTGCGCAGGCCAGATTTAAAAACGAGCGCTGTTGCAACAGGAGGCACTTCGATGTCAGTTGTCTCAAAATTTGGCGGCACATCAATGGGAGACGCCAATGCGATGCGTGCCAGCGCGAAAATTGCGGCAGACCGCAAATCGGCTGTTGTCGTGGTTTCGGCGACATCGGGTACGACCAATCTTTTGATTGAACTGGGGCAGGTTGCCGAAAAAGGCAACGGTGGTGAGTTTGCACAACAGGTCACCAACCTTTTGCAAAAGCTGTCCACCCGCCATGAAGCCATCGCGAATGATCTGCAGTGCTCTTCAGAAGTGAAGCTGCAAATTCATGAGCTCCTTCGGGAAGTGCAATCTTTGGTGCTCGGAATTCAACTTTTGCGAGACTGTTCCGCAAAAGCCATGGACACCTTGATGAGTTTTGGTGAGCGACTCTCAAGTCTGTTGTTTGTCCAGGCTCTGCGAAAAGCGGTCGGTCCCAATCAGGCCGCCAAAGTGCAGTGGCTGGATGTGCGCACAGTTCTGAAAACAGATTCCCAGTTTGGGCAAGCGCGCCCCCTCACGGATCAAATCGCCACTTTGTGCCAGGCCTTGCCCAGGGGCCAAATCTGGGTCACTCAAGGGTTCATTGGCGAAACCGAATCAGGATTCACCACAACTTTGGGCCGCGGTGGAAGTGACTATTCGGCCGCAATTCTTGCCGAAGCCTTTGCAGCAAAGACCTTGGAGATTTGGACTGATGTGCCAGGAATTGCCACCACCGATCCGCGCTTGGTTCCCCACGCCCAATCGATACCGGAAATTTCTTTCACCGAGGCCTCAGAGCTTGCAACTTTTGGTGCCAAAGTTCTTCATCCGGCGACACTGCTGCCGGCCTTGCGCCAGAATATTCCAGTCTTTATTGGTTCCACCTTTGCTCCGGCTGAGCCCGGCACTTGGGTTCGGTTGGAGGTTGCGAATCAACCCCTCGTGCGCGCTCTTGCACTTCGGCGCAAGCAGGCCCTGGTCACGATCACGACGCCGGAAATGCTGCAGGCGTTTGGATTTTTGCAGCGCATTTTCAAGGTTTTCGGTGATCACAAAGTCTCTGTGGACTCGATTACAACTTCTGAAATTGGTGTCGCGGTCACAGTCGATGCAGGTATTCTGCAAAATCGAAAATTGATTGATGAGCTTGCTGAAATTGGTGCCGTGAGCACCGAGGAAAATTTGTGTTTGGTTTCGGTGATCGGGAACAACATCAACCACACCCCGGGACTGGCGCACCAAATCTTTGCAGCGGTGAATGAGCTCAACGTCCGCATGATTTGTTTGGGTGCCAGCCGTCACAATTTCTGCTTTGTGGTGTCTGAAGAGCATGGTCCAGTCGCTGTCCAACGCCTGCACAAAAAGTTTTGTGAAAGAGACTGAACCAGGGCCCCTTTTTTGAACCTCGACTCGACCAAAGGATGTTCAGGACTGGGGCTGATTTTCCGATCCCCTAGCATGGACAATTTTTCGGTGGTGGTGGCGGAAGCCAAAAACCAGCTCTTTCGAAAATCAGTCATGATCATCTGGGGAATTATGATTTCCTATTTAGGAGTCTGTTTCTACTACCATCTAGTGGCGGCAACAGTTTTCATTTTGAGTACCTTCGTGACGATACCACTCGTCCTTTGGTTTTCTCGCAAAGGATTCAAAAATAGCAGTCGAGGTTTGTTTCTGGTGGTGGTCAATACCGTGATCCTTGCTGCAACCTTAGGTGTCAGGGAAGAGTCTGGTGGACAGTATTATTTTGTGGCACTGTCGGCTTTGCCATTTATTATCTTCGACGGAGATGAGCCCTGGATGCGAGTTTATGGACTCTCTGTCACAACTCTGTGCTGGTGTGTTTTCAATTTCAGTGGCAGGAGTCACTTCCCGGACTCTTGGTATCCAGTCGACCCACCAGTGGATCTTTTTCGATTTCTGGCGTTTGGCGGTTCACTGGCAGGCTTGTCAGCTGCAGTCTCCGCGTTCGCTCGAACTTCAGCGCGTATTCAACAGAAAGCTGTTGAATCGATTGACACTGAGAAGCAGTCCTTGCAAACAACTCTCAATACAATGTCTGAAGGCTTGATTGTGCATGACTCCAGAGGTCGCGTCATACGCTTCAATCCGGCGGCTCTACAAATTTTTGGCCTTCCCGCCCATGAGTTGATGGGGCGCACGCCGATGGATCCGCGCTGGATTTCAGTTCGAGAGAATGGAGCCACTCTTCCCGGCGAAGACCATCCTGCACTTGTGGCACTGAAGACGCGTCTCCCGCAGAGAAATGTCACTCTCGGTCTTCGTATCAGTGCAGCCCAGATGAAGTGGGTGCAGCTGCATGCGGTCCCTGTCCCAGCAATCGATGGCGATTGGTCGGTGACGGTGACCTACACCGATATTACAATGCAATTTCAAGCGCAACGGCAGATCGAGTCCGATCGGCAGCATTTGCTTCAGTCGGCCAAAATGGCTGCGCTTGGGGAAATGGCTGGTGGAGTTGCGCACGAAATCAACAATCCACTCGCCATCATCTTGGGTCGCTCTGAACAAATTAAGGGGCGCATTTTGCGCAATGACTTCAACCCGGAACGTATTTTAACTGATCTTGAAAAAATGAACTCGACCGTGGGTCGAATCACTCGAATCGTGAAAGGTCTGCAGGCCTTTTCGCGGAATGCGGACAATGATCCTTTTCAAGACGTCTTGATTGGCGGCATGGTCCAAGACACGTTGGATCTCTGTGCTGAAAAATTTCGCAATATAAATATTGAAGTGCGGGTTGATGTCTCGGTTGACATTGTCGTCTTGGGTCGACTGGCACAACTGGAACAAGTGTTGATGAACCTTCTCAGCAACAGCTATGATGCCATCGCAACTCTCGAGCAGCGTTGGATTCAGATCGATGCGCTCTCAGATCAAGGTTGGGTTGAAATTTCTGTTCAAGACAGTGGTGTCGAAATCAAGGCCGCAATCGCCGAGAAAATAATGCAGCCTTTTTTTACGACAAAGGTTGTCGGCAAAGGGACTGGCCTGGGACTGAGCATTTCGAAGGGTATCATTGAGTCCCACGGCGGGACCCTGACCTATCAGCCAAAGGGTGGTCACACTCGCTTTGTCATCCGTCTCCCGAGCGCGGTTTCTCGCTCCCGAGCCAGTTGAAATTGGAGAAAAAACTTTTTCGTGGTGATCGAAACCGTGTTCCGAAAATCCCTCGGGGGTCACACAAATCACAATTGTGGCAAGACTGAGTTTCCTTCACTTCTGAAAAATAGGCTTTAAGATAGGCTTGCCGGCAGGTCTGCAGGTGGACGTAAGTTCGGAGCACTTCCAATTCCGTCCACCGCCGGAGCTTTTCTTGACGATCGCCCGACGACTTTAAAATAAAATACTTTTGCAAGTTGTAGTCTTGCTCCGAAGCCATCAGGCAACAGTGAGCTGGGGAACCGTCGCGCCCGGCTCGGCCAACCTCTTGCGTGTAGGCCTCGAGACTTCCTGGAGCGTTGTAGTGAATGAGGATGCGAATGTTCGGGTAATCGACGCCCATTCCAAATGCATTGGTCGCAACCAAAATCGCATCGGTCTCACTGCCAAAAGTATTTTGCATTTTTTGTCGGGTGCCCGGAGTGTGGCCGGCGTGATAGCTCAAGACATGGGGAGCGCAAGCGGCCAGTTCCACGGCGAGTTGATCCGTCACTTTCCGAGTTCCGCAGTAAATCAAGACACGACCCGGTGGTCGATTCAGCAAAAGTTGCTTCAGATGCTTCAGTTTCTCTTGATCACTTTCACAGGCCGCGACCTGCAGGTAGAGATTTTTACGAAAGAGGCTCTGTCGATGAAGAGCTGGGGTTTTCATTTGCAGCTGGGATTGAATATCACCAATCACCCGGCGGGTGGCTGATCCTGTGAGTGCGAGTATTGGGGGGTGAGGGAAAAGCTGCCGGATCACTGCAAGCTGTCCGTACTCGCTTCTGAAATCCGCACCCCACTGAGAGATGCAGTGGGCTTCGTCGACTGCGAAAAGACCGACATCTCGTTGCAAGAGCCACCTTTGGAATTCCGGCTGCTGAAGTCTTTCAGGAGACAGATAGAGAAGACAAGGTCCCGGCGTTTCCAGTTGCAAGAGAACCGCGTTCCTTTGGTGAGAGGTCAGGCCAGAGTGAAGTGCTAAAGCTAAGATATTCTTTTTTCTCAACTGCAAGACTTGATCCTGCATCAATGCGATGAGGGGTGAGATGACAACCACCATCTTCCCAAAGACAAATGCTGGCAATTGATAGCAAAGTGATTTGCCCGCTCCGGTTGGGAGTATCGCGATAACATCCCGAAGTTTCAGCAGATCCTGAATCACCAAAAGCTGACCTGGCTTGAAGTCAGACAGGCCAAAGACTTTGTGCAATCTTTCGTAGCAGACATCAGGATCGGTCATGAACTGGGTCTTTGCAAAGCTCCAACCCGAACGAGAAGCAGTTCCTTGCCAAGGAATGCTACTGGTGTCCGAAGTTTACGAAAGTCGGAAGAGCTCAAACTGAATTCTTAAGGTTTGGTTTAGACGTGTCGAGAACCTCTCAAGGCAGGGATTTATTTTGCAGATTTGCGACAAAATGACCCAACTCAAATTGATAATCATTTACCTGCTCGAGTTTCAAGTTCAAGCTTGGCTGTGCGAGCTTAATAAAGCTCGTTTGGCCTTTTCTCAAGATGGGATTTGAAATGGAACTCAAACGAGATCAGCCCATTCTGTTAATCGATGACGAAGAGTCCATCGCAGAGACTCTCTGTGAGCTTTTGCAGTCTTTTGATTTCAAGGTTGAAATGACCTGTGCTGGTGAATTTGCGAAAGATCTGATCTCCAGCCGGCAGTTTTCATTGATCGTTTGTGATGTCAATTTGGGCGGGAAAATCACCTCCGATGAGCTGATACGCCTCGCCAAAAATCGCAATCCCACGCAGGCTGTGGTCATGATGTCCGGAGACATTGACCGCAGGGATCTGCGCATCCAGGCTTTGCTTCAGGCTTATCCTGATATCAGCACCCTCGAAAAGCCCTTTGATGTCTCGGCGATTGTGAATTTTTTTCCGCAAAAGCAAGGTGCTTAGTCTTTTTTCAGAACTTCAATCCTGTTTCGCGGCTCCAAACACGGCAGCGCATTTTTGTTGCAAGCTGGCGTTCTCCACACCTGAGAAACCAAATCCATTCCATTTGTAAACTGCCGTGCGAGTCTCCTGATTTTGCGGATTGAGAACGACAAAGGAATCCTTCCGATGCAAAGCGCAGAGGTAATCGACCGAATGGTCCTGCAGCAATTGGCCATCTAGCAAAGGCCATGCAAGGGCCGAACCCCGCCATTTCGCCACAAGGCCATTGGGACCCAGTGAATAGACATAGGGTCGTGGACCAATCTCCTTGTCGATACTCGACAAATGACCCTCCAAAGTAAAAAGATATTGGGATTGATCATGGGCATCGGCCAAATTGCCGACTTCCAGTGACAGCAAATTTTTCCCGGCCGCGGCCCAAGATTTGCGTGCAGGACCGGAGACCGCTGATTGTCCTTCGAGAATCAAATCCGAATCTGCGAATTCGTGTTCGGCAAGACGGGGCCTGAGTGAGGAGTTGCCGAGAAGCAGATGTCGATGTGGAGCGACCCCACAGGTGACCAGAGCGTCGGGCGGAGAATCTTGTGTCTGCTTCAGCTCGGGAAACCCCGAATTCATCGGGATTTGAGTTCTCACTCCACGGCAGATCAAGTTTTCATTTTCAACCGAACAGCTGGCCATAAGACCTTTTTTGGTCGCGGGATATTTTTGATCAAAGACGTGATTGCCAAGTGAAAAAAACACCGGATGTCCTTCCAGACATTCCGGTGGCTGCACGACATGGGGGTGATGACCCACAATCACGTCTGCTCCGTGGGCAATCAGCCAAGCGGCCATCTCGTGCTGCTGAGGATTTGTCCAGTCCTGCAGCTCGGTACCCCAATGCACATTGACGATCACCCAGTCCGCCAGTGATTTTGCCAAACGCAGTTTCTGCCGCAAAAGAGTGGACGGCACTGGGACGCGTTGGCCATCCTGGCCAGCGACATTTGTGAATTCCACCAGCGCAAAAACTCTTCCCTGAGATCTGAAGAAACCAGGTGAGTGCACAAAGTCCAAAGCCCACAGCCCATTTTTCAAAAGCGCTTCGCGTGTCCGACCTTTGGCGCCCAGGTCGGCACTGTGATTGTTTTCAACTGCAAAGCCCGAGAATCCGGCTTGT
>Ga0209067_10000240_pt1 | contig 37661 bp, 56 predicted proteins | sample ColStrG_CSR_2013_FD_187199 | JGI IMG/M metagenome (GOLD analysis project Ga0209067, IMG submission 187199) | Freshwater sediment microbial communities in response to fracking from Pennsylvania, USA - Cold Stream Run_MetaG_CSR_2013 (SPAdes)... | ecosystem: Environmental > Aquatic > Freshwater >... | reverse complement strand
CCGTTATGCAGCAAAAAGGCGCAACCTTGGGTGCCGCGACTATGTGTATTGGTTTGGGGCAGGGTATTACCACGATTGTGGAGCGTTTGAACTAATTTAATTCGGTAAATTGATGCCGCGCGCGATAAATTTGCGTCATCTGCGCGATAAATAAAGGGGGCAATCTCTTGCCCCCATTGAAAACAAATTCCATTCTAGCAAATGCCTAGTACACCTTGTGTTGTCACCCTCTCTTTAAATCACGGTATAACTAAGTTCTGGCGAGATTCGGTACAACCCATCTCTGAATCGCAGCCGCTTGCCTGCAACAGCCACTGCTTCAATTAACTCACTACAGAACCACGAATCATCTTCAGCCCAGTTTCGGTGGAAGACAAACCCTAAAATGGCTGTCTGATCATAGGGTTTACCAATCTGTGCTCGCGCAAACTCCAATGCCGCTTGCTCATCGGGCAAATCAATTGTCACCTCGGCAATGGTTGGGTACTGACTGTAGATATCTGCTAGCAACCGCCGCCGTACACCACCATGTTGAAGTGTCGAGTCGATAACATGGGTATCGTCTTCAACATAAACGGTATGACTGAAGCGTGACCATGTGAAGAGGCGGATCAGCCAAGAGCCAATTGAGTTATTCGCGCAGTAGATAACTTTCATATCCAGCCTCAGCTAAAGTAGAGCTTGATTAGCGCTAACTGCTCATTGGGTGCAGCGGGCGTGTTAATAATGGAGTCTCGTAATGCAGCTGTCATCCCCTGCGCACTCAGCAGCCCGACCAGTGAGTTTAATGCTTGAGCCAAGTCGGTTCGTTTAAGATCAATCCACTTACGACTCATCGCATCTGTGACGATAGCTTTCACTGTTGTGTCAGTGCTGGTAAGAATTGCCATTTTGACCGCACCAAAGCGATCAAAGAAAGCGCCAACATCAAGTAGCCACGTTGTGTCGTATGTTTGAACCGGCGCTGGTGGTGGTGTAAAAATTTGATAACTCATGATGCCACCTTTATATAGCCAGTGAGCGGAAATGTGGTGCCACCGTTGCCAGCCTGCACCGCCAACCCCACTTTGGTTGGTTGGACAGAACGCCCAACGATGCCCGTTAAATCGTAAGTTCTGGTCACTGTTGAGCCCCCTGATATGGAGCAACTTGCTATCTGCTTCCCGTTTACGAACGATAGAGACAACACATTCACATAAGCCGCAGACGATAAAGAAACATCCTCGTAGGCCAATGAATCATACCAAGTCACCCCGTCATCATCGGAACACAGGAATGTGGGCGAACCTGATGCTGTTCGCCTTACAAAAATGACATAACGAGAACCGTCCCAGCTGGCTTTTGCCGCACCAGTGCCAATAGGTAATGCGCCAAATGCTACAGGATCTATGATGGTGAAATTAACGCCGTCTGTGGTTCTCAGCAAGCGGCCATCAGTCATGATGATCACTGTTGATGTTGATGAGCTTGCGGCTCTTAGCTTCCACGAGTCGCTTGATGTAAACGTAAAACCAGCCGGGATTGAGCAGGCTGTCTGTGTGTAGCCATCAGTTGTCTTATTGATGAAGTTGCTGCCAACAAACAAGAAAGCTGCTGCACAGGGCGACCAATAGGTGCCATTGATGAACCCAGAGGTACCACCTGCACCAACACGAGAAGTAAACGCAGAGCCATTGGTAGTTGTGTAGATAGCACCATTAGAGACGCCGCCTAGTGGAATACAGAGGCCTAACGTACCTGCGGTATTGGATACCATGTTTGCAATGTTAGTACTGACAGGCACCCCCGTCACTGCTGCGAATGCAGCCCCGCTGGCAGAACTGGCCACGCCAATAATACCGCCATTTGGACTTCCACCCACAGTGATGACAGTTCCCATCATCATAGAGCAGGATGCAAACGTGATGGCCGTTAAGCCTGCACTAAGCGATGTGCCGCTAAAGCTCAAATCTGCCCCTTGTCCAGCCTCACTGCCACCCGAAGAACCGTTACCACCCACATAGTAGTAGTTACCACCTTGATAGTAGATATTATTACCACTGCTATAACTCGTGAATGGACACGCAACAGCGGTTGGTAAATCGCGAACACAAAAGCCTTTATTATTTTTAAGAAGGCGTTGGTAGCGGGAACTCCACGTTGAGAAGTTCCCCGTTTTCAACCATGTGCCGCCCTCATCATCAAACATAATCGGGCAGTAAGGTGACATGAATTTCATATCACCCGCTCTAAAAGATGATGTGGTCTTACTGGGTAAACCTACACTTTGACCTTGCATAACTTAACCCTAATAACGTGCATATTGAGCGTTAACGACAACCTGTGCGGGGAGCGCTGAAACAGCAGCCTGCATAGATACGGCAATAATGTCGTTTTTGCCGATTTTGCGTTCGCTTCTCACAGTCGAGCCATCATTACTCCCACCCAAGATCTGCTGGCTTGCAACGCCGGATGTAATGCCAGAACCTGCGGTTACCGTCTGGCGCTGCCAGTTATACGCCTTGCAAACACGGGTACCAGACGTGAGACCAGCACTAGCAGCCAAGGGTGTACCTTGAAACGTAATTACCTGATTTACGATGCTAGTAATCATGCACGGAATACCATCTTGTCCAGAATTTCCATTGCCAGATGTACCAAATAACATCAGAGTTTCACCCACTTGGTAGCCCTCTGATACCCAAGTGCCAGTTGCCCTCCCCAGAGTGTTAGCCGTCGTTGTTAACAGTACGCTGGGAGTGGACATTACTCTGCAATGCCACAGCAAAATATCTTTTGCAGCCGCATCGCTACTGGTAGCAACTATGTCAAAGATTGACCCGCCGCCCAAAAACAGGGGGGATGGTGTGCCGGTTAACACGGCCGATGCTGGCGCCAAAACATCCAGCAAAATCTTGGCGACTGTGCCATTATTTGCATTAAAACCAACCGTGGCAGTACCGCCGTCGAATTCTGCCGGTACCACTCCCCACAATGCATTTGACATAAAAGCCCTCTCGCTCTTTAACTGTTGAAATAGCCGAATGAATTTAAAATCGCGATAGCATCAGGCACCGATAGCCCCCATGCGGCGGTAGTGCCATCGGTTGAAATACCTAAACCATAACCACCGGCTTGGGCTGGTAGAGCGGCGGCAAATGCCAAGCCATCTGCATAAGCTTTGATGGCATCACCGTAGGCTTTATTGATCGCTTCATCGTTGTAGATAGCAGTTGGAACATTGCGGATTCTGTTGTTATTGGCGTTCACGTCTTGCGTAAAACCAACACTCATCACCATGCACTGCTGAATGCGGGTAATAAGATCCGCTTGTCCACCACGCGCATTTTCCACCTCGGTAGCAACGGCTTGCGAGCGAGTGCGCAGCAGTTCTAAGCGCGCTATGTAGTCTGTTTGCGTTGCGGCAAAACTAATGTCTGACCAGTTCGCCATTTATGCCTCCTGTAACGTCAAAGGCGCGGTGTAACGGCCTACGCTTGTGGTGAGTTCTATGTCGTTGGTGAACTTGCATTGCATGGTGTTATCGCGCTCTAGCGCACCACCTTTACCTGGGTAAATACTTAAAAAAATGTCTTTTCTCAGCCCAACTAAACGCCCAACCTCTAACAGCCTTGGGCGGTCAGTTTCATCTAACCAATCCAATGAAACGGTGAGTGAGCGATAGGGTTCTGTCGCATCACTGCGAAGACTGCCGCCGTCTGTTCGGCGCTGGCGGGTTGATTCAGTCCACTTCAATTTCAGTCCGTAACTTGGGCCATTGATGGGTTCGATATAGTTGCCAATAAACAACCTTGCGGCCTGTAAAAAACCATCGGGATTCGCTGAATCTGAGAGCGTAATCACTACGACCATACCCGCTACTGGTGCAAACCACATGGTGCTAAATGCGTAAGCCCAGCCGGTAAATACAGAGGCACCCAAGGGTTCAATACCCCAACTTAAATCCCCCAACGCCTTTGCTGGGCAGGCCAGTTGCGCACCCGAATCCCACACCAATAGGGTTGCGGCGGCATCCGAATAAATTTGTACTTGCCATGTGGCTTGACTGGTTAGGTTGTGCCGCAATAACGCTAAACCACTGAGAATTTTTGTACTTGGCCACACCAGCTTTATCACTTGATTGGTGAGTGTGGCGCAGCGCATTTTGGAGCGAAAAGGGTTTTGTAAATTGGTGGTGGGCATGGTGGCAACGGCGGCGGGTATTGCAGTAATGGTTGCTGCATCCCCCTCATTTACCGTAATCATTCTCACTGTGAATACTCACAACCAAAGTTCTAAAACCGACTCATTGCTGGTTGGGGATTCATCAATATCAACCACCACAGCAAGAGCACCTATGGCGAAAGAATAGCGAGGATGGGTAAGGCGGATCACTTGACCGAGTTCAATTCTAGCGGCGGCGGTAAAGCACCGAGCGACATAGCGATAACGCAGTTGGGAGGCGAGTGTTGCACGGCGATTGGCCTCAGTTTGCGCATCGCTTTGAGACACCAACAAGGTGCCGACAACATCGGGAGAAAGCGGGGTTAAAAAGGTGGTGCCAATGCCAGTATTGGTCGCTGATACAACTTGGTATTGATCGGCTAATTCGGCACGGCGGGCGATGGTTACGCTACTGTCTAAACCGTCTGGTTGCAGTGTCCAATTGCGTTTATAACCAAGGCGAACGGTCGCAATCGGGAGCGTTCTGGATTTTACGGTTAATCCAAATTCTTCAATATCATCGGCGACTAAATCAATTACCGGTGAGCCGCTGGGGGCATCCAGTCGGCCAACTTTAAACAAGCCAGCGCGACCAAAACCGTAAAAGCCGCCAATGGTTTTGATAAGTTCATCCAGTACATCTAAGGTATTGCGGCGCTCACCAATATAGATACCAACGGTCTGCGCGCAGAGAGTGTTTAAGGCGGTAAAGGTAGCGGTATCCAAATCGCCGGTGGTTAATGAAGTACGCACCGTGAGAATGCGCTGAATAATATCAGCCACTTTATTGATGTAGGTTCCGCCCAGCTTGCAACCTTTGGCATCAGCAGTGACGCGGCCAACCGGTGCCGCACTCAAGGTGAAGGTGCCGGTAGTTAAATTGGGCGTAAAGGCAACCGATTTACCGTTGTCGTAAACCGTGGTGATGGCTTCAATTTGGCCATCGTGTAGTTGATATTGGCGGGTAGCGGCGTCTATTAATAGCGGCTCAATGTTGTATACCTCACCGAAGGTCAGTGGGATATTTTTTTGCGCATTTGCCGTTGAGCCGCCCAGTAAATTTTTTTGAATTTGGCCGTTGAGTAGCTGCTGCTTATCACTGATTTTTAGGGTTAGCGTGTTGCTGTCTTTGGCCACAATATCAACGGCGATGCCCGCGAGAATTTGGCGGAAGTCGGCCTTTGCCCATGAGGGGGCACCCAAGTACATACGCACAGCACGGCCATCCCATGCATCGTTTAACCACGCATCGCGGGCGCCGCTGGAGTTGTCGATATCTATCTCGCCATAGCTTACTTGCGTATTGCCACCCAAGGCTTCAGCAATCCCAGCCTTGAAGCGCGGCACCGAAATAACAATATCATCGTAGTTGGTGTTGGCCGGTGAATCACCCGGTGAAGATGCAAAGGCAATATTAGACATATAGCGCTGCATAACTGAGCCGCCGCTATACACATCAGCCTCAATCAGCACGCAGCGGATCTCACCGTCCAGCGCTAACCAAGCAGAATATTGCGCATCGGTAATCAATTACGTTGCCCACTGGCTACGGCAGTTTCAACAGCACTGACGGTTGTTTTGCCCATGCTGGCAATTGCTGCAGCGATGGCGCGGCCTTGGGCTTCTGCACTCATGCCACTTGCCCCTATGGCTGCAAGAATTTGCGCCAACTGACTATTGCCGTCCGCAATCGCGGCACGTACCGCCTCAGATGCGGTGGCTGACACATTGGTTAAATTTACAATGGCGTCAGTCGTAGCGGCTGCTTGATCCGTTTGCGCCTGTATTTGGGGTTGATAGGTGCTAAACCAGCTGTCCGCTGATTGATTAATATCTGCCAATTGTTTGTCACTCAGGCCGGTGGCATCAACACCTACACCGATTTTTTTACCTGCAGCGGAATCTCCAAGGTTTTGCAGTACCTGTGTAAACAAGGGCGCCAAATCTAACAGCGCCGCATATTGCTCTGGGTTTTGCGTGATATTGACATCTTCCATTTTTGCGCGGAAGGCATCTTTGGTTAAATCAACACTGATACCTAACTTATCCAACTTAGCATCAAGTTCTGCAAACGAACGCGCGCCTTTCTCTTGATCGCTGTAAAAGTTATCGTAGTAAAAGGCGACTTTTTGGCTGAACGCTTCCAGACCGCCACTTAAATCAATGAGCGATTGGCGAGCCTTAGCACTGCTTAAACCAATGCCACTAAAGGCAGTTTCAAAGTTAGCACCCAAGAGTGATGCAGCAGCATTAGTGGCATCAAATACACCGGCCAAACGTTGCAAGGTTGTAGCCGATGTTTCCCCCTGCAGCGCAAAATCAGCCATATTGGGGATGAGGCCATTCGCCATTTCATCGCCCATACTGCTGAACAGGTCAGTAATTTTTTGGGTGTTGCTAGCCGCATCATCGGTTAACTCCAGCTTAATTTGCTTGCTGTAACCCGTGATAGTAGTCGTTGCCAAACCCAAACTTGTTGCGTAGCCAGCAAGACTTTGTTTCAGTGCAGAAAAGCCATCATCAAAGGTACTTTCCATAGAGCTATCGAGCGAGGAGTAGTTAGTGCCTTTCTTATCACTTTTAAACCATCCCCCTTTCTGTTTCCAGTTTGCGTAATTCTGACCATTGAAATCAGAACCTGAGAAAGTACCTTCAACACCAAAGCTACTTACTTTTTTCTCACCCATACCAAAGGCACGGTTAAATAAGCCACCACCAATTCCACCTGTGAGCAAGCCAATTATTTTTCCGGTATTTCCGGTTGAGAACTCGCCGGAAATACCTTTATATAAGGCTGTTCCCGCTGCCAAATACGCGGCTACGGGCCCAGCAACACTAAGTACACTACCTGCCATGGAGCCATAACCAGCCGCAGTCCCTGCCGCCCCAGCACCGGCATTCATTCCAGCACCAAAACCTAATATGGAAGTGCTACCAACCATATTGCCCAAAGACATCAGCCCACTTCCAACTGAGCCAGTGATTCCACCACCAGAGCCACCACCAAAGAGATTCATAAGACTGCTTAAACCGCTCGCGCCAGTCGTAGTGCCTGCAGAGGCCCCGCCAGAAAAACCAGCCACCATGCTCACAACAATAGGCTTTGCAAAGGCGCTGTAAAGCCACTGCACCAGCTCTTTTTGGAAGGTGTTGCGGATTGAGCTAGTGAATGAATCCCAGCCGGATTTGCCGTTTTCCAGCATGCGTTGAAAGCCATCGGTAAAGTCTTTACCAATATCATCGGCAAACTTAGTCCAAGATTCAGTGTTGGCTTTGATTTGGTCTTGTTGCTTTTTAAGGCCTTCATTGGTGGTTAGCTGAGTATCTAATTGCTCTTCTAAGCTAATACGTTTTTTCATGGCCTCAATATCAGCATCCAATGCTTGTGAGCATCCCTCACGCGCTTGGGTGGCATTAAGCGTGGCGAGAGTTTCGCGATCACGGGCCAACTCAAGTTGGCGTACCTGCGCCGCCGTTTTACCAATGGTGTATTGTTCTTCAACGGCTTTTTCAAGGCTGGTTTGTAAGGTTCTTAAGCCTTCCTCTACTTTTTTAGTATGTTCTTCACGAGCCTTGGTTGCCTTCTCTTCAGCATCTGTTTGACTCTGCAGGCCGGTCATGGTGCCTATCAGTTGTTCAAGTAATGCGCGCTGTGCAGTAGTCAGATTATTCCCCGATTTAGCCAACAGATCCGTGGCAGCAATAGTGAGCTTTTGCGATTCGGTGAGCTTGTCATGGCCAGCAGCCTGTTCTTTTAGTCGGGTGATCTGGCTCTCAATAGAGCTAGTCAGGGATTTGTACTTTCCATCGGCCACCAGCATGGCGGCACTTTGTGACTCAAGACCGTTGGCACTGGCAATTAAACTTTGCAGCTTATCTTTTTCAGTCTGGGTGAGTTTTTGGCCTGAACTATTAAGAAATTCACTTACCTGAATTGCCACCTTTTGTGTTTCGGTTAAATGTGCATGACCTGCGATGGTGTCTTTCAACTCATCGGTATGCTCAATCAGTTTTTTCGTAAAACGGTCATAGGCATCATGCATATCCTTGGCTTGTTTGGCAGTTTGATTGGCAGTGTTGTTGAGTTTGTCGCTGGCTTCGGTTTGATTTTTGGTGGCATTCGTGGCGTTGGTGCGGGCAACTTCATCCTCAATCATCGCATCAGTGGTAGAGCTTATTAATTTCAATTCTTTTTCATGGGCAGCAGAAAGCTCACCCAATTTTTGGGTAAAGTTAGTGATTCCAGAAAAGTCTCCATGTTGAGCATCCCATGCAGCTTTTATCGTCAAAAATGCCACTTCAGCAGCGTATTTGATGTACTCCCAACCCTGTAACATCGCATTTACAAAAGCAATACCGGCAATCCGCGCTTCTACAAAATTTTCAGATAACCAAGAACCAATTTCCCAGCCAACAAAAGCGGCCATCATCAGGCTACCTGCCACCTTGAGTGCGCCAAGCCCAGTTGCACATTCCGCAAATACGCCTTTGGAGTTTGATAAATTGGTAGTAAATAACTCCCACTTGTTGGTGCTCAACTCCATTGCCAAGCCAAGAGTAGCAAGGCTATACGTTAGCGCACCTTGAGCCAAGGCTAAGGCCTCCATGAGCATGGGGCCGCCTTTAACTACAGCAAAGTACGCCAGAGTGACTTCTGTGATACGGATGACGCCATCAATCAGCATGGGCAGGTTGTTAGCAACTGCCTCTAGGGCCAACGCCAAATGATGCGTACCGCCTGCAGCGGTATCTGTTTCGCCCACGGCTTTCATGGCGGCGTTACCCATTTTTGTCCATGCATCACCTACGGTGAGCGGCAGTTTGCCGAACTCATCTTTTAATACGGGGAGCTGTTTGGATAATGCGTCATAAACTACATCCGTTGTTAATTTACCTTGCTCGGCTAGGCTTTTGAGTGCACCGCGTGATACGCCCATACCATCAGACAATGCCTTTAAAAAGCGTGGGGCAGCATCGGCCATGGAGTTGAATTCTTCGCCGCGCAGCGCACCTGCACTCATGGCTTGGCTGAATTGCAGCATGGCCGCACCGGCTTCTGCCGTGGTTGCACCGCTGAGCTTGAGCGACATGCTCAATTCTTGGGTTAAACGCATGGCCTCATTGGTGCCGCCGCCAAATTCTTTCAGCGCAGGCACCAAACGTCCAAACAGTTTTGCGGTTTCGTCCAGTGGTACACGCAGGTTTTGGGCAACATCAAACAGTTGTGCGGTAACTTCTTTCGCAGCAGCGGCGTTACCTGTGGCCAATACCATTTTGGCATTGAGGTTTGTCCAGCTATCCGCTAACTCAATCGTTTTGCTGGCATATTCGGTGAGCTTTTCAAAGGCGATAAAACCAAGCGCGAACTTTTGCATTCGCTCTAGCTGCTCAGCAATGGCGCTGGTACCGCTGGCCATTTGGTCGCTAGCGTTTTTAGATTCGTTACCAACACGCTTAACACTATCCGCAACGCCATTTAAGTCAGTGGCGGCTCGATCCGTTCCGAGTAACTTAAGTAGAATTTCCAGATTGAGCGCCATAACAAACCTATTTTTGGGCTTTTTGGTTAAGAAGTGGGAGTGCTGCCTGCTCCATAATACGGATATCACTAAACAGTGCTGGCCATTCTTTTCTGGGGATATTCATCATCGCGAATACACTGTGCAGCTGGGTGTAATTGATGCCGTGGTAAACTATGCCCCCCAAACCAGCCAAGATGATCCAATTGGTTTGTACCGCTAAAAACGCCTCAACGGTGGTGAGGTTTTCTGACAGGATTTCCATATCAGCATTTGCTGTCCTTGTTACTTGGTTGATCGCGTTTAGCCATTCCATAACTTCTTGCGAATCACCCAAGCCCATGAGTGTTAAATCATCCTCAACACTCTGAGTTTGATTGGGTGAACCTGCTGCCCAATAGTGAGCAGCGGCTTCTAGTTTTTTCTTTTAGCACCACCGTTTACCGCTTCTAACCATGCGCTGGCGATAGAGGTTGGGAACGGGTGGATTTCTAGCGCTTGGCTCAGCATGTCTGTTGAAAACGGTACGGGGGTGCCGTCATCACCCAGTACTTCTTGCCAATCCAGCACTACTTTATGGGCTAAATCGCGGGCGGTTTGAACGGCTGTTTCAGTGCCTTCACGTCCAGCTTCGATAATACGATCTACCCAATCCGTGACTTCAGTTGTACTTAAACGCGCGAAGGTCACGCTGAATTTATCTTTGCGGGTTGCGCCGCCATTAACAATGGTTTCTACGGTTACCGGGTAGGTAAAACGATCTGAGGGTGCGAGTTTGAACATGTGTTGCTCCAAGTGAAAAAGTGTTGTTAATGGGCAAAAAAATTACTTAACCGTGATTTTGATCTCGTCGTTACCGCTACTGGGGTTAAGGATTAAATCCATATTGAGCATGCGAATTTTGTCCATATCGCTGTAGCTGGGTTTACTGAGCTGAACCTGTGGTGCATCAATCTGAACGGTATTACCTGCCGTAGTACCATGAACAATGGAGAGCGCACCCAAGGTGGCATTCTTCGCCAGCGTCCAAAAGTCTTTAGTCGCCACGGCAACGGCTTCAATGACTACTTTGCCCGCAGGGGCGCGGTCATTAATGATTACCGCTTCTGAGTTCACAAGGGCGCGGTGAGCAACGCTGATTGCCATATCAATACTGAGCGACTGCAATACCGCTGCTGAAAAGCCATGCAAAGTGAAACCACTGGTTTGACCAGTCAGAACGGCCAATGGCTGTTGCCAAGCGGTGAGGGTTACCGTAGGCAATACGGTATCCGTGACAGGGTTAAACATGCCGGTAAACTTGAAGTGCATATGTGGAATTTGTTTAGCATCTAACGCAATGCTGAAGGTGCCACGTGCGCCAGTGAGTTTGTGTAGCACACCGTCATAGTTGACATAATGAGTCACCGATTCAAACGCTGTTGAAATAGGTGAATATTCCACTTTAGTAGAGGCCGTAATAACTTCGGCCATGCCACAACCGCGTAACAGTGGGCCATAGGCTGGCGCTGTACCCAAGGCACCAGAACCCGCTAACTCCACATCAAATTCAACTAAGGTACGGTTAGCGGTTGGCAATTGTTGGCTATTACCAAAAAATGGGCGAATCAGGTTGCGGCCATCGGTATCTTGATCCAGTGGCGTAACTTGTAAATTGGTAATCAGTACGGCGTTCGCTGCGCCTGTGGGCACTGAATCTACGCCATAGGTGGTTTCGATTTTCGACAGTAAGACGCTACGCTGTGCATATTGCATGGTTTAACTCCTAAGCCTGAGATTCTGGGGAATCAACATTAATGGTTGCCGCATCAGCTACAGCGTCATGGCCGGTGCGCTCTACCAACGTCAGCTCACCCGAATTTGAGCAACGGGTATAACTACCGCCTGCTTCTGGTTGTTGCTCTACAACGGCATCACTGGGTGCCACTTCATTTTTCTTGGCCATGCTTAGGCACTCCTAAAATAGGTATCGAGGTTAAAATCGTCTTGCCACCAGAGCACTTGGTCGTTCATATCCAGTACGCGGCCACCGCCAAATTCCATTCCACTCACACCACCGGGTGGAATCCAACCCACCAGTTTGGAGAGCAATTGCTGGCGCAGTGTGTAGAGGTCAGCAATGGCTTTCTCGCCAGTGGCATCCCGCAAATTTTTTACCGCTAAAATCACCCCAAACTGCTGGGTAATTTTTTGGCTAACCAACATAGTTGCTGATGTGTTGGGGCTTGCTTGCTCGGCCAGTGGCACTACAAACGCCGCAGGCATTTTGGTTTTGAGTGTGGATTCAGCGGTTGAAAAATCCGGACTGCCACCAACCAACTCCAACAAAGGGCAATCGGCTTTTATCTTGGCAATCAGCACACTCGGTGAAATTTGCATCATCAGTAATCACTCAAGGTATTACTGCTAAACACTCGGTCTGGCGCGCTATACGCAATGCCAGAATCCGTGGGTGCTGGCGCTTGGCCGGTGGCAACACCTAACTGAACTTCACCACGTGCAATTTTGCTGAGCATGGCGACTGAATCTTTATAGCGATCACGCACGGCTTCGGTTACGCGGTCTGCACTCAGTTGATAGCGGGCAATATCGCAAGCCAACCGCACCAACACAGCAGGCACGGTGGCGAGCGGCAATGCGTATTGCCCCGCTAAATAGCCATTGATTTCTGCATCTGCATCACCCAATACACGGTTTACTACCGTGCTATCAATAGTGCCGACATTGGCGCGATCAGTGAGCTGAATCAGCTCATCGCTACCAAAGCGGTCAACCAAATCTTGTTGGGTGGCGTAGGTCATTACGACCTCTCAGCAGGTGCAGCTTCAGATGCAGACGCAGCAGCTGTAGCTTCAGATGCTTCACTTACGACCTTAATGGCGTTGACATCCGCCAAAGGCTTTACCGCATCGGCAGGGATTTCAAATTGCTCGCCTTCCTCAAAGCGTTTGCCATCATGCTCGATTGCAACGAGCGCGATCACAAGGATCATTACAATGTCATTAACGGTTTTTTTTGCAGCGGCCATAGTAGTAATCTCGATTAAAATTAAGGGCAGTGAATCCCCGCTTCCGCGAGGATGACGATTAAAGAAGTTATGAATTAAGCGACTGCGTTTTGGAAGAAGTAACCCACTTCTTGTGCGGCAATGACTTCTTTCACTGACTCGCCCACACGCAGTTGTTGCCCACCTCGTAAGCCTTTGGTGGATGGCATAACAGCGGCGATGGGGTCTTCAAACTGCGCGGTAAAACCAAAGGTAGGTTGGTCGGCATCGGCAGCATCTTTACTTACATAAATGAGCGCGGCGTGCTTGCCCCACAAGCGGTTGTAGGTGGCGGTTTGGCCTTTTGTGGCGGTGTTTACGAAGCCTGCCCCAACGATAACTTCATCAATTTCAAGCAAGCTAGCTAAGGCTTCTTTGCTCACCACACCCGCACTGGCGGCGCTACCGTAAATGGCTTGCACGATTTTCGGGTGTTGGCGCAAACCAGTCCAAGTTGCTTGGCCAAGCACTAATTTATTGGGGCGAACGATGCAACTATCTAACGCGGTCATAAGCGCGGTTAGTGGGTTGGAGTTGGTGTAATCGCTCCACTGGCTGGTACCAGAAAGCGTGGCTTGTTGCGTGCCGCTATAGCTCCCCGCGTTAAATACCAAGTTGGCAACGCGCTGTTCACGATCTAATTGCACCAATGAGGTAAGTAACTTGGTACTTTTTACCAAGGGTGATACTGGGCCACCGGTAGCAGGTTTTGGCATGGCTTCCCATGCTTTAATTTCATCGTTGGGCACCAAGTCATCCAAGCCCCAATCCACACATTCGTCATAAATGAGCGTGCCGCCAAAGTCCACCATAGTTGGGTCAGATTTACGGCCAACTTTGGTGCTAGGAATGGTGTACGCATCGGCAGCAGTGTATTTGGTGTAAGCGAATTTTTTGCCGCCCTTAGTAATACGCGGTAAAACTATATCGGCGATCAACGTAACATCAGGGTTCTTAAACCCAATGGCAACAGCACTGAGTTCGGGGTTCACTTGAAACGCGGTTGTAGACATGGTTGTCTCCTAACAATAGAAAATGATGCTGCAAGCCATGCCCACAGCGTTAAAAATTAACCCTGCATAAAGCCCGGCTGTAACAGCACACGCACCACATCACCTGCAGCTGTGGCGGCTTCCATCGCAAAACCAATCACGCGGTTATTCACACCGGCGGCTGGTGCAGCCGTTACACCACGGCCTACTGCATCTGATGTGATTGGCGCGCCAAATGCGAAGGCCGCACCTGCTTCAACAAACGCAATACCTTCCAACACCACATCAAAGCGTTCGTTAGCGGCGGGTGAAACTTCGTTACATACACCCATCATGTTGTCGGTAGCCGCCGCCGCTAAAATCATGGTTTCCGCTGCTGAAAACTTCACAATGCGGAATTGGTTAATGGCCGCGCCTGCGGTCATGTTTTTTAAGAGAGTTGGATTACTCATGCTTGGCTCCAGTGTAAAAAATGGGTTTCAATCGTTTTATGGAAAGGCGCTATTGCGCCGCGCACACCTGCACAACGGCTTCGGCGTAATCCAAGGCTTTACCTTCGGCTTCGGCGCGTTTTTGTAACGCAATAGCTTCTGCCTTAATGGCTTGAGGATTGGACAAGTCGATAGTTTTTTCGGGTTCGCCTTTCGCATGCTCGCCAAAATTCACGACTACTGGGCGCGCTGATAACAACTGCTTAAAGGCTTCCAAGTGGTTGTGCGTGGCTTTGGTATCACCTTCACCAAACTCCACGGTTTGTTCCACATCCAGCGCTTGCGCAAAGTTCAACAGGTTGGCTTGCTCAAAGGGCAACACCTTTCCGGCAGCGACAAGACCGGTTAAAAACTCGCTGAACTCAGCGTTACGCTTTTGTTGGTCAGCAAAGGCAAGTTTGCTTTTCAGCGCGGCGTTTTCAGCGGCTAATCGTTTGGCTTCTTCGGGGGACACGGTGTTCTCCTGTACGGGGTTTTGAGGTTCGGCGAATGAGGCAGGCATGGGGCTTAGGCCGCTGTCGTCGTCATCGGATTTTTGGGCTTCTTGTTCGAGAGTGCTGACCTGCCACGTGGGGATGGCTTTGTCGGCTTCTTCAAGGCCAAATTTGCCAATAACCCAATCGCGCAATTGCCTCCACATGCTGGCGTTGACCACATCATCCCAATCAGCAAATTCGATAACGCCTTCATCGGCCTCACCAAATTCAACTTGTTTTAAGCCTTTAACAGCGGGGGGTTGTGCACCAAGAAAACCCACATGGCGCAAGTAATAAACACCGGGGACGGGATTGGCAGATGCATCTGGGGTGTAGAAAGAGGCAGAGATTTTCTTAAAGCGGCCAGCTTCTACCAGTTCGGCAAACGCAGCGTCTACTTGGCTGGGCTCGGCAAATAATTCACTGCCGTTACTACTGAGTGATTTAACCCAGCCATACGCCGGTGCATCCGCTTTGGGGTGGCCGACAACAATGGGGGCTTCATGAATAGCCGGATCATATGCCGCTGCACTGGCAGTCAGATCCGCTTCGGTGAAATTGAGGCTTGCACCGCTCATCGCGGTTTGCGTGCCTGCTTTAAAAATATGGAGTGAGTTTTGTGTTTTCATGCAGCCATGATGGGCTGCTGCGCGGGAATTGTAATTTGAACGGGGTCAATACTTTTACGACTGTATGGATACAGGAGGTAGAGTAACGCAGGAGCAGTTACCGAGAGCTAGTCGATAGCTGCTTGTAAATGATTTTGGATAATCCGGACAACTGCATTTTGCCATGCTGGCGGTAAACCCTCAGTAGGTAAATATGGCCGCGCCGGAATAGTAATGCTGTGTGCGCCCACCTTTACCTTTTGAGCAAAATTAGATTTGCTCGCTTTTACAAATTTATTGCCAATAGTGCCATCGCTATGTTGTTTAAAAAACACTTCTTTCGTGCGCGCAGCGTGATTAAACGTATGGCCGAACTGGTGAACCTTGGCATAGATCACGTTAGTACCAATGCTGACACTATCACCATTGGTTTGGTAGTTGATGCTATTCCGTAAACGGCCAGTATCCAATAATGGCTGACCTTGGCGCTTTTTGAGCTTTGCCCAAGCTACACCGTCTGGCGATTGGCTGTTGCGAAAATTCATCTGTACACGCTTAAGAACATCGGCGCCTATGGCATCTAACACCGGTTGTTTGTTGGTGATGGCCTGCGAGAGCTTGGCTAGCGCGGATTGTACGGCTATATCGTTAAGGGTAATGGTGGATGATGTCATGTTGCTACCTGATGATTTATTGGCCTATACTGATTGTGAGGTGTAACAGCAGGAAATTTTCGGCGCGCCTGCGCTAGGGTTCACTTAGGTGTTCGCTTGTATGGAGGGGAGAAGCCGGCCTCCTGCACCTCACTTATCCAATTTGCCCCGCACTACCGTGTAATCTCCATTCTTAATGTGTGCCTCTACATCCTGCGCTTTCACTTTGTAGCCTGATTTTGCTAAGTTCACGACACCTTGCTTCTTCTCTTTACGGTTAACTTCCACAGCCAACTTACCCTTGCGATCACTGGCGGGGAATAAGTACAGCATGGTTTTGTTGTAGGCATCCCATAAAACCACTTCAGGTGCGGCCAAGGCGGCTGGTAGGTTTTTCCAGTCATCGCTGCTGAGTGCATCGCCCTTGGCGGTATGGCGGTCTGCCTTAGCGCCCACTAATAGCCTATCCTCAACCACAATTCCGGCATTGATAGGCGCTATACCCAAACCCGCCATAAACTCCACATCGGTTGGAGCTAAAACACCCGCTAACGCGAAGCTTCTAGCTGATTGGCCGCGAGCCAAGGTTTCATCTACCCAGTTGCCAAATTGCTGGTCAAGCGCCGCAAATGCCTCATCACCAGCTTGTAGGAAAACAGCTGCACCCAAATCAGCTGGTGCCACTGCCGCCTTTTCGGCAAATTGCTGTGCGAACTGCTGCAGGTAATTTTGCCCCACGTTGTAAGCCCAACCGGGATCAATACCAACCGGTATATTTTCTTCACTGCCAGTGCGTGGGTTAAGCCATTTTTTAGTGGTTACCTCTGGGCTTGAATCTGGCGCGCGTCCCATATCCTTCAAGTCAGCATCATTGAGTTGAATCACCGAACAACGGCAGCGCCAACCATTGGGTGGGTAATGGGTATTCCACCAAGTATCATTCCAGCGCAAAATTTTGTTGTCCCACGAGCGGTGCAATGGGCGGGTACGGCTATCATCTATGGCGTTGTACATTAAGTAAGGCGAATGGCTGCTGTTATCCGCAATTTTTGCCCATGCGCCTGCCGCATATGACGTGGAGAGGTTCACATCAAAAATAGTTTTTAACCGGCGTGGGCTGCCCAGTTGCACCGTGCGGGTTTCACCAGTGAGCGGGTCAACCATATCCTGCTGCCCCCACCAGCCTTTTTCTTGCAGCACTTCGGTGAGGTGCTTTTTAAAATCATCAAAGGCAATGCCGTGAGTGAGCGCATCATCAACGGCTTGTTTTACATCGCTAAGTAAATCCAAGTCCATCATCTTGGCGACCATAAAGTCGCGGGTGTGATCGGCAGCGGTATTATCGAGGTGCGAGTACTGCGCCGCTAAGCCTTTCGCTTGAAAGTAGCGCAATGCCTCTTCGGGCTGTTGAGCAAAGTTGATATCCATTAGTTATTCAACTTGCCTAACAAATTGGCGTTAATGCGTGAGTTCTTGATGATCTCGGTAGCCTTATCCATAGAGTTGTCATCAATTAACTCTACAAGGCGCTCGCGGAATAACGCCAAGTCATTGGTTTCTTCTAACAATGCAATCAAGCTGTCAACACGATCCCCCAAAACAGTTTGGTATTGTTGGGCGAGCTGGTCGGCACCTGTGGCGATGGCTTGTTGCGCAGGCGGCAAGGTTGTTTCAGCAAAGGATGCGCTGTTATCCGTAAGCTCAAGTGGTGATGGCAAAGTTGGTGGTGTACCCACCTCCCAGCCTTCACCGTATTTTTCACGGATGTATTCAATAGTGGGCTTGAAGCCCATATCAAAAATAGTTTTATCGGTTTTAGCGCGCGCTTCTAAATCTTCTGGCTCACTAAAATCGCGGCTTACTTTTGGCGGTAGCGCACCGGGAAAATTGAACTCGCAAAACCATTTGATCAGTGTGGCGTTGAGGGTATCGCTTAATAAATCGCAATCGGCAGCGGTTAACTCTTTGCGCACCCCATCATGAGTTTTGGTGGCCGCGAAGCTGCCGCCATAACTGCCCATAGTGGTAGAAAGTGTTTCGCCTAATACCGCCTTGGAGATTTCCTCATCCATATACCGGCACAGCTTTTCATAGGTGTCTACACTGCCAGAGCGCGAGGCCTCTAAAAACTCAATTAGCATGCCTTCGGGAATAATCACACCAGAATCATTCGCCAGTGCACTGAGAGCACCCAGCAATTTATCTTGATCTGGCTTAGATGCACCACTGGGATATTTTCCCACTGCCGTGGGTGAGCCGAATTTATCTGCAAAGGTCAGCCAAAATTGAATGCCTTGGCGTTTGAAAAACACAGGCCAAAATAAGCGGGTACCTAAACCCAAGCCATAAGGGTTTCCATCTTTCGCACCATAGCGGTGAATAATAAATTTCCGTTCAGGCAACGGCTCACCTTGGCTCATGTTGCTGCGGCTCAGTAAGCGTGGGTTGCTATCCGCATCAAATACAAAACGGCGTTGATCTTTGGGTTTGATGGCTGACACATCAATAATGCCATCGCCAACACGCCATACAATTTCCCCAGCAGAAAAACCTTTTAGGGTGGCATCCAACAAGTCCAAACAAATTTGATCGAAATTAATTGAATTGAGAAACGCTTCAACCCCATCGCGCGCTTTGCGATCACGCAGAGCGGGACTGGCAGACTCAACTTTTACAGGGCGTGCAATGAGTGCTAGCTTGCGTTTTTGCAAAACACTAAAGGCGTGACAGTCTCTTTCGATCTCATCGTAAATGCGCAACCCTTTACTGCCACCACGAGTTGCAAGCGTGGCATCGTTAGGCCGCATCAACCCGTTAAATAATAAATTGAACGGGTCTTTATCGACGGTAGCAATCTCGTTAGTCAGTTCTTGCTGCAGTAGCTCGGTCATGTGTTTTTCTCTGGTTTCGAAACCGGCCTTCAATTGGCCGCTGGGCACTTCACATTAAAAGCCGCGTGAATGTGCGCAATAGTTTATTTACGCAGTTAAATCGATTTATAAATCGTTTACAGGCTATCCCAAATAGTCGGCGAAGGAGTTGGAGGCGCGTTGAGTACCCAAAGCTTCAAATTCGATGGGTGAACTAGGTTGTAATGCTGCGTGTATCGCTAAACCTAACGCCCAGAATCTATCTGAGTGCCCGTCTGGCGTACGTTCTGCTGTAAAGCGAATATTTCCAGCTGCGGTAACTTGTTTTGTCACTTGACGTAAATCCGCTCTTATTTTGCTGTCATAGGGAATGCGTAATTTTCTGTCTTCCATTTTCCCGCGAATTGGATAGGCCAAAGCCTCTTTAACTCGCGGTGTAAACGTAACAGCCTCTATTCGATGCTCACCAAATTTATCCTGTGCATCGTCAGCCCAACCAATACCTAAACCAGTAGCATCTATACACCCACGATCACATCGCTCCAACCACGGCCAAATTATTTTTTCTTGGTCACTTTTACGCATGTTATGCATGGTTTCTATATGGCGGGTGTAGAGCACATCGCCTAATTTTTCTAACACCCAGAGCACGGTTAGATCTTGTTTGCGGCCAATATCAATGCCTACATACAGCGCACCATTTTCCATTTGTTGCCAATCGGTAGAGGTTGGGTATTCTGCCGAGGCAATCAGGTCATATTCCAAAAAGGCCACATCATCATCGGCAGGGTTACACATAAACTCTTGCTGAAAGGATTCTTCATCTGCACAACCGGCACGAATAAAATCAAAATAAGCGGCTTCATCCATTGCTTGGCGTTCATCATCGGCAGGAAGCATCTGTTGTAACTTGTACAAAAAGCCATGATCTAAGGCCATTTGTAATGTGACTGTATGCAAGCTAATTTTTTTGGGGTTACCGTTTTCTTTAATCTCACGCACTAACTGATTAAAAAAATTATGACTCCCACGGTGAGTTGAAATAACTTCTAAATTGCCGCCCCATGTAATACCAGGGTAAGCAATTGACCACAACTTGCGAGGGTCTGGGTGTAGCGCGAATTCGTCCAGCACGCGCCCACCACGTTTACCTGCTTGTGCGTCTGGATTACTGCTCATGCTGTGAATGCGCTTGCCGCTGGCGTACTGTTGAACATAGGCCGTGATGCGGTCTTTAGGGTCTATGACCATTTCGCCCAAATCTTTTGCGGCCAAGTTCATAATGCCTGCCCACATTTTGCAGTCTTCAATAAACAGCCGAGCCTGTAAATCATCGCGGCTACTGACCCATTGATCATGCCTCGCACCTTCGGCAGCGGTGCGTTCGGTGGCGGCATAAGCGGTTGACCAGCTCAACCCAATTTGGCGAGCTTTTTCCATTAACTTTAAACGGCTGTCGTCTTTAATCCATGCCGCCTGAAAAGGTAGAAAAATGGCTTCTGGATTAGCAGGGATTACTTTTGCATTGCCCTTAAGTTTCATAGTTTCCACCGAGGGGTATTGTCATATACCCATTGAGCCACGACAGAAAGGCGCTCAAATAGCCAACATAGAAACCATGCAAGCAACGTCACAGGAATAAATATCAAGACAAAAGGTGTTATTAAAATATTTCGATATGTCCAGCGCATTAAACAATCCCCAAGGCTTCACGAATAATCAGCTTGGTTTCTTCGGTAACACCACCTTTGCTACCCATACTGTCCAATTTCTTGCGCTGCTCTTCCAATAACTCCGCACGCGCAGCAGCTCTGTGTTCAGCAGTCCACTTTTTCTGTGCGATAGACGCACGGCCTAACTCCGCAACCGCCTTGGCCACCTTGGGTAAATCAAACTGGTCGCCATCGGTCATGAGCAATTTAAACAAATGCTCTTGCACCAAACGCATCAGTGCTTCATTCACTGAACCTTCTTCATCAGGGGCAGCGGTGACCACGGCACGGGCTTGTTCACTGGCGACTTTGAGTGCAGATAAACGCGATTCAAAATCTTGCCCATAACGGTTGAGAGCGCTTTTGCTAATCGCGTGGCCGCGTAGTGCCAGCTCCGATGAGAGTAGCTGGTAATCGCTAAAATTATTTTCAGCTAAGGCTTGATCAAGCCATGCTTTGACTTCAGCGGGAAGTTGATGAACTTTGCTGCGTGGCGGCATGGCTTAACCCGCCCAATATTTAGTGGGGCGTGCAATACCAGGATGAACGTCTACCGTGTATTCGGCCACATCCACACCCAGCGCCGTGAGATCGGCATACCAAATGCCACTCGGTTCTTTTTTCACTTCCACCAATAAGCGTGCGCTCAAGTAATCCAGCTCTTTGCGCACCTCCAAAGCCGTTGCATCTGGATAAATGCCTTGAATGGTCTGTAGCACCAAATTCTCATTAGTGTCATTGGGGCGTGCATTATTAAGCGTAAGCAAAATGTACCAACGCATAGATTCACGGCGGACTTTACTGTGATCAATGTTCATTTGGCGCAGCTCCTTTCAGCTGAATATTTTCTATTTTTGTGAATACCGCATCGAGCTTGGCCTCAAGTACCGTTTGCCCACGCACATAGTCTTCACGGCGTACATAGTGCACTGGCAGGTCTGCCTTAAACTGTAAAAACTCCCGCTCTATGCGCAGCCAATCTTTGGAGTCTGCCTCCATACCATCTAAGCGCTTACCCATATTTTCAAAGCGTTTATCCAGCCCTTTATCAAACTGAACAAATAGAAATTTAATCAGCGCCGCAAATGCGCTGACTAACGCAATGCAAAATAAAATCACTTGCCATGTATCTAAATGCACTGCGTAACCTCTGTTGTTAACGGGATGATTTCAACATCATCTTTTAAAATTATGTTCACGTAGCCGCTGGGTTCCAAGCTTAAAAACCCCTCTTCAATTTTTCGCAAACAAGGCACTGTTTTACCCACCATGTCGGCATACCACATTCTGCTATCACTGCACTTTGTAATCTTGAGCTGTGGGTGGTGCGTGGATTGTAGCGCTGCGTGTAGCGTTTTTTTGGCTATCATCATTTGCCCCTACGTGGGTTAACAAATCGGCATAACGCCCGGCACAGAGTGCGTAGCTGTCATACAACGTTTTGAGCGTAATGGCCGTTGCATCGCAACTGTTATCAATCGGTGCGGGTACCGGTGGGCACTGGATAGCTAATGCCGAAGGCAGCGGCTTGGTTTGCACGATCACGCGCGGTGGTGATCTGCTGCATGACATCAGTATCAAACTGGCAATTAACACGAGCATTAGAAGTACGAGATAACGCACGCTGTATCTCCTGTGTAGTTTTTTGGTCGGCTGATTCGCGGGTATTAATTGATTGCTCAATTTTTTGGCTAACCATTTCAGCGTGATTAACCAAGGTTTGAGTACTTTCAATAATGGCCGTTAAATCGGTAATGTGTTGCTGTTGGTTTTTTACCTGTGCCGCCGTTAGTCCGCGTGCATAGGCTGCGTCTACCGCATTGCTTTTGTCGTAGTAATGCCACCCAACCAATGCAATGAGAAACACAATAGCTGCGATAATTTGGCTCAAAATTGATACCTCGCAGCACACACACCATTACCCCAGTTGTTTGCCACATACAGCGGCTCCCAACGCAGCAAAATAGCGCGGGGGTAATTTCGGTTTTCGGTAAAATTTGAAACTGAGCGCCCCACATTGAAGCGCTCGATGTGATCAAACCAAGCCAGCCCATCAGCTCCTTTAGCTAACGCCAGTTTGCGATCACGGTTCACCCAGCCTTGCCCGCCGTTATAGGCTGCAAGCGTTAATGCCCACCGATCACAGGTGGAGCCAGCTTGGTTCTGGTTATAAAGTTCGTAGTCATACAGCACCATTGCGCGCAATGACCACGCGGCATTAAACGGTTGCGCATCACCTAATTGCGAAGGGTAAACACCAGACAACCATGTAGCGGTAGTCGGCATAAATTGCGCGATACCTTGCGCACCTACCGGTGACTTTGCATCTTCCCGCCACAAACTTTCCTGATGAATTTGCGCAGCAAATGTAGCCGTGGGTGCATCAAGTCCCCACATAGAATGCGCAGTACGTATTAAGGTATCTTTATGCTGCTGTGCAGTGCGTGGCACTACATCAGCCGCGAGGGAATAAATCGGGTGTAATGCGATTAACGCAAACACCACCCAAGCTCCAAGTTTTTTTACCATGATTAAATACCCTAAAGACCAAGGGCTACGCCGATTACAACGGCAAGAATAACCAACGCTCGGCGTAACATGGCTACGGCAAATATTTGGTAATAACCACCCACCACTTCAAAGTCAGCTAAGCCTTCCGGTTCATCGGTACCTAAATGCCAATGCTTTTTTAGGTAGCTATCGGGGCGGGCATAAGGGAATAGTGAACGGTCTAACCAATAGCCAACTACTGCAGCTACCGATATCAACGCCAACTTGTAGGCAACAACATCCAACTGTTGGGGTGAGATAAAAAGCAAAACAACCAACAAGGCAATGGCAGCAATAATCCACCCTGAAAAACGCGGAAGGGATTGACTCAATTTTTCTAACATAAACAACCCTCGATAAGTGAATGAATGGCTTCAGAAACTAAAGAGAGTTCAGAATAAGTAAGTGGTGGGAATAAGTAATTTGAACAGCGTCAAAAGACGTAGCGTGGATAACTGGTGATGATGTGGTGGCGTCAATTAATTATCAACCAAGAGGTTTATCTATGACTACCAAAGTAATTATTACTGCATGTTGTGCAGCAACAAAAGCCGTCAGCGCTTTGCTTGTAGAGCAATTGGGCAGTGGGCAAGGCAAGGTTATTGAGGAGATTGTGCTGGAAGATGGCCAATCAGCCGAGCGCTACATTTATGACAATCGAGTTATTAGCGTTCAGGAGTTTGAAAAAACTTCCCTTGAAACGACAGACACTACCATTGAGCAGCAAATACAAGCGAAAGGTTTGAACGCTCCACGCATTACACCTGACCATATCGAAGCAACGATTGCGAGTGAGCAATATTATGTTTTCCCTAATACCACTTTGACCGTCTGCTGTTTGACCCTACAAAACGGCTTCCAAGTTACCGGCGAAAGTGCTTGCGCATCACCTTCCAATTTTGATGAGGAGATTGGGCGAAAGATTGCCCGTGAAAATGCTAAACAGAAAATTTGGTCATTAGAGGGCTATTTACTCAAAAGCAAACTCGCAGAGCTGCCACTGTAAAAAATAGCAATCAAGTATCAGCAAACAAAAAGCATCTTTAATTAGCTGCTTTTTTGATGGAGAAACTTCTATGAAATTCGGTTTACTTTTCAGGGCTGAAAGTTGGTGGATTGGTATTCACTGGTCACCATACAACAAACGTTTGTGCATTAACTTAGTGCCAATGGTTACATTGTGGATTGCCGCATGCGATGGCAAAACACCAAACCAAGGTAAACACCTGTTTTCCAACACAACCCAAACGCATACCTACTGCCGCGCACGCACTCATGGTAGCAGCACCCATGCTCATGAATTTTAGGAGGCAACATGACCGGTTATGAATTTACAATAATGGTTGGTTTGGTGTTTCTACTATGGGCACTAAAGGAAGTATTTGTGGCTTATATAGAACACAAAACTGCGGTTCATCGCATCAATATGGATTACACAGTAGCATCCCGTTATTGGGAAACGATCTATCAAGAACTACAAAAGCAAAAGCTTTTTAATGACAAATTATTAACATTGCTAAAACAGGCAAGTGAAACCCCATGATCGTCTCAGCAACAGTAAGATGTCAGCATTGTGGTGCCGTGATTTCAATACCACCCAAGAAAACCACGCGATCATTCAATATTGCTTTCAAAAAATTGGTTCGTCAGCATGATTGGCGCTGTGAGCAAGATGTCAAAGAACGGGTGTTTATACAGGGCGTAAACAATGCTGTGGCGGATATTATGAAAAAGATCACAACGGAGTAAATTATGACAAAAGCAGTTTTACGCGATGCCATTAGCTCAATTTGTGAGACACTCAATGCCTTGCACAATTGCCTTACAACCGGCGCTTTTGCGTTAACTTATTACTATGTTCACATTGTGAATTACTGTAAGAGGTGGGCATGGTCATGATATTTATCGACCATGATAATGTTAAGAGCTGGAGGTTGTAGCGACTACGGCCAAATGATCAATTTCTTTTCTGACAATATTTACTTGTTGCGAAGCAATTATGCCAACCCGAACCTGTTGTCCGTTAACTCGACGAATAATAATCTAAATTGGGCCATCGCTAGTGTGGAGCATTATTGATTCGTTGACATTCCTAGTGAGTGAAAGCATTTTTAATTCCTTTTGAATAGCGGAGAAGCCATGTTACCGGCTACTATCGTTATAGAGTAGTAGCGAATATCTTAATCTTTTGTGAGATATTGCTGATGTCAGAACTTATTTGATCTCATAGGATTCAAGTTCAACCATTTGTAATTCATCTAAGCGAGCTCTAATTTTAGCCTTGTTTTCTTCAGATGTTGATTTGCCGTTCAGCTCTTTTAACAGCTTCTTCCTGTATTTTTTTGTTTGTCTTCGAAGCTTTACAACGGTAGGCTCGTCAAACCCATAAGCGATACCTAGCCATTTCCCTACGGCCACTAACCATGTACCTATAGCTAAAATCCAAACGCTGACAAAAGGAACTGCTAGAGTAAGGATCTCTTTTGTATTGGCATCAGCATATTTGGCGATAACTCCTAAAAGTAAGGCTCCGATCGTACCTACGCCAGCTGACGTAGTTACAGTAGCCTTAAGCTTTTTAGCTCTGGTTGACGTAGTTTCTTCCATTTACATGGCCTTTTTTCTACGCGCGTTAGATTTTAATTCACGTAATACGTCAATTAAGTCCTCATCGTTATTTGCACGAATTCTTCGCTTCTGAGTATTTCCATTGATATCTATGTACGTAACATTAATATTTTCTCCAAATAAGAGTATTAATGTCTTTCTGGCAATGATGGAAAATATATAGGCTACTACTACGAAGCAACCTATATATACAGCCACCAAAAAAAACGTTGAAAGCATTTCGTTTGCCTCACTTGGGCTAAGACTCGTGGTAAACCTTTGTTACAGTATAGACCTTAGATGCTTTCGACAAGCGAGTTGTTGTTGTTGTTTTTAGAGCTACAGTAAAAGTTTTGCCAAATAGATACGCTTCTGTTCGATTTGAGAGCCGCTCAATAAATGCGTCATCATGCATTTTGAGGGTTTGTTCTTTACCATTTATCTCTGCCTTCCACCCACGCTTCCCTTTAATATTAGCGGCAGTGAATTTTATCTTTTCTTCAGTTGTTTTTTCATCCTCAGTTGGCAATACCTTTAGCTCCCGAAAGGAACTAATTTCAGGCTTCTCAATTTTCAACATTGGAGTATTAGATTTTGGGGTTTTCAATATTGAAAACGATGTCGTTCCAGGACTCTCCAATGGCTTGGCAATAAGCCCTTCGACCGATTTCCTGAATGCAGGTTTAGCAACTAATTCTGCAATGTCTCTCGGAGCTGATATTTCTTCACCATCAACGCTTAAAGTTACTAAGTTGTCGTCTTGGGCATTATCTTCGATTGCAATAATATCGCGGCCACGTAGCCACTGAAGTGCCCCTATCACTGACCCCGTAGCTGCCGCCCCTTCAATTAAATGTACGGCAGTAAAGCCAAGGTAATCCAATACATCTTTCGCATCTTGATAGTTTTGAATTAGCTCAACAACAAAACCAAATGACCCTTCGATAAAATCCGCGTTTACGCGAACTTCTAACATGTCAGATCCGTTTATAAGTTCATTCGCCTCTTTTATCACATTGCCTAGTGAGGTAAGTGATGCGCCAAGCGTCATAATATTTATTTCATGATCAACGTGGGCTGGGCCATCATAAACCACACAAAATTTTGTAACGATCGGATCAGTCATAAATACTCCATTTAATCAAACAATAAAAAAGCCGCAGGAACGCGGCTTTGGTTCAGCGCAAATTTACATACCGCAGGCATCTACTACCTTTTTGATAGACTCACTTGCATTTTTTAATGTGAACTTCGCTTTGGTCGTATTAAACTCAAAATCGGTTAATTGAACATTTACGTGATCTTTGTAGTTTTGCTTTATGTCTTGTAAAAATTGCTCACTGTACTTATCAGAAAAAACCACCCTCTTGGATGGAGTCATAGTAGATGTAACAGCAGGGTCATCATCTACACGGTAGAGCATATTATTTGGGATATCTTTGCTACCAATATAAGCACCTGTACTGATTTTGGTTTCTATTTGCCCTCTTGCAAAGCAAGCTACCACTATTACGCCTTTCTCTTTTCCTTCAGTCGAGGCGACAAACGCAAATGTTTGTTGCTGATCTGTAAATTCATCCTTAATAACTGCAACATCCCATTGATCAGGTACTGGTTTAATATCACTTGCATATGTAGGCAGCGTAACAACTGGAATAGAAAGCAATAGAAAAATTCTCTTGATCATAAAAACTCCATGTGTTTATTGTTAAAAAGAGCAATTAAATACTTCTATGCGTTAAATGGTAATCGATGCGTGCAACTTCATTTTTATAGTAAAATATCAGTGGGCCATACTGTTTTCGCTTTTCGACAATAAACCCAGCAATTACTATCATCCCCAATGCCCACGCCAAGAAAAGATAAGCTGGTACAGAAAATAGCAATCCACTAAAAACGAAACAGATCGTTAAAACCATATAAATTGGCAGCGCCAAAACAGGCCAAGAGAACAAAAACAATTTCCTCACTTTAAATAAACGCCTTTTAAATTCCGCCTTCCTCTGACGAAGCTGCGCGTCAGTAAGGGCATTATGATCCACTCCCTTTTCATATATGTGATTAGTTATGTTTATGTTGCCGCCAGCGACTTGACCAACATTTCCATGAAAATTTTGCGTATATTCGTTAGTATTATCTGTATCTTGACCATCGCCATCTAATCTATCGTCCAAAACAAGCTCCTACTAAATGATTATTTGAAAAATCGTAATTTCTACCAAGGTGCCTTTCATTTGCCCGCTTCCTACCTACTTATTCCTAAGCATCTCATTAATCTTTGGAATAAAAATAGCCGCTCGCTTAGCTGCCAGAAATGGTACAAGCCTGCGCATACCACGCCATGCAAAAAATATAGACATGCTGAATGTAATCGCATTTATTATAAGAAGCACATCTCTCTGATGTGGTGTTAGATGATAACCGGCTGGCGCGATAATTTCCCACAGGATTGAGGGTGCTATGCCAAAAAGCGCGGCCAAAAACACACTTGCCATTCCTATCCTTGGATGATTTGGATTAAGATCAACCTCAAATTGGTGGCTGTCGTTAAACCAAAGAAACCCTTTATTCCAAGCTCTTGCTACAGTTTCTGTGCTTATGTTTTCCTCAAGCAACAACTCAAGCCCAATTCTCGATGGTGCAGTAGTGCCTCTCATTTTTGATTTTTTGAAGTAATTTTTTTCTTCATCCACATTTGAATAATTTTTTTTAGAACCCAGTGGGGTGTTCTTGGTTTCAACTAATTGCAGATCTATACCTTTAATGTCTCCACCGGCAACCACATTCACCTTCTCGTAAAAATGTTGATGAATTACTTTTGATTCATCGTTGTTTTTTCTTTCATCGACCATCTACCGCTCCATAAACCACTATTTGTCGTCTTTAAAAAAATCACTATCTAATGGGCTGCCGATAACTAAATCACCTGTATAGCTTTGCCCAACTTTATTGAAGTTTTGAACTACTTTGTTTCCCGTATTTACTACGGGTTTACTAACTTCGACACCAGCAGCCAACAAAGAGCTTGTCTGTAATAAATTTTTTTTGGCTTCTATGGAACAGATTCGATAGTTAGAAAGCAACACCTGCTCAGCTGAATTTATTTCAGGTGCTGAACCTTCTCCTAGCAATATCCAAAGCGGATCTGCACCAAAACCTTGGTACAACAAAATCAATGAGTCGCCGTCAGGGATGCCTTCATCGGCCTCCCAACGAGTCACGGTTTTACGGTTTATTTCAAGCTTGTCAGCAAACTCGCTAACACCAAGCTCCCCTCGGACAGCCCTAATTCTGCTACCCATCGAAAAGTGAGACATAGACACCCCTTGCTAATGGGACATTAATGTCCCATAATCACCTCAACAAAACTCAATTATCTATTAAACATCATTCAGCAACATAAGGAGCCACTGCCATGGCCACTCGGTTACTGACCCCTACCCAGGTCAAACAACGCTTTCGCGCTGCCGGTATTACTGTTACCCAATGGGCTGAAGAACACGGTTATACCCGAAATGCGGTGTACCGCGTCTTGAACGGCTTTGATAAAGCTAACTACGGCAAAGCGCACGAAATAGCTGTAGCGCTGGGCATTAAATCGTCTGAACCTCTAGCCGCTTAAGGATTAGCCATGAGCCCATTTACCCTATTGTTAGGCCGCTTGGTTGAACTGCTTGGCACGCAAATCAGCACGGAGTTAGTCCGCGAGTTTGCGGGCAAAACAGTTCAATTTCCCATTACCAACGATTACGGCTTTAACGCTCAAGCGACCTTAGTTGGCGCTGGTTACGCGCACTGGCCAACAAGTCACACAGCTCCGCCATTACAAACTGAGCCTCATCGTTTATTGGCTTCGGCCACTGCTGCAGACGTAGCGCAGCTTCAAAACCTTGACCATCAATTAACCCATTCACTTCAAGCGCTGCAACAGCATGCAAAACAACTTGAGCAAGCGCGTTTAACTGTGCGCGAAGTGATTGTATCGCTTGGTGTTGATCGAGTTCGGCCATAGGGCTCTCCTGTCGAGGAATTTAACACAAACTTTACGTTAGGCGGAACGGCTTTGCCCAGAAGCAAAAACAATTTTTGTTTGGAAAAAGGCTTAAGCGCCATTTTAGGAGCCATCCAATGGGTAGGAAGAATTGGAAAAAGGTGCAACCCAATAGCCTCAGGCAGGCGATGGAATGGTGCAAAGACTACGCGAGGGAAAAGCACCACCTGAGCGTGGAGCGGATTGCCGAGCGCATGGGTGAGGCTGATCACTGGGTGCTCTACAAGTGGATTAATACTGGGCGCATACCGGCGGTGTTGATTCCTGCTTATGAAACAGCCTGTGGTATCGATTTTGTCAGTCGGTGGCTGTCTATAAGAAATAACAAGTTGGTGGTTGATATGCCAACGGGCCGAAACCTCAAACCCAGCGACGTTCATCAATTACAAGAACAACTTCATGAAGTGGTTGGCCAACTTATTAGTTTTTATCGCGGCGATGCGGAAGCTGAGGTAACGCTCGCCGCGATAACCCACAGCATGGAAGCGCTAGCTTGGCACAAAGGGAACGTTGCGCACCACCAACACCCACAACTTGAGTTAGGAGATAGCGATGAATAGCAAGCAATTAATTTTTACTGATGCGGCAGGCATGAGTTGGGTGCTCACATCGCACCACAACCCTGCGTTTTTAACACTGGAAACCAATTACGAACCTAATGGAATTTGCATTACTGCAACGGCAGCACAAGTCACCTTGGATGAAACCAGCACGCTTTCGCCGTTTGTACTGGAGCTGGACGACAACACCTCTATTTGGTTGGGCGATGAATCTGCGACGCAGGTTGACGAATTTTTGCAAGGTCACCGTGCTGCGCAAAGTGAGGCAGCAGCATAAGTATAGGGGAGGTAAAAGTGAAAACTAAACATCAAGAAGAAAGCGAACGCATCGTTTTACGCACTGCGGAATTTTTGAAAAGAGGTGGCCAAATAAACCGTGTCCCACAAGGAGTCAGCGCCGAAACAGATCAATGTGACTTCCAAATAAACCCAAGGGCTGCTTATCAAGTAGCAAAACAAAAGGCGAAAGTAAAAAAATGATTGGCGAGAAAGGTAGGACCAGTGACAGCGGTGCAAAAGTTTTACGCGTGCTGATCGCGCTTCGCGGTCACGTATTAACCGGCTTGAGTAATGGGGAACTTAGCAAACATTTGGGCGAAAGCCCGTCCACCGTTAACCGCTGCTTGAACACGCTGATTGAATCGGGGCTGGCAATAAAACTTGATTCAGGTCGTTACGCGCACAGCGTGATGATGCTGCAAATTGCTACGGCATACACCAACGAAATGAGCCGCGCTCAATCGCGTATTGATGAAATAACTCAGCGCGTTTTGGCTGGTTCCCAGTAATAAACAACAAACCAAAGAGGAATAGATATGTCTCGCACACCAACAAAAAAAGAGATTGAAGTTGCGCCAGCAATACCAGCTGAAACAGCGGAAGCAATCAATCGCTCGCAACAAACTGGCGCAGCAATTATTCAAGCCGCACAGGGAGAACATGAAAAAGCCTCAGCTGTGATTAATCAACGTATTGGTCGCCGCCAAATGGCATCCATGGTTCAAAAACTGGTAACGGTTGCCGATTTGGTTGATTTGCAAAACCTAAAAGAATCAAAGGGTTATAAAAATTTTACGACTGAAATTGATGGAAAAGTTGTAATCATTACCACTTGGGAAGAGTACTGCACCGCAATTGAAGGGCGTTCACGCGAATCGGTAGACCTCGACTTAAAGAACCTTAATTCGCTTGGCCCAGAGCTGTTTGAATCTATGCGTACAGTTGGCCTTGGCCCAAGCACCATGCGCGCTATCCGCAACTTGCCTGACGATTCTCAGGCATTAATCCAGCAAGCAGTTGCCACCAAAAACAAAGATGACCTTGCCGAGTTCATTGAGCAAATCATTGTTAAAAGTGCAAAAGAAAAAGAAACCGTCACCAAGCAACTTGATGAAGCAAAAGCCGACCTTGAAGCCAAAGATGCAGTTGCAGCTGATAACCAAAAACGCATCGCCCAACTGCAAGAAAAGGCCGTGCTGATCAAGAAGCTACCGAAAGACGAAAAGGCCAAACAACTTTGCGCTGAGGTTGCTTCATTGCAAATCGGTATTGACGAAGAACTGCGCACTAATTTCTCAAATGCCCTTGAGCTTTTAAGAAAGCACAGCGGTGATGACCACCAAGCCTTTATCGATTCGCAAATTCAATTACTTCATGACGCAGTTCAATTCTTGCAAACCGAATTCGGCACGCAAGGCATGGAGTGGGAAAACCAGTAATGAATCCAGCACTGATAGAGGCTCTACAGTCCGTTGCTCGCGCTGCCGATGCAGCGGGCCACGGGCAAAAGAACGCCGTTTATCAGAAAGCGGCTGACGATATGGGAATGTCGCTTGCGACACTGCACCGTAAATTGAAAGAGGTTGTCATTGTGAAACAACGCAAACGCCGCAGCGATTCTGGCTCAACAAGTTTGAGCTTTGAAGAAGCAAAAATTATTAGCGCGTACATGGTTGAAAGTTCGCGCAAAAATGAAAAGCGTTTGGCGAGTGTTAAATCCGCATTGGAAATCTTACGCGCAAATGGCGCTGTGCGCGCTGAACATGTTGACAAGAGCACCGGCGAAGTTCGTTTGTTAAGTGACGGTGCAGTGAGCCGCGCCTTATACACATTCCGTTTGCATCCAGAACAACTTTGCAGACCCACTGCAAAAATGACCATGGCGAGTTTGCACCCGAACCATGTGTGGCAAATCGACCCATCACTGTGTGTGTTGTATTACCTTCCTCACAAAAAAGGTGAAGCACTGCAGGTGATGAGTGAAAAAGAATTCTACAAAAACAAACCTGAAAACATTATTCGCGTTGAAAAAGAGCGCGTGTGGCGCTACGTGATTAGCGATCACACCAGCTCAGCATTTTATTTGCACTACGTACCCGGTGCAGAGACCGGCAAAAACTTGGTTGATAGCTTTATTCCCGCAACACAAAAGCGCCACCCCAAAGACCCTATGCATGGCATTCCACGCATGGTTGTTGTTGACCCAGGTAGCGCGAACACTGGCGCTGTTTTCAAGAATTTATGTGAAGCATTAAACATTGAATTGCAAGTAAATCAGCCCGGCCAACCTTGGGCAAAAGGCACCGTTGAAAAGACGAACGATATTGTTGAATGCGAATTTGAACACCGCATTAAGTACATGCAAAACCCACCCACCAGCATTGATGAGTTGAATGAGAGTGCGTGGGCGTGGATGCGTTGGTTCAACGCAACACAAAACCATTCTCGCACAAAGCAACCTCGCTATGCAGTGTGGGCGCGCATCACTGAATCCCAATTAATTATTGCACCTCCCGCAAACGTGATGCGCGAACTGAGTTATTCGGCACCTCAAACGCGAGTGGTATCAACCCAATTAACTATTGACTTTAAAGGCCAAGAATACGACGTGAAGTCTGTGCCTAGTGTTGAAGTTAAAGAGACCGTATTAGTAACCATGAACCCATGGCGCAACGATGGCAGCGTTCAAATTATTACCGCTGACGATGAAGGCAAAAAAGTCATCCACGTTATCGAACCCATCAAGAAAGACGAATTTGGGTTCCCCATTAATGCACCCATTTTTGGTGAGGAATACAAGCGCCATGCAGATTCTGCTGTTGATAAAAACCGCAAAGCGGTTGAGCGCTTGGTGATGGATGCATCCACCGATGAAGAAGCAAAGCAAAATCGTAAAGGCAAAAAAGTGCCATTCGGTGGCCGCATAGATCCTATGAAAAATGTTACCGACACACAGCTGGTGGATTACTTGCCCAAGCGTGGCACTGCAAGCGATGTAGTTGCGCCTACCGTTGAATATAAGCCCTTAACCATAGCTGCAGCTGCAAGACGCTTGGCTGCGCATCCTGACGGTTTTTGGAACGGTTCTGAACATTTTGCTTGGCTGAGCCAGCGTTATCCCAATGGTGTGCCAGAAGAAGAATTGAGCGCGATTGCTCAACAACTGCAGCAGGTGAATGTTACACCGCTGCGTTTAATTAAATAGGCCAGCGGGCCTTCATGGGTATCAAGCAGTTGCCCCGACAATATGGAGTTACATCATGCTTGCGTTAAAAGAAACCTTAAACGAATTAGGTATTTTGCAGACCAAACTCGCCATTTATTGTGATGTTAGTAACGCCGCTATCGCGCAATTATTAAATCACAACTTATGGCCAAAATCAGCCAATCTTGCTACGCAGTTGCGCCAAAAAATATTGGAATTTTTACAACCTTACGATGCAGCCAATGAATCTGTATTTGATGTAGTTGAAACCAAAGCTGTAGTGCGTTTGCAGTCAGTACCGCAACCGATAACACCCACTTCCAATAAAACAAAGTCCGAGGAGGACGACCATATGCTGCTACGTAGACAATCATTAACCCCCGAAGCAAAGCGCCATTTTTCACTCGTTCGCAATCCGTTTGATGATTTGGCAAGTGTTGAGGATATGTGGGTTAGCCCCGACATTCGTTACGTGCGAGAGTGCATGCTTACCACTGCTAAGCACGGTGGTTTTCTTGCGGTGGTTGGTGAAAGTGGCAGCGGTAAAACCACGGTGCTCACTGATTTGGAGCAGCGTATACACAGCGACAAGCTGCCAATCATTGTAATCAAACCTTATGTGCTTGCCGCAGAGGAAACCGATCATAAAGGCACGATGCTCAAAAGCGCGCACGTTGCGGAATCCATATTGCGTAACCTTGCGCCCAACTCTCCAGTGCGTATTTCACCAGAGGCACGTTTCAAGCAATTACATAACGCATTGATCAGTTCGCACCAAGCTGGCTATAGCCATTGCCTTGTCATTGAAGAAGCGCATTCAATGCCCATCACATCGCTCAAGCATTTAAAACGCATTCTCGAATTACAAATTGGCTTCACGAAATTGGTGAGCGTAATCCTCATCGGCCAGCCTGAGTTGATGATCAAGTTAAGCGAACGCAATGCAGAAGTGCGCGAGGTTGTACAACGCTGTGAAGTTGCGCATTTGCGCCCAATGGCCCCACAGCTGCTCGAAGAGTTTCTGGCATACCGCTTCAAACGTGTGGGCAAAAATCTGAATGAAGTGATTGATCAAAGCGGCATCACGCAAATTACAAAACGCCTTATTTCCAAATCTAAAGAAAGCCAGCTTTATCCACTCGCCGTGGGTAATTTCATGCTTGCAGCGATGAATATTGCTGCAAGCATTGGTGTGCCGGTGATTGACGCCGCTGTTATTGATGAGGTCGCTTAATGGAAGCTGCTGCTGAAAAAGCGCCTTCTATTTTATTGCAGCGTGCGGACGCCGTTCACCGCTGCATAAAAGAGTTGGAGCGCGAACACCATCAGGTGCAAGCCATTTCTATTACAGATTCAGCCGCTGTTGTGCAACTTAAAAACACACCCAGTTGTAAGCGTATTTTGGCCCGTGAAACAACCGTTGTGAATACTAATCAAGGGCGCTTTGTTGTAATGCAATTCAAACTGTTTGGGGTTTATGTGCAGTGGCTACGACCATTTTTTATCACTGAGGTTAAGCAACCTCCTAAGGGGCATTAATGGGTACGCAACAAGTCTTTGGGTACAGCAAGAACGATATCGAATCGGCAGAAAAAATGCTGCGCCTTCATTTGGAGAAGTTATCAAAACATATTACGTGCAACGAATGGCCTTTGGCCTGCAGCGTACTGCGTGCCATTGAAGGCGAATGCACGCATGCAAACCGTATTGCCGCCTCACTGAATTTTCAGGCTTCAGTAAAGCGTACTTAAATTTAATAACCGGAGAGGTGCTATGACTGAAAAACAAATTCCCGATGGCTTTATGGAAAATGCGAAGGGGCACTTGGTGCCCATCGAAAGCATTAAGCCTATTGATATGGAGCGCGATCATTTGGTGAAACAAATAGTCGGCAGCGCCAGATTTTTGAGTTACCAACTGGGGCAATTAAAGGCCAGTTTGTTTGGCGATATCGAAGCCTTCTTGGATTTATCGTTGGAACAATACGGTGTGCGGCAAGGCGGTAAAAAAGGCAATGTGACGTTATTTTCTCACGATGGCCGTTACAAGGTTCAGCGTGTTAATGCGGATTGCGTGAGCTTTGATGAACGCTTGCATGCGGCCAAGGCCTTGATTGATGAATGTCTGCAAGATTGGAGCAAAGATGCTCACCCCGGATTAATTGTGCTGGTGAATGATGCATTTCGCACTGACCGCAATGGTGAGTTGCGCACAGCACGTGTCCTCGCGCTGCGCCGCCACAATATTCAGGATGAGCGTTGGAAACGTGCAATGGAAGCGATTAGCGATGCACTGCAAGTTAGCGGTTCTACCACTTATGTGCGTGTGTATGAGCGCGTTGGTATGACGGATGAGTACAAGTTAATTCCGTTGGATATAGCGGCAGTTTAAGGAATAGACATGAGTGACGATGCAGATAGAGCTTCACAAATTGAAGAGGATAACTTGGCGGTGATTTTGGCAAATAGGCCGAAAACCACTACAGGTGTTAGTGCTGTTGACTGCGAGGAATGTGGCGATCCTATTGAAGAGAAACGCCGCATAGCGTTACCCGGTATTCAGACCTGCTGTTTTTGTGCGCAGCTGAATGAAGATAAAGGCAAGTTCAAAATGGGGCGTGTACGGTGAAAACATTAGGCAAGCTTTTCAAATTTGTTGGCAATCTTATGTTGGGTTTGTTTGTGTTGCTGGTCATTTACGGTTGGGCAAATGACATACCCAATACCGCTGGTTTTGTGTGCTGCCGATAATTCAGGTGATAACTATGGTGGCAATCACTAAAACAGATGAGCGTACTCGATTGATTCGGTTAATCCATGTTGGCCGCCGTGAATTGGGCATGGATGATGATTCTTATCGCGCCATGCTTGCTAACACACCGACATTGGAAGGTGCTACATCAAGCAAGGATTTGACCATTCCAAAACTCAAGGTGGTTTTGGAATTGCTCAAAAAGAAGGGCTTTAAGGTTGTTCCAAAAAGCCCTAAAAGTACGTGGAAACCCGTCAGAAGCACCAAAAATATGGCAGATGATGCTCAAAGTAAGCTAATTCGCCACCTTTGGTTGAGACTGCATGAGGTTGGTGCTGTACGCGATCCTTCTGAGGCGGCGTTGGGTAAGTTTGTATGCCGAATGGTGAAAATAGAGGCACTGCAGTGGCTGGATAACCGCCAAGCCAGCCGTGTGATTGAAAACCTGAAAAAGTGGCTTAACCGAGTGGAGGGCGAGAAGTGAATCAATCCCAGACAGCTAAGCGCCGCCATGAGCTATGGCAGGATCTGGCATCCTGTGTTGCCGATATGAGTAAGGAGTTTGAATTGCCTGCGGAGAAGGCCGAGCAGCTGGGCTGGTATATCGCCAATGCCATGGCTGAGCACTGGGGTGGCCAGCAAATCTCCTTCCCAAAGGATGTGAAGTTTCACCTTACTCAGCGCGATCAGGATATCTACCAGAAATTTAATGGCCGCAACCATTGGGAGTTGGCGAAGGAGTATGGCGTGACTACTAGAGCTATTTACAGGATCATCGACCGGGCTAGGAAGATCTATGTTGACGAGCGCCAACCTAAATTATTCGACTAATATGGGCAGTCTGTACCCGTTGCCCACGTTGAAACGCCTTTTCACAATCCCATCCCACTAAATCCCCTTATCTCCCTGTATATCCCACATTTATCTCACATCCTTGTGGTATTTATCTCAGTTCCCTTCAGTAAATTCACGTAAAAAACTCGGCTTCGGTCGAGTTTTTTATTGCTGGTTAGCTCCCCATCTTCTGTTAGAATGCCGCCTTCATTGATTTGGAGTGGCTATGTCATCTTCTTTTTACGAAATTCTTG
>Ga0209067_10000239_pt1 | contig 37723 bp, 36 predicted proteins | sample ColStrG_CSR_2013_FD_187199 | JGI IMG/M metagenome (GOLD analysis project Ga0209067, IMG submission 187199) | Freshwater sediment microbial communities in response to fracking from Pennsylvania, USA - Cold Stream Run_MetaG_CSR_2013 (SPAdes)... | ecosystem: Environmental > Aquatic > Freshwater >... | reverse complement strand
ATTGTTGCTGCAACGGAACAACAGAGCACCAGCCAAACATCTGTTATGCATTCAATCTGCTAGGCCTGCGAAGCACATCAAATAAAGAAGCCGAAAGGAATCGTGCTTTATACCCATAAGCGACCATGCTGTAAGCCGCAACATTATTACTATTCTTATTAATCCTAACGAGTCACTTCTTTTCATAAATCAACCCGTGCAATAGAATGCAGGCAGATTTCATAACATCAAGAAAGTTAACGCAGTGCCGCACTAAATGCATGGCAAGGAAAATTGACTTATGCAGTTCAATCCTTCTAGAAAAATTACAGAAAATGTTTGTATTGGGTTGGCAATTTTTCTAGTAGCGACAGCCATTAGACTAATTTATGTTTGGACGTTAGATATTCCCATTCCAATTCGAGGCGACGCTCTTTCTTACACACAATACGCAATCAATATTTTACAACACGGTACCTTTTCCAAATCGCCCTCCGTCCCGCCAACACCCGATTCTTATTGGGCACCTGGCTACCCTATTTTTCTTGCCATTTGCATGAAACTATCACAAAGCATTCAGGTGAATTCTTATTATTTTACGCTCTACTTCCAAACTATTTTAAGTGGTCTTGTGGCAGCGCAGGTGTATTGGCTTGGAAGAATGCTTTTATCAAAACCATTTTCGATAAGTGCGGCATTATTGACCGCACTAAGCCCTCATTTAATCAGCCATTCTGGCTATATTCTATCTGAAACACTTTTTTCATTTTTATTGCTAACATCTCTGCTCATCTATGCCAAAGCCTATTCCCATCACAACAATAAGTTATTTTTTTTAGCAGGATTATTATTTGGAATCACCTATTTAACCAACCCCGTTGTATTGCCAGCGCCAATCTTGTTGACGCTGGTTTATTTATACAAAAACATTCAAGCGATAAAATCCAATAGGCGCCCTATTATTATTTTTTCCAGTGTTTTTCTATGCTTTGTTTTCGCGTGGAGTCTTAGATGTTATTTAAATGTTGCCTCGACTGAAGAGACTAGCGCAGACCGCGCATTTCTAACACTGGTTATAGGTGCGCACAGCGACTATCACAAAATATGGCAAGCCAACCCTAGGGATCCTAATAATCCCGCAGATTTAGATATGCAAAAATACAAATCCAATCACGGAGAGTTTTACACAGAACTTTCGCATAGAATTATCGCGAATCCAACGCACTATTTGACGTGGTATTTAATCGATAAACCACTAGAGTTGTGGGGCTGGAATATTTTGGTGGGGAGTGGGGATATTTTTGTGTATCCGGTCAATTCAAGCCTATTTCATACATCGAAAATAGCTATTATTGATTGGGTCATTATGAAAAACACACATTATTGGCTCTTGGCAATAGCACTCCTTGGTTTTGTTTTTGCTATTAAAGAGCGCAATAAAAATAAAAAAGATATTGGCTTTATTATTTATGCGACCGTTATATCCATAAGTACGGTTTATACTTTACTTCAGACGGACGGACGCTACTCAGTGCCACTTAGACCTGAAATGTACCTTTGCGCTCTTTACGGTATTCAATCACTTTTTTTGTTCGCAAAGGAACATCAAAAAGCATCAATAAATGAGTGATATCGCCTAATAAATCTCTTGAACATATAGCCATGATTTACTAGGCACCGAATTAATAACCCACGTACTCCACTTCAACGTCGTAATCATCCTCGTTGAAGTCATCGTCTTCGCCGCGCGCCAAGCGTGCCTGACGCTGAATTTCGCGCAACTCCTCGATGCGCTCACGCGCTTCCTGCGCCATTTGGTTTTGCAACTCCAACTCGCGTTCACGCGCTTCAGGGTTTTCAGCCGCTTCTTCCCAAATCGCTTCAAGATGATCCATGATTTTTCCCGACAAAGTGGCAGTACCTTCACGCTGTAATGCCGAAATACGGAATACGGGGCCAGTCCACTGCAATTCGTCAATCACCGCTTGACAACGAGCCTCCGCCTCTTCTGGATCAAGTAAGTCAATTTTGTTCAGCAACAACCAGCGGTCACGGGTAGCCAAAGTCGGACTAAATTTTTGTAATTCACTGGCGATAACGCGTACATTTTCCGCAGGATTTGAACCGTCTACGGGCGCCATATCGACCATGTGCAACAGTAAACGACAACGCGTTAAATGCTTGAGGAAACGCACTCCCAAACCAGCCCCCTCAGATGCACCTTCAATCAAACCGGGAATGTCGGCGATCACAAAGCTGCGGTATTGTTGAACCTTTACCACACCCAAATTCGGAATCAACGTAGTAAACGGGTAATCTGCCACTTTCGGTTTAGCGGAGCTAACTGCGCGAATAAAGCTGGATTTACCGGCATTTGGCAAACCCAGCATACCGACATCAGCCAATACTTTTAGCTCTAATTTCAAATTGCGGCATTCACCTTCGGTACCGGGCGAGGTTTTGCGCGGGGTGCGGTTGGTACTGGATTTAAAGCGAGTGTTGCCCAAACCGTGAAAACCACCCTGAGCTACTTTTAATTTTTGACCATGGGCTGTTAAATCGCCAAAGACTTCTTCGGTATCTGTATCGAGCACTGTCGTGCCTACGGGCACCGGCAAAAACAAATCAGCGCCCTTGGCGCCGGTACAATCTTTACTGCCGCCTTTCTCGCCATTCTCAGCGCGATATTTGGGCTGAAAACGGTAATCAATGAGCGTATTAAGATTTTCATCAGCCACCAAATAAACGCTGCCGCCATCACCGCCGTCACCGCCATCAGGACCACCTTTAGAGATAAACTTCTCACGTCGAAAGCTCATGAAACCATTGCCTCCATTACCGGCTTCGACATAAATCGGGGCTTCATCAACAAATTTCACAGCTCACTCCAAAAAAGTTATCTATCTAAACAGTGTAATCAGCGCTAGCGGACACCTTAGATTTTTACGGCTGGCAACCAATGGCAGCCATTACCTTTATAAATAAAAAGCCCCATCGGGTAACGACAGGGCTTTTTATTATTCTTCAAACGCCTGCTGTAACAGCAAGCTGGCTTAGCTGAACGTCAATTACTGAGCAACAGGAACGATGCTTACGTATTGACGACCAAAAGCGCCTTTGATTTCGAACTTAACATGACCATCAGCCTTGGCGAACAAGGTGTGATCTTTACCGAGACCAACGTTCACGCCAGCGTGAAATTTGGTGCCGCGTTGACGAACGATGATGCTGCCTGCAGGAATCAATTCGCCACCGAATACTTTAACGCCAAGGCGTTTCGCTTCCGAATCACGACCGTTGCGGGTACTACCGCCAGCTTTCTTGTGAGCCATTTTCTAGTCTCCTAATGAGTTGAGGGTATTAACCGTTAATGCCGGTGATTTTAACTTCGGTGTACCATTGACGGTGACCTTGGCGCTTCATGTGGTGCTTACGACGACGGAATTTAATAATCTTCACTTTGTCAGCACGGCCTTGAGCAATTACTTCAGCAGTAACAGTAGCGCCAGCTACAACAGGAGCACCAATCTTGATGTCTTCACCGTTTGCAACAAGGTAAACCTTGTCAAAGCTGATAGTGCCGCCAGTGGCGAATTCGATTTTTTCGAGTTTGAGGGTTTCGCCCACAACTACGCGATGTTGCTTGCCACCGCTTTCAAATATTGCGTACATTTTTGCTCCAACCTATTTATTTCCAAGAAATTCTTGGACTTGGACGACACGAAGTAGCTTAGCGATATGCTTGGGCGTTTGTGACTAGTGTCGTATACCTGTTTTCAGGGGCGGCGATTGTATGCTAACTAACCGAGTTTAGGCAAGACATAATATAGCGTTAAGTAAATAATCCGTCTTACACAACAAAATGCACTCATGCACCAAAACACTATTTTACCCAACCATTCTGCCTAAGCCATAACTCCAATGCCTGCGGCCAACTGGAGACAGTGCCCTGACCCTGAACCATGCCCACGCCGTGATTATTGGTTTGGTAAACATGCAGCTCAGATTGTTTGCTGTACTTTTGCACCTCATTGAAATAAGCCAAGCTGTTGCCGATAGGCACAGCCTTGTCACCTACACCATGAAACATGAAGGTGGGCGGCACACTGGCTTTAACTTGGAATTGCAGGGAGTTGTCGTGCATCACTACTGGATCAGGGTTTTCACCCAACAATGCTTTGCGCGATCCTGCATGAGCGTCACCACCCTCCATCGCAATCACCGGATAACCCAGAATTGAGAAATCTGGGCGGGCACTTATCTCACCGAAAGGGTCTTTTTTATCCACGGGATAATCAAAACGAGTAGATACCCCAGCGGCCACATGGCCGCCCGCTGAGAAACCAATGACACCGATTTTATCGGTATCCAAATTCCAGCTTTTGGCGTTAGCACGCACAAGGCGGACAGCGCGTAAACCATCTAATAAAGGCGCAGGAAAGCCGTACTCTTGCATACGATATTTGACAACAAAGGCGGCTACGCCACGAGCGTTAAACCATTTGGCAATGTCATAACCCTCGTGATCGATAGCCAAACGTACATAGCCACCACCGGGGAAAATCACCACAGCGGCACCATTAGCAAGGGCAGTATCTGGCCAAAAAGGGGTCATACTAGGGTTATCAACGGCGTAAACACGTTGATCCTGAATGTGCTCGCGGTCAGGGAGCACCAGGGGTTTTTCAGCCCAGAGGTAAATAGGTTTTTGCGGTAATTCAGTCACAGAGGCCAAGGCTCCAGAAGTCACAACAGATAGGCTGAAGCAAAAAGCAGCCAGAATAAACCAGCAAAGACCATTGCGGGGAGATTTAAACATAGCGCTCTCGCTGTGGGCGTATTTTTATAATGAGATTGATCCTGATACTTTACTGATTAAAGTTGCTCCACCAAAGTCAGCGTTTAGCATAGCAATACAAATTGCCAGAATGCACCGCAGAATGACTCAATTGAACGCGGCATCCGGATTAGGCAGCCAAGGATACTGTGCCCATTCAATACGCGTGGGGTCTGCCGCTAGCAGCATATAATCACAGGCGGCCAACTCCCAAGCGCGCAATCCACCTTTTATATCCCGCACAAAACCGCGCAAATCATTGGCAACATAACGGGCAACCAGCGTCAGCTCATCTTGTGCCATACGCTCAGCGGTTAATTCTAGCGCCAGCCACTCCTCCAACTTGTGCTGAACAGCCGCTGGTATCGCGGCGAGCGGACTATCGCTCACCGCCATGAGTTCGCCATTGCCAATATGGGCGTGATGGAAAATATCCGATGCACTCATACGCTTACCTCGCAAGAAAAGTTACCCATTCACAGGGCGCAGCCTCTATAATCAGCGCCTCTCAAAGTCTCTTAATTTCAGTATAGGCCGTTTATTCCAATGCAAGAGCAATACATTCCCGCACAAGTCGAAGCCGAAGCCCAGCAGTACTGGGAAGCACACCAAAGCTTCAAGGTAGTTGAAGATCGCAGCAAAGAAAAATTCTACTGTCTCGCCATGTTCCCTTACCCTAGCGGCAAGCTGCATATGGGCCATGTGCGCAACTACACTATTACCGACGTGATTGCGCGTTATCAACGCATGCAGGGCAAAAATGTATTGCATCCTATGGGTTGGGATGCCTTTGGTTTACCCGCAGAAAACGCGGCACTCAAGCACAATACTGCGCCCGCCAAGTGGACTTACTCTAATACTGATCACATGCGCAGCCAGCTCAAACAATTAGGATTTGGTTTCGATTGGTCACGTGAATTAACCACCTGCAAACCCGAATACTACAAATGGGAACAGTGGTTCTTCACACGCCTATACGAGAAAGGTTTGGTTTACAAAAAAATGTCTACGGTAAACTGGGATCCTATCGACCAGACCGTGCTGGCCAACGAGCAAGTCATCGACGGCCGCGGCTGGCGCTCAGGTGCCTTGGTAGAGCGCAAAGAAATCCCTCAGTGGTTTATTAAAATCACTGAATACGCCGAAGAATTGCTCAACGATTTAGACAAACTCCCGAATTGGCCCGAGCAAGTTAAAACCATGCAACGCAACTGGATCGGCAAAAGCCGTGGCCTGGATATGCGTTTTGATTTAGCGAGCCCAATCGCTGAGTTTACCGGTTTTGAGGTTTACACCACCCGCCCAGATACCATTATGGGCGTGACTTACGTGAGCCTTGCCGCTGAACACCCCATATCCAAACATTTAGCGCAAACCAACCCTGCGCTTGCGCAATTTATTGCTGACTGCAAAGTGCAATCTGTGGCCGAAGCCGATATGGCGACCATGGAAAAACGCGGCATGGATACTGGCATCAAAGCCCTACATCCCATCACTGGCGAGCCTGTATCCGTATGGGTAGCCAATTATGTATTGATGGATTACGGTTCAGGCGCGGTGATGGCCGTACCAGCCCACGACCAACGCGACTATGAATTCGCGCAAAAATATAACCTGACCATCAGCCAAGTGATTGCGCCAGAAAGTGGCGAAGCCATTGACTTAAGCAAAGTAGCCTTTACCGAGAAAGGTATTTTGGTCAACTCCGGCGAATATGACGGCTTGGACTTTAACGCCGCCTTCGACGCCATTGCCAGCACCCTTGAAATGGCCGGCAAAGGCCAGATCAAAACCAATTACCGCCTACGCGATTGGGGGGTTTCTCGTCAACGCTATTGGGGAGCGCCAATCCCCATGTTTAATTTACCCGAAGGTGGCGAAATTCCCGTACCTGCGCACAAACTGCCGGTATTACTGCCGGAAGATGTGGTTATGAACGGCGTTCACTCGCCCATCAAAGCCGATGCAGAATGGAAAAAAGACGAGCTTGACGGTAAGTACGTGGAGCGCGAAACCGATACCTTCGATACCTTTATGGAATCCAGCTGGTACTACGCACGCTACACCTGCCCCAACTTTGAAGGCGGCATGCTGGACAAAGACGCCGCCAACTACTGGTTACCCGTAGACCAATATGTGGGTGGTATCGAACATGCCATCCTCCACTTGCTCTACTCGCGCTTCTTCCACAAGCTGATGCGCGATGAAGGCTTGGTGGATTGCGATGAGCCTTTCGAGCGTTTGCTGTGCCAAGGCATGGTGAACTCTGAATCGTTCTTCATCAAAACCGAAGGTAAAGAAAACTGGATTGAGCCCGAGAATGTTGCCATAGAACGCGACGAAAAAGGCCGTTTCATTAAAGCCAGCCACAAACAAACCGGCGAAGCCGTGGAGTTTGGCGGCGTGATTAAAATGTCCAAGTCCAAAGCCAATGGTGTTGACCCAGAAAGTGTAATCAACCAATACGGTGCCGATACCGTACGTTTATTTACCATGTTCGCCGCTCCGCCAGAGCAAAGCTTGGAGTGGAGCGATTCCGGGGTAGACGGTGCAAGCCGCTTTTTGCGTCGCCTATGGAAAGCGGTTGAAGGCCACTTGAATGCCGGAACGCCGGGAGTAATGGATGTGGCGAATTTGCCCCAAGCGCAAAAAGACCTGCGCCGCAAAACCCACGAAACCATTCAAAAAGTGAGCGATGACTTTGGCCGTCGCCAAACTTTCAACACCGCGATTGCTGCCACCATGGAACTGTTAAACGAAGTGAGTAAGCTCTCTGACCGCGCCAATCCACAAGGCTTAGCTGTTGAACGCGAGGCATTAGAAACCGCCATTTTATTGCTAGCACCAATTGTTCCGCACATCACCCAAGCACTCTGGAAAGAGCTCGGTCATGCAGATATACCACTGACAACACCTTGGCCCACCTTGGATGAGAACGCACTTGTGCGTTCAACCATCGAAGTTGTGGTACAAGTCAATGGCAAAGTACGCAGCAAAATTGATGTTGCCGTTGATACCCCAAAAGAAACGCTGGAGCAGCTCGCCTTAGCACAAGAGAATGTGAAGAAGTTTTTAGAAGGTGTGACACTGCGTAAAATCATTGTTGTGCCCAACAAACTTGTCAGCATTGTCGCAAATTAAAATAGTAACCCATGCTGTTACTAACGGCTCATACGTGTGGATGAGGTATAGCCAAACAGCTAAAAAAACATATAGCAAAAAGACAGCCGACACCCTCGCGCAGCGGGGATGTCGGCAAAGAAATCCATGCGAATACCCGTATTAATGTGCGCCGAACCCTTACATAAGAAGGGATTTGAACAGCAAGCTCAGAGAGTTTTATGAAAAAAATAATCGTCAGCCTCTTAATACTTTCCCTCTCTGCCTGCGGTTGGCATATTCGCGGCTCGGTAAAAATGCCACCGCAGTTAACGCAGCTCTATGTGTCGGCTATTGATAGCAAAGGCGCGCTTATTTCTGAATTGCGCCAGCTATTAAAAACCAATCATATTGCAATTGCGGATGATGTGATGACGGCTAATTATTCGCTGCACATTTTGGAGGAAACCAAAGACAAGCGCAGTGCAGGCGTGGGCGGCGATGCATTGAGTAGTTCTTATGAAATCACCCTAAAAGCCGATTACGAAATTCATGTAAAAAACAGCAATCAAATCACTAAAGATACCGCCATTGTTGTGCGCAGTTACAATTACAACACAGCGTCTATTAACAGCGCTACGCAAGAAGAAGTGTTGCTCGACCAAGAAATGCGCCGCGATTTAGCACAGCAAATGTTGCGCCGCTTAAGTGCCGTAGTGGCCAATCCGCAAAGCGAACAAAATCACAGCGATGAGCACAAAAATGGCAAAACTGCGCCCTGAACAATTGGGCGCAGCGCTCAGTAAAGGTTTAACACCCATTTATATTGTGACAGGTGAAGAGCCGTTACTGATTCAGGAAAGCTGCGATGCCATTCGCGCCGCGGCGCGCAAAGCAGGCTTTGTCGAACGCGATTTGTACCACGCCGATAATCATTTTGAGTGGAGCCAAATTTTGGCATCTGCTAACAGCATGTCCTTGTTCGCCGATAAAAAAATCATTGAAGTGCGCTTACCCAGTGGCAAGCCTGGCGATAAAGGTGGCAAGGTTTTACAAGAATACGCCGCATCGCCCTCCTCCGATAATTTGTTGCTGTTGATCACTGAAAAAGTGGATGGCGCCACACAAAAATCCAAATGGTTTACTGCGCTAGAAAATCACGGTGTACATATTCAACACTGGCCAATCACCACCGAAAACTTACCACACTGGATTGGCGCACGCTTAAAACAAGCAGGCTTGCAAGCTGAGAGTAATGCCATTGATTTGCTCGCCTCACGCATAGAAGGAAACTTGCTCGCCGCGGTACAAGAAATTGAAAAATTGAAACTGCTCGCACCCGGCAATGTCGTCAATATGGAATTGATGGCCAGTGTCGTTGCAGACAGTGCGCGCTACGATGTGTTCGGTTTATCCGATAAAGCCCTGCATGGCGATGCACGCGCCGCCGTAAAAACCCTGCACGGTTTAAAAGCCGAAGGCACTGAGGCTATTGCGGTACTCTGGGCGTTAACGCGCGACATTCGCAGCTTGGTACAAATATCGCAGATGACGAGTCAAGGCAAAAACTTTGATTGGGCCGCCAAACAAGCGGGGGTATGGGACAAAAAACAACCCTTATTTCGCAGTGCACTGCAACGCCTTAAACCCGCGCAACTGCAACAACTATTGCGCAAAGCCAATGGTATCGACAAAGCCGTCAAAGGCATGCGCGATGCAGAACCTTGGGATGAATTGCTCGATTTAACACTCAATTTGGCTGGTGTGCAAAGCTTGCATCCTGCCAATGAAAAACTAAGCTTACGTATCTAATCATAAGGCCACAGGGACACGTCATAACAAACAACAGTCGGTTTAACATCCTCTGCTAGACTCCAAGTGTTTAGCTCTTCAATTACAAAAATTTGTGAGGAACAACCATGAAATTCCCCTATTCGCCACTCACCACACTCCTCTGCGGCTTAGCCCTGATACTGGCCAGTAGTTTAGGCTTTGCCGATGAAAGTCTGAAACCCTCGGGCACCAACCCCACACCGCGAACCATTGAATATTCATGGATGTCGGTAGATACCTGGAGCAAAATGTTCGCCGAAGATATCGCCGTAGCCGAGCAAGGTGGTGTGGATTTGCTCTTTGTCGGCGACTCCATTACGGCTGGCTGGAATTGGGATATTTGGCAAAAAAACTTTAGTCAATATCACCCAGCTAATTTTGGTATCGGTGGCGACCACACGGGTAATTTACTATGGCGCTTGAAGTACGGTCACGCCGAAAAGTTACACCCCAAAGCCGTGGTGCTGTTGATTGGTGTAAATAATTTTGGCCACCTGAATGAAACACCAGAACAAGTTGCCGCAGGAATTAAAGCCTGTGTTATGCAACTGCGTAAGCTTTACCCCACTGCAAAAATTTTAGTGAATGGCGTACTGCCATTTGAAGAATCGGCTACTAGTCCGCGCCGCGCCGATGTAAAAAAAGTGAACGCACTGGTAGCAAAACTGAATGACAACAAACATATCTTCGTGAAAGATTACGGCGCAATTTTCTTGCAACCAGACGGCTCTATTTCCAAAGAAATTTTGGGCGATTTTTTACACCCAACAGCCAAAGGTTATCAGCTTTGGGTTGATGCGATGTTGCCCGACATTCAACAGCTGATGAAATAAGGAAACACCCATGCTGAAAAAATTATTCGTACAAAGCGCCATATCGGCAACAATACTTTTCATAGCTGGTTGGACTCATGCTGAAGAAAATAATAGCTCAAACAATATTGCAGCGACGAACGTGCACATCACGCAAATGGGACGAGCCGAGAAGACCAGTGATGGTAGTGCACGCTTTAGCTACCCTGGTGTGACCTTTATGCTCAACACCAAAGCGGATAGTTTAAGCATGGTTGCCAGCAGTAATAGCGGTAACGGCTGGTTGGATATTATTGTTGATGAGACCACGCCCAACGTGATTCAACTCAGCAAAGAACCTCAAACCTACGAGCTGTTTCACTTCCCCACTATAGGCAAACATACAGTACGTATTATCAATCGTACCGAAACTTGGCAAGCAATTAACACCATCAATAAATTCGAATTAAATAAAGGAGAATTTCTCACTGCATCAAAACTGCCTTCAAGAAAACTAATGGTACTTGGCGACTCAGTAACCTGTGCTGAAATGATTGATAGAGTGCCGGGCGAAAAACCCAACGCGCGCTGGAATAATGCGCGCGAATCCTACGGGATGCTGATCGCCACAGCATTACATGCACAAGTGCAATTGGTGTGTATGGGCGGTCACGGCTTGGTGAGAACATGGGACAACAAGACCAACTCATTAAATTTAGCCGACTTTTATCCTCTCGCGATCCCCAATGAAGGCAGCACAGTAGCTTGGGATGAAAAACTGTACGAGCCAGATGTCATTGTCAGTGCCATAGGTACGAATGATTTCAGTCCAGGTATTCCAGACCGAGAACATTACGTCAACACTTACGTAAAGTTTTTGCTGAAAGTTTTAGCCGATCACAAACATGCGCAAATTTTTATTACCGAAGGGGCGATTTTAAATGGTGAGAAAAAAGCAGTGCTAGTGGATTACCTCACCGAAACACTTAAGCGCGTTAACGATAAGCGCGTGCACATCGCCACATCCACGTACTATCCCGGCGACAATACTGATGCACACCCCACCAAGGAACAACATGCGGCTATGGCAAAAGATTTGGAACCACAAATTAAAAAAGTGATGGAATGGTAATCCACCAAAAAACCTATTCAACACTTAACCGCTTTTTAATTTTTTCCTTGCTCTAGATCCCCTCACCCCTTTAAAGATCGCAAGCTTTAAAGGGGTCATGTTCTCTTTACGTCACATGACCATCCTTTGCACAAAACTTTACGCAAAAATAACACTTTCATCTCAGCATCTTATAGTCAAAAAGAATATTTCAGGGTATGTTTACTAGTATCCCTGTATACAGGCTAGCAATTTACTGGTGCAGGGATATTTGCTAGCCCCCTCTCGTTGGAGTGGCATTAAGGACAAACATTAATCACGGACAGACTCCACATAACTGAAACAAGATAAAAATAACACCCTCAACCATTCAGAGCAGGCAATTACTGGGAGAGGTTTTACGCACCCAAAAAAGCTGACTGAAGAAAACCAGGTAAATAAATAATGTTAAAAAAACTCAGTTTTACCATTGCAGCCTCTGTACTCTTAAGTGCATGTGGTGGCAATAGTGATAAAAAAGCAGAATCAACAAGCCCATCCAGCAGCAGTGCATCCAGTGCGGCGGTTATTGCTAGCTCATCATCCGTGGCTACCAGTTCATCCTCTGCGGCTAGTAGCACCTCCGTTGCAAGTAGTTCAGAGGTAGCAACTTCTAGTTCATCTGTGGCAAGTAGCGCGCCTGTTGCAAGCAGCTCATCGGTTGCCAGTAGTACAGCTGTTGTGACAAGTTCATCTACCGCAAGCAGTTCGTCTAAAGGTTCCTCTGTAGCCAGTAGCACAGTTGCCTCTAGCTCATCAGTAAGCAGTGCGGCAGCATCTTCCTCATCAGCCAGTGGTACCACCTATACATTTAGCAGCATTACCGGCTGGACAGTGAATGGCGGTGGCAGCCCTAACGACTTACAAGTTGCCTTCGATACAGCGTCTGGCTCGGGAATTGACCTAGTTCCTATAAGCTGGGCCGATAATGCAGGCTCCAGCTATAAGTATGAAGCGCTTTACACTTTGCCTGCTGCATTCAACATAGTTGCTGGTTCCAAAATCACGTTTACGGTTTCGGTCCCACAATCGTATATCACCGATGGCAATACTGTATTACAACTTAACTGGGGCAAAGGCGGCATCCAAAAGTACGGCGGGCCCGGTGGCGGTTATAAAGCACTGTCAGGTGCGACAGCTGGTACAGATTTTGTGATAACTGAAACTGTAGCTAGCGGCAGTGATGTTGCAGGGGCTGATACACTGGGGATTCAATTCAGTAAGGCACCAACCAGCACATCAATATTGGATAAAATTTTAATCAAAAATATTAAGCTGCAATAACTGAGCTTCGTTTTTCACCATAAAAAAGCCCCTAGTAATTGCTAGGGGCTTTTTTGCATTTTCAACAAACTACATTTTACTTCCGAATTGACTCTGGCCCCAACGGCTTAAAGATTAAAATTAATTTCGGCAACAGGGTTAAGGTTCCTACAATCGCGGTAAACATAGCGAAGGAAGTCAACACACCAAAATAAATCGAGGGAATAAATTGTGAAAGCGCCAGTATCGAAAAGCCGATTACAATTGTGGCAGAGGTGTAATACATTGCTCGCCCAATAGATGCATGCGATCTATGCATGGATTCAACATAACTGCCGCAGTGTGCGAACTCTTCTTTAAAACGATAAATATATTGAATTCCCTGATCCACACCCACACCGACCACAATTGCTGCGATGGTGGTAGTCATCATATCCAAAGGAATTCCCACCAAGCCCATTCCACCCAGTACAATTCCTGCAGCAAGAATATTCGGAAAAATAGCAATCAATGCAATGCTTACTGAACGGAACAGTAACAACATCATCGCCATTATCGAAATAAATACCACAAAAATAGTTTTAATTTGCGAATCAAACAAACTGGCAAGCATATTGTTGTAGAGCGTTAGCATACCGGTAAAATGTATTTGTTCCGGTTTAAATTTTGCGTCATTCAATGCGTAAGCACGAATGCGTTCGACCAATTCTGCGCGCCGCAAATTAGGTGTGGTTTCTTTTACACGCAAGGTGATGCGCGCTTGTTGCTGCGCATCAGAAATATAAGGCTCTATCAAAACATCTTTAATATCCTTCGACAAAGAGTTCCGCATAACACCCAATTCAAAGTTACTGAGATTTCCACCGTTAATATCTTTAGCAACTTGATAAGCAATGGCGAGCGATTGCACTTTACCCACCTCAGGCAAAGATTCTAAATAATCGTGCAGCTGCTTAACTTGATCCAAGCCCGACGTGGTAAACCAGTAACTGTCAACGGGTTTTACTGCCGAGCTTGTTTTAGCTGAATCATCCGCAAACGGATCATCAGACTCAGCCGTTGCTTTGTCAGCCTTAGAAGCTTCTGCGAAAGGGTCGTCCTCTTTGGTTGCTGATGAGTTTTCCATACTCGTCATAACGGGGGCTTTAGGCGCATCTAAAATAATCTCCAGTGTGGCAGTGCCGCCCAACTGTTTATCGATAACTGACAAGCCTTTATAAATTTCACTGTCGCTGTGGAAGTAATCGATAAAACGATTTTCTACTTCTAATTTACTTAAACCCCAAATGGAAACAACAACCGCCACCAAGGCGACGAGCAACACTTTATTGCCATGAAACTCCGCAATGCGAGAAAAAGGTAAGGTTAATTTTGCGGATTTATCGCCTTGATCTTTGGGTTGACCTTTTGGCAATAACATCAAACCCGCGGGCACAATCACAAAGGATAAAATAAACGCAACCGCCAAACCTATGGTCATCATCCAACCGAAATCAATAACGGGACGAATGCCACTCATCACCAATGACATAAATGCAACAATGGTTGTTAACGCAGAATAAAAGCAGGGCTCAACCATAGCTTTTACCGTCGCCATAACTAAATGAGACTGATGCCAATCAGGATGATTGGCGTGAATTTCACGATAACGCACCACCACATAAATGGTGAATGCAAATGACATAATTAATAAGAGTGCAACAAAATTTGAAGATATAACCGTTAGTCGCCAATCAATCCAACTCAACCAACCTAACATCAATGCAACTGATGTCATGCAAGTTGCTAAGGGTAAAATAATAAAACGCCATTGGCGAAAAATTAATGCGAGCACAAGAATGATAAACGCAACCAGTACCGCGCCAAAGACCACCAAATCGCTTTTAATATAAGTGAGCATATCGGACGTAATCATGGTTACGCCACCCAAAAATATTTCGGCGTGACTACGATACTTTTCAGCGATGTGGCGCACAATTTCTACACGCGCACTATCCGTTGCTGCAGCGGCTGTGCGATAGGTTAAATATTCAGAAGAGACCTCATCTAACTCTTTTTTCTCAGCGGCAGTCAAACCGTCTGCATCGCGTTTAGCACGCAATGCATCGCGTTTACGTACCAATTCAATGGCGTGGTTGTTAACATCTAAATTCATTAGGAGCGCGGTGGTTTTACCATCTGGGCTCAACAGCATATTTTTGTAAATAGGACTGGTTAAAAATTCTTGTTTCGCCGCTGCACGATCAACACCAGGGGTCATTAAGGTTCGCGTTGATTCTTTTTGTTCGGCCAAGGAACGCATGGGGCTGTAGATTAAGGGTACATCAATCATGGAGTTAACGCTTTGCACTCCCTCCACTTTCGCAAGGTCGTCGCGCAGGCTTTTTAAGATGCTCAGAGACTCATCAGAAAACATTTCCGCTTTGGGCGAATAGGTAACGACCAAAAAATCACCGCGCTGATAACGCTGGTTAATCTCACGGAAATAATCAATGGTGGTATCGTGCTCCAAGGTTAAGGAGTCGGCAGACGCATCCAATTTAAAATTGGGCAACCCGAGAATAGCCAGTGTGGTTAGGGCAAATAACCCCGTCAATACCGCAAAAGGTCGTTGAATAATAGAGGCTTGATAAAACGCAGACAGAGTTCTTTGCAGTTTATGCAACATGAGGGAAAAACCTTTTCAATTTTCTTGAAGATACTGATTAGGTGGCGGCTAAAAATCAGTAATATGTAAGCCGAAAAAACGTCAGAGACAGGAAAAACAGGGCGCCATTATGCGGGAGCGAGGCACTGATGAACACCTTTAATTCCCTGACGCGGGCCAAAGGGTGACAATTATCAGCTTCCAAGCTGAACCTGATCTTAACGATCTTGGACGGGATCTAGGTTTGTAGCTAATCGGTTTTGGTGTGACCATCAATATGCCCCAAAGGTTTCTCCGGCCAGAGTAAATCGCGCACGCGCACTTTTAATTCTTTAGCCTCAGGGAAACCATTGTCGCGTTTACGCTCCCAAATAAGCTCATGATTGAGCCAAACCTCAAACACACCACCCGTGCCGGGCTTAAGGGTGATCTCATGCAAATCACCATCAAAAGTGGAAAGCAGCTCCTGCGCAAGCCAAGCGGAGCGCAACATCCAGCGACACTGATTACAGTAGTGAATAATCACCTTATTAACAGCATTTGATGATTTAGATGACAAATCACTCGAATTGGACATAAACAAACCCGCCATGAATTGGTACAATCGAGCATTATAAGTCGTCAAACCTGCTCAACGGAATTTATAGATGCTGAAACTCCACTTCAAGGACAACCGTCAAATCGCTTTTTTGGTGACGGAGAAGTTATATTGCATAGGTTCAGCAGCCGATAATCAACTAGTTATTAACGACGACAGCATAGACCCCACACATGCCAAACTGTTTGTAGATGACAACAAATACGTTTTGAAAGACAACAACAGTAGCTCAGGTTGTTTTATCAACGGTCAACGCATTACTCAAAAAGAAATTTTACCGGGCGATATTATCCGCTTAGGTAATACCGAACTTATCGTATTAGACCCTCGCCGCCTACCCGATCAAGAAGAAGACTTAGGGGCACCTTGGCGTTTGGTTTCAGATAGTAGCTGGCTACCGGGTAAAATTTTTATTATTCCTCCAGACCGCCCCATGATCATTGGCCGAACAGACAAATGCGATATAACCATTCCAGGTACACATCTCTCGCGCCGCCACGCTGAATTACGTCTGCATGAAGCACAACTTATCGTAAAAGACCTAGGCTCAGCCAACGGCACATTCCTTAACGATAAGCTGATTACTGAGGCGGTTGCCCATAACGGTGATCGTTTGCGCTTGGATGTTTATACGTTTCGCGTAGTCGCGCCAGAGATAGAAAACAAAACTCGTATACGCCAACCCTTGGATACCATCAGTAAACCCATAGAGCGCAAACAACCTAGTAATGAGCCCAAACGGTGGAAAACTCGCCCCACATCGCCCGGCAACCGGTCAGAACCTACTTATGAAGAAGGTCGTTCAACATCGGCGCTACGCTGGCTGCCTTTAGTGATTGCGGTCATTGCAATAGGCCTGATAGCCAGTAAATTCTTATGATAGAATCCTCGCCGTATTTTAAACGCAAACATCCATCAGGAACCCAACATGAGCTTTGAAAAAGTACCTGCGGGCAAGAGCCTCCCAGACGACTTCTATGTAGTAATCGAAATTCCCATGAACAGCTCGATCAAATATGAAATTGATAAAGATGCTGACGCCCTGTTTGTAGATCGCTTGGTCAGCACGCCAATGCACTACCCAGCCAACTATGGCTATATCCCACAAACACTGTGCGGTGATGGTGATGCAGCTGACGTTTTGGTGCTGTTCCCACAACCAGTGCAAGCAGGCTCAGTCATTCGCTGCCGTCCTGTTGCAGTCCTTAAAATGAGTGACGAAGCAGGCGAAGATGCAAAAATTCTTGCCGTTCCTCACGACAAACTGACCACTTTGTACAGCCACGTCAAAACCGCCGCTGATTTGCCACCCGTTGTATTGTCACAAATTGAACACTTCTTTGAACACTATAAAGATCTAGAAAAAGGTAAGTGGGTTAAAGTTGAAGGCTGGGGTGATGTAGAAGCCGCACGTAAAGAAATACTAGACGCAGCAGAACGTTATAAATCCGCCTAAGACAGTTAAACAACGACCGCAAGTGGTCGTTGTGCTTTTTAGTTTCGAACGAGAGCGAAACATTAATACTTTAAATAATCATCTATAAAATTTTCACAAGTACAAGGAAAAAGTGCTTGCAAAAAAAACCAGTAGGCTTGTGCGCATTTAAGAATGTAAACAACAAAAGGCGCATAAAAAATTCAAATAAAGCGGGCAACTGACATGAACATTTCCGTTACTAAGAACCCCTTACTCTGGGTGCCATCTGGTTATTTTACGATGGCTCTCACGTACAATATTCTCACAGCCGCTTGCGTCATCATGTTTAGCAATTTGGGCATGGATAACGCGCAAGCTGCAGGCTACGCTAGCGCACTCGGATTGGCCTACACCTTTAAACCTGCATTTGCCGCATTTTTAGAGATGTACAAAACCAAAAAATTCTTTGTACTGTTAACGCAAGTATTGCAAGGAATCGGTTTTATTGCGATTGCACTGATTTTGAATTTACCCAATTACTTCTTACCCATGATTATGTTGTTGTGGGTGCTTTCGTTCGTAGGCTCTGTGCAAGACATTACATCCGACGGCGTTTATGTCACGTCCTTGAACGGTAAACAACAGGCAACCTTTTGCGGCATCCAAAGTTTTAGCTGGAACCTTGGCAAACTTGCCATTACTGGTGGGATCGTTATTCTGACAGGCGTGTTGCATCAAAATATCTTCAAACACAATCCCTTAGTCAATGGCCCCGATTGGATTCAATCTTGGCAAGTGGCATTTATCGTATTGGGTATAACCATGTTCATCATGGCGGCTTGGCATTACAAGCATATGCCTGATGGCTCAAGATCTGAAAATGCACCACCTAACGCAGCTAAAGCAGGTGAAATGCTTATTGATGCGTTCATTACTTTTTTTCAAAAGAAAAGTATCTGGTTAATGATTGGCTTCGCATTTTTCTTTCGCTTAAGTTATGGCTTTTTACTAGCACCTAGTATGCTTTTTATGAAAGACACTGTTGAACATGGTGGTCTTACCATGAGTAATCAAGAGTTAGGGCTTATTTATTCAGTATTTGGTTTAATTGCAAACATTATTGGTTCATTTATTGGCGGCCTTTACGTCGCAAAACGGGGCCTTAAAAAGGCTCTCTTTCCGCTCTGTATTTGCATTAACGTTCCTAATGTTACTTTTCTATTGCTGGCAATATTCCACCCGCAAAACTATGGACTTATTGCAAGTGGCGTCGTTGTTGAGCAATTCTTTTTCGGAATCGGCTCAGTAGGATTTATGATTTATTTGATGCAACAGTTGGCTCCGGGGAAATATGCAACTACACATTACGCCTTTGGCACGGCGCTTATGGCACTCTGTATGATTCTCACCGGTATGGTCAGTGGGTATTTACAACAAATGATGGGCTACGTCGGGTACTTTATTTTTGTAATGATTGCGACCATCCCATCGTTCTTAATTTGCTGGTTTGCGCCCTTTCATCAAAAAGATAATTCGTAAACAAAAAATTAAGGCCGCACATGTGCGGCCTTAATTTTTTAAGCCTTAAAAATAATTCATTCTTGCTCAACACGATTGACGACCCAATAAAAACGCAACCAACGCCTTACACGCAATTGCTGTACACATTTTCTATTAATCTGGCCTCTGCTCGACGTTTTTAACTTGCGCTTCATAAAAATAACTTTCGAGAACTTATAAGTCAGCCAACTTCAAACCGCTAATATCCGGCATAACGCGTTGAACGCTTGGTTTTGATTGCCCTAAGTCCGCGCCAACTGGGGCAAGCTCTACATCAGGAATAACAATAACAGAAGTTTCTACTGCGGGTTTTTCTGCAGCGGCGATTAAATCTGTACCGGCCTCTGCAATAGTCCAATTATCTAATTCAATTTCAGCGAGAGGCAGATTGATTTTTTCATCAGCGCGAACCAAATCTGCACCGACCTCAGCAACAACAAGAGAGGGTACACGAACAGGGACAATAGGCGCTTGGTATTGCTCGCTGGCATCAACCAAATTGCCACCCTCCGCGCGCAAACTTATTCCGCTGGTATCGATATTGCTACGGTGCTCTGTGTGCTTTTCATCGGCATTGAGTAAATCCACTCCCATTGGAGCCAAGCTCAAACTTGATGTAGAGCTTGCAACCTGAACCTTTACTTCAACAACAGGTTGTTTTTGCTCGGTCTCTTTAGTTGTAACCTCTTGTTGTTGCAGGCGCTGTGCAAGTGTGAGTGGTGCTGTTGGGGCGGTATTTGTAGCAATAGGACGCGGTTCGACGAGAATTTCAGTGCTGGCGATATCACCCACAACAATCACATCTACCAAAGCGCCAGCTTTTACCAAAGCATCTTTATATTTTTGAGCGCTAGCCTGATCCAAACCACGCTTTAGCGGTACAGGCTTACCACTGAAAAGCGCATCAATTTTGGCGGCGTCCGCTTTAAATAACTGCTGTAAACGCATTTTAACGTCCGTTAATTGATGCCCCAGCACAATATCGCCACGAAAAATAATATCGAATTGTTGCTCACTCATAATTTTGTTAACTCGATCACAATTTTTTAAAGCATAGCAGCCATAAAGATAACTTTCTCTGCTTAGCACTTTATTTGGCCATATAAGCTACATTGAATGTAACAAAAAATTCTCAGGATGAACTGGAAAGCAAGAAATATCTAAACCATACTTTAGCTGAGGTGGCTATGGTTGATGGATAAACAACCACCGAGAAATTAGCCAACAGTCATAAGACCGACTTAAATGAGTACATACTGCTTAAGGAGGCATAACACGTGAGTAATGCTTTGTATAAACGTAAAATCGTGGTGGATGGCCAACTCGCCGAAGCATCCAATGTACAAACCAAAGTGGAGCAGGATATAGCCTTTCTAGAACATCGTATTGGCCTTATGAAAAAACAAAAGACACCAAATACTATCGTCATTGAGACTTATGAAAGCATGTTAAAAAGTCGACAATCGGTTTTATCTTGGCTGCTAGATGGTGAGAAATAGTCAGATGGCTTAATGGCTATAAACTATTTTTGCTACTCGTCAATCTGTAGTTTCGTGTTCATCACTCATCCACCAAACGGTGATCCATATTTAACGCAGGCTCTGCAACTACAGGTTTTCCGACAACTTTTGCCGGTACACCCGCTACCGTTGTATGCGGCGCCACAGCATCTAATACCAAACTACCCGCGCCAATTTTTGCACCCTCACCTATTTCAATAGGCCCTAAAATTTTTGCACCAACACCAATTAAGACACCACCGCGAATAATTGGGTGACGTAAACCTTTAGCGCAACCGCTGCCACCCAAAGTGACGCCGTGCAACATAGAAACATTGTCTTCAATCACAACGGTTTCGCCCATAACCACACCCGTAGCGTGATCTATCATTATGCCTTTACCAATTTGCGCACCGGGATGAATATCTACATCAAACTGTTGTGATGTTTGATTTTGCAAAAACAGCGCCAGGCATTCACGCCCCTGCAACCATAACCAATGTGCAACCCGGTGTGTTTGTAAGGCTTGATAACCTTTAAAAAACAATAGTGGCATGCTGTAGGTATTACAGGCAGGATCACGCTCACGGTGCGCACAAATATCGGCGCGCATCGCAATTTCAATGGCGGTATCAGCGCTCATTGCCTCGATAAAAATTTCGCGAATCATCAGCGCTGGCATTGCTTGCGAATCTAATTTATTCGCCAGATGAAAACTAATCGCCGCTTGAAAATTCTCGTGATTTAAAATCGCGGCATGATAAAAGCTAGCCAATACTGGTTCGGCTTGACTCGCTTGTGCGGCCTCTTCACGAATACTATGCCAAACATCCACTCGTGCAGAACTCACGGAAGATGTGACCGTGTGCGACTGAAGCATGCTAATTCTTCACATTGACAATAAGTGGGATCAATTGATCCATATGAGTAAAACATTCCGCGCCTAAATTGCGCATTTTATCCGTCAAACTATTAGGCAGACCCTGCTCATCGGGCGGACAATAAGCCAAGGCACGCATGCCAGCTGCCTTAGCAGCTATAACACCGGTTAGAGAATCCTCCACCACTATAGCTTGCTCAGCGGGTACACGCATCGTTTTGGCTGCATGTAAAAACAAATCTGGCGCAGGTTTACCGCGAGCTACATCTTCAAAACTAAATACATTTCCTTCCACAAAAGGTAATAAATTGGTTTTCGCCAAGGTCACTGCCATTTTTTCATGCTTACCGTTTGAGGCAACACAAAATGGAATATTTTTTTCTTTTAACCTGCGTAATACAGATTCAACACCGGCAACAGGTAACAGCCGATTTTCACACGCGACCAGAGTTTCCAATTGGACATGACGCCAGAATTGATGACCACGCTCATTGCGCTCTTGCAGTGAGAGGTGCTGCCAATTTAATTTCTCCGTCAACTCGTCAGTAATCATACGAATACAATCTGCAACTGATTTGCCACGATAAGACTCCAATGAATAATGTGTGCTCACATGAATATCGTAACGCTCAGCCAAACATTCAGAAAAAACGTGCGCCGACAGAATTTCACTATCAACAAGCACACCATCACAATCAAAAATAACTAACATAACGCTTACGACTCACTCAATTTATTCACAACTGGTTTATCAATTGCCGGATAAGGTGCTGCTAGCAGCAATAGCAAACCCAATACTAGAAATACAATCAAAGCCCACATACCTATACGCGCCGAATTAGTCATCAAGGTTATAGATGCCACTGCCATGGGTGCGAGAAAAGATGTGGCGCGACCTGAAAGCGCGTAAAGGCCAAAATAACGCCCTGCTTCATCTACACTCACACTACGCGCTAAATAGGAGCGAGAGGAAGCTTGTGCAGGTCCAAAAACCAAACCAATTAATAACCCATAAAAAATGTACGCTTTTTCTGCGGCTGTACCAAATAAACCGCCTGAGCTTACCGTGGAAAGTTGCATCATTCCGAAAAGAGTATATCCCGGCCCCGTAGAGACAATGCCAATGGTTGCAATAATTAAACATGCCAAACTTAAACCCACGACTTTTTTGGAACCAATGCGGGTATCAAGTATTCCTGCAAAATAACAACCGAAAATAGCGACAACCAATAACAAAATTCCGTATACGCCCATCTCCACCGTTTTCCAACCAAACATCCCCGCAGCAAAAGTACCGCCTAATGCCAACAACCCATTAATGCCATCTTGATAAACCATCCGCGCCGCTAAAAATTTTAAAATGGCTGTGCGCTGTTTTAATTCTTTTAGGGTACTTACCAATTCACTTAAACCTGTTTTTATCGCTTGCCCCAACGACAAACCACTACTGGTGTCGGGCGTAAATAAAAACATGGGTAAAATAAATAACAAATACCAGATCGCCGACATTGGCCCAGTAATGCGTGCATCTTCACCGGTCGCGGGATCTAAACCAAACAAAGGTTTTAATCCAATAAGAGTTTTACCCGTTGTAGGGCTACCTGCAAGCAATAACAACACAATAAATAGTGCAACTAATCCACCACAATAACCCAATCCCCAAGCGCTATTGGAAATACGCCCAACTTCAGTTTTATCCACCAGACGCGGCATCATAGAATCGTTAAATACAATAGAAAATTCTGCCGCTATCGTTGCGCAAATCACACATAGCATAGGTAGCCACAATGCTGAGCCGGGAGCGGCAAACCACAACAACATAAGCGATGAAATTTTTATCACCGCAAAAAAACCAATCCACTTTTTGCGTGAACCTGAAGCATCTGCAATAGAACCCATCACCGGCGATAAGAGTGCAATAACAATTCCAGAAATGGTGACTGTGTAGCCCCAAGCCGCTTGTCCCATATCGGGATCCGCTACCAAACGCGATGCGAAATAAGGCCCAAAAATAAAAGTGAGGACAACAGTAAAAAAAGGCTGCGCGGCCCAATCAAAAAACATCCAGCTAATAATGCCGCGCTTGCTAGTTCGCGGTGGGGAATGGCTCAAGATAAACTCCTCGGACAATTATCGGTGCAAGCCTTGGTAAGGCTTTACGTAATGATCAAAAATAAAAGGCAGGTTATAAAGGATACTGGATTTCAGCGCTATATCTGTTATCTGTATTTTTTCCCGCAACAGCGCTTCAGTTAATTGTGCCGAAAAAAGATTCGCCAAAGGCGCATAGCTTAAATGCCAAGGTTCTGGTGAGACGCTACCAACACCCGTGCGATATGGTCGAAAAAAATCGTACGATGAATTTAACAACTCTTGCGTTAACCATTGATGAAAGTTTGCAAAAGGGCCGCCGGCTTCCGTTTCAGCTACCGTTAGTTGCAATTCATAATCTGACGCTATAGCCGCACGATCAAACACATCAAAATCTGTACCCCAATGATGGCGCGATGCACCCGGCAATGCTGACCAGCGCAAAATGGCGAAAACTTTTTGATCATCCGTTAACTGGCTTATATCGAGCACTCGCCCAGCCTCATCCAATACCGGTCGTAAGCCATTGGCTTTATTGTTCCAAATAGAGAGTTGTCGCTCAAAACTGCGAAAGCCGCTGGCAATAGCCAAACTAAAACCTGCCGCTGCAGCTTTTTGTGTTAAGGCCGATAACGCTTGTGTTAATTGTGGATGAAGTTTGACGCCCAACATAGGAATCTCGCTCAAATGAGCGTCACTTTCCCCAAAAAGCAGGCAACTTTGAACTAAAAGGTTTTGATTAAACTGATTCGTCATAAATTTTCTGTAAATTTATTCATTATTTCATCATTTTTAGCTAAAAATTTGTGCTTTGGTAACACAAAGTAATTGCACTGACTTACTAACGGGTTACTATAAAAACGAGTATAAGTAGGAACTTGTAGAAATCTGGAATTATAATCATAACTTAACATACGGAGCTGAACTCATGGCCGCACAACACAGCGAGTTACTTGAGCTAAAAAACCTGGGAATGGCATCGGTAAATATTTTGCACGCTGTAGGTATTAATACCTACACCGATTTGCGCAACATAGGTGCTGTGGAGGCCTATTTGCGCATCAAAGCGCGAGACATTAATGTCTCTAAGGTAATGCTTTACGCCCTTGAAGGCGCATTACAGAATATACACTGGAACGATCTCCCTCCCGACCTAAAACTGCAACTGGTTACTCAGGCCGAACAAGGTTTCCGTGACAACGGCCAGCAAGCCATCGCATAAAAATCTTCAAGTCTGCGTTATGGAACGCAGTTTTTCCTTGGTAACCAGCTACACTTAGGCAAAAAACCAGTGTGCTGTTTACCGAGGACGCCATGCACTTACCGACCAAACAATCTGATTCCATCACCGATATAGCTATCAAGTCGCGCAGCTTAACCGAATTATTCCTGCAAAACCTCCTGCCCAGCGGTGCTCCAATTGAGTTTAACGCCAGCAATGATGTGTTTGCGCTGCAGCCCAATACGCGTTTGTTTTTAATCAATGAAGGCCAAGTCTTTTACCGAGTGCGTGGCAAATTGGTCGCCATATTAGAAGAAGGCGATTTAATTGGCCTCACTCGCTCACTGAGCCTCAACGAAGGGAGTTTCAGCTGTCAGGAACCTACCCAACTAATCCCCTACGAACGCGATGAACTCATTGCCCATGTCAACAGCGATGTGCGATTGCAAAAAAACTGGACTCACTATTTGGTGTGCAATATCGCCTTTTACCAGCAAGCACTTACGCAAGAAATTCGCGCCGAGTTTCAACCGCAGGCAGGCTTTTTACATTATGAAGCTGGCGAAACTATCATTCGTCAGGGCGATGAAGCCGATAAGGTTTACACGTTGTTGGAGGGTAGCGCCGATGCTGTGTGCGATGGTGTTAAAGTAGGCGAAGTCAATACCAACGAAATTTTCGGCGCGCTGGCCGTGTTTACACGACAAACACGCATAGCCTCCGTAATCGCTGTGACCGACTGTACGGTATTAGCGGTGCGTAAAGAGGAGTTTGTGGATTTGATCGATCACCAACCACAAATTTGTTTGGGCCTTATTGAAGAAATGGCCTCTAAAATTAACCAGCTCAACAATCAACTTCTCAACAAATAAGCTTTTCTATCAAGGCCAATTGCCCCAGCTCACCGAAGACTCCAGTTCCTTTGAAAAAGGGGACTTGGAGCATTGATCACTTTTATATCAAAGCCAAGCTCAAACGGTTAACACGCACCGCCGCTTTATTTACAGCCAGACCGCCCGTCATTATTGAATTCCCGCAAATCGAACCTATATAGGCTGTAGATTGTTGAAACACAGTCACCCTATTTCACTCTGAGGAGCGCTTATCGTGTTACGTATTGCCTTATTTTTGCTCACAAATCTAGCCATTATGTTGGTTGCTGGGATAGTGATTAACCTTCTTGGGGTAGGCAAATTTATCAGCCACGGTCAAATGAATTTACAGAGCCTGCTTATTTTTTGCGCCATATTTGGTTTTACCGGTTCATTTATCTCACTCCTTATCTCCAAGTGGATGGCCAAGCGCAGCATGGGCGTCGAGTTAATTGAAACCCCACGCAACGCCGATGAGCAATGGCTGATGAATACTGTGGCAGAGTTGGCGCAAAAAGCGGGTATCAAAATGCCTGAAGTGGGTGTTTTTCCTGCCCATGAATCCAACGCCTTCGCCACCGGCTGGAACCGCAACAATGCTTTGGTTGCGGTGAGCCTTGGTTTGTTACAACGTTTTGAGCGCGATGAAGTACGCGCCGTATTAGCCCATGAAATTGGCCACGTCGCTAATGGCGATATGATTACCCTGAGCCTGATTCAAGGTGTGGTTAACACCTTTGTCATGTTCTTCGCCCGCATTATTGGTTTTATAGTGGACAAAGCCCTGCAAGGTAATAGTGACCGCGAAAGCAGTGGCCCAGGCTGGGGTTATTACATAGGAACTTTCGTGGCGGAAATGCTGCTGGGTGTTCTGGCATCTATGCTGGTTGCCGCTTTCTCACGCTATCGCGAATTCCGCGCCGATGAAGCAGGCGCTAATCTCGCAGACCGCAATGCCATGATCCGCGCCTTGCAACGCCTGCAAATAGAATCTAACCAAGGTGTAGAAAGCTCTATGCCCGCCAGCATGCAAGCCTTTGGCATTAGCGGCGGTGTGGGTCGTCTGTTCGCTAGCCATCCTCCCTTAGAAGATCGTATTCAGGCATTGCGCAATGGTCACAATAGCCCTGAGTCTTTCCGTCACAGTATTTCTTAACCACTTATTTTACATAATGACTTAAGGAGACTTTGAAGTATGTTTGCCAGCGTAAAATGGATATACGGTTTAGTGTTGGGGTTGGTCGCCACTACCGGCACTGCCAACGCCGCAGTTGATTTCGCTACTGACGATGAACGTAACAGCATGCAAGTGTTTGAGCATGCACGCCCCAGCGTGGTGTTCGTCACCAACGAACAGCTCGCCCGCGACCCGCGCTCATGGGACATTATGAGCGTGCCAGCTGGCACGGGCACCGGCTTCGTGTGGAGCACAGAGGGTTACATAGTCACCAACTACCACGTTGTGGAAAATGCCAATAAAGTGGTTATCACCCTGCAAGATCAAACCTCTTGGCCTGCCAAAGTGGTCGGCTTAGCGCCAGAGCGCGATTTGGCTGTGTTAAAAATTGCAGCCCCCAATGAAAAGCTGGCGGCTTTGCCATTGGGCGACTCCAGCCAATTATCTGTTGGACGCAAAGTGTTAGCGATTGGTAATCCGTTTGGCTTAGATGCCACCTTAACCACCGGCGTGGTCAGCGCGCTTGGGCGCGAAATTGAATCTCCTAATAACCGCAAAATTGGTAATGTGATTCAAACGGATGCGGCCATTAACCCCGGCAACTCCGGCGGCCCACTACTCAATTCTCAAGGTCAGCTTGTCGGCGTTAACACCATGATTTACAGCCCAAGCGGCGCCAGTGCCGGTATTGGGTTTGCCATTCCGGTAAACACGGTAAAAGATGTGGTTCCGCAACTGATTAAAAATGGCCGCTTGATTCGCCCCGTCATTGGCGTAGAAACCGCGCCCGAACAATGGGCCCTACAAAGTGGGATTGAAGGTTTGCCGGTATTGCGCGTCATGGCCAACACCCCAGCACAAGAGGCCGGCCTACAGGGAATAACCCGCAATAGCTGGGGACAGCTGGTATTGGGCGATGTGATTGTGGGAATTGATGGCAAACTCACCCCCAACAATGATACCTATATGAGCATTTTGGAAACCCACAAACCGGGCGATACCATAGAGTTGCAACTGGTGCGCAATGGCAAAGTCATTAAACGTGCTCTGACCTTGATTGCACCACCTAACAAATAAACCTTTAGCGGGAATAATATGCAGGCAACCAGCATTTATAGCAATGCTATCCCCAATGAGAGCAGCAAAGGTTTTGAATATGCGGGCGAACGCTATTTTGCCGTTAAAAAAGCGAACCAACTTTATGTGTACAAAAATACCTGCCCACATATTGGCGTGGGGCTTGATTGGGTTGAAGACCAATTTTTAGATGCTAGTCATACCATGATTCAGTGCGCCAACCACGGTGCACTGTTTGTTATCGAAACGGGATTGTGTGTTGCAGGGCCGTGCACAGGTCGCCATTTAATCACCGTTGAATATGAACTTGTGGATGATGAAGTTTACTTATCCAATATTCCTAAAATTACCTAAGTTTTACCGTCCAACCGAACAAAAATCCACCGACAAACATGTTTTCACTAAGAAACATTAAAAACTGAGCCAACTCGTTGCTTTCGTAAACATCCGTAAATTAACTCACATAAAGTATGCAGCTCATTTAGATTCTGCACTTTATTCAGCCACAGGATTTTCACCATGAATAACTTCAGCTTTTCAAACCCTACCAAAATTGTGTTCGGCGAAGGCCAAATTGCAGCATTGACGAATTTACTTCCTGCCAACGCACGTATTTTATTTACCTATGGCGGAGGTTCGATCAAAAAAAATGGTGTTTATGATCAAGTGATCAGTGCACTCGCCGGTAAAACCTTTATCGAATTTTCTGGCATTGAGCCAAACCCGCATTACGAAACTTTAATGAAAGCTGCAGCGCTGGTAAAAGAACACAAGCTAGATTATTTACTGGCGGTGGGTGGTGGCAGCGTTATCGACGGCACTAAATTAATTGCAGCTGCGGTAGAGTTTGAAGGTGAGCCATGGGATATTTTGGCCAAGCACACGCCTTTTACCAAAGCCTTACCCATTGGTTGTGTACTGACATTACCCGCCACAGGAACCGAAAGTAACGGCAACTCTGTTGTAACCAAAGCGGCCACCCAAGAAAAATTATCCTTTGGCAGCCCGCTAGTGTATCCACAATTTGCTATTCTAGATCCAACCACCACCTACACCTTGCCGCCCCGCCAAATCGCTAACGGTGTTGTCGATGCGTTCGTGCACACCATGGAGCAATACCTCACCTATCCAGTGGATGCCAAAGTGCAAGACCGTTTTGCCGAAGGTCTGTTACTCACCTTAATTGAAGAAGGCCCCAAAGCACTCGCCACTCCCACCGATTACAAAGTACGCGCCAATGTCATGTGGGCGGCCACCATGGCCTTGAACGGCTTAATTGGCGTAGGGGTTCCACAAGATTGGGCAACACACATGATTGGTCACGAACTTACGGCCCTACACGGGTTAGATCACGCCCAAACCTTAGCGATAGTGTTGCCATCCGTGATGAACCAACAACGTGCACAAAAACACGACAAATTAGTTCAATACGGCAAGCGCGTGTGGGGCTTAACTAATGCGGATGAAAATGTGCTGATTGATGAAGCCATTGCCGCTACCAAAGCCTTTTTTGAGCAAATGGGTGTCCCCACCAGCTTTACAGGTTATGGTTTGGATGGCAGCTCCATCGCCACATTGGTGGATAATGTGATTCGCCACAACCCTAACCCACTGGGTGAGCGTGCAGATATTACGGCAGACGTAACGCGCAAAATTTTGCAAGCAGCTGCCTAAACCATTAAGCTAGGAATACAGTCCGCCTGTGTGCTTTGCATCAGGCGGATTTTTTATTGGGGCAGACTAAAATGCCTTTGAGAAACAACACGACAAAGATTAAAGGATTCTATGCGGATTTTATTATTTATTATCATTAGCGGCATCAGTCTAAGCGTAGGTTTTGTGATCGGCAGGCAAACAGCCCAGACTGGAGCCAATACGGAACTCAACGCTACAAACTCGCAAACGCCAAACACGTCCAATACAGGCGCACAACAAGCAACACTTCAATCTCTTGCATCGCCTACATCTGCACCGCAAATTTCCGCAAGCCTTGCAAGTGCTAAAACACCTAACTGTGAGCCCACACAAAATACGTTGGGTACAGCCAATAAGCTCTCGACGACCGCAAACTCAAATACCCCCAGCAACGCAGCTATAAAAACCGCAAACAACACTAAGGCGGCGTTAAAGTTCATCACGACCACTGAATTGGCGGATGAGTCAGTCGATGACCTGGTACCCAAACCTTTTAACGATATTATTAAAAATTTGCATGGCGGTATAAAACAGAAATACGCAGACTTTTTAGCCAGCGATGAGCAGAGTGACGCCAATCAAAAAGCCGAAAATTACCTCAACGATGCACTGAACAATGGGCAGTTGGGTAATTATGTGGAAATAAATTCTATCCAGTGCCACGCAGCGCTCTGCGAAGTCAGGGCCTTCGAGCGTCAACCAGGAACCGCTATAGATATTATAAATAAGCAATTAAATGCCCAAAATGACTACTTCCGTTCTACCTCATACAGCATCAATAACAACGACAAAAACCACGCCACGCTTTTGTATTTACTGGAACAAAAATGATCACTGCAACGTATTGGTTGATTACATGAAAACCTTAATAGGGTACTGCTCCAATATTGTTTTCTTCATAATTGCCTGCTTTAACGGCGGATGCGTTCAAGCTTGTGATTGGTATAGCGGCGAGCTGTATGACCTCGAATATGCGCATGAAGCCGATGCAATCTTTATTGGAAAAATAATTTCTTACACAACCTTAACAAGCACAAAAACCGACACTCCGAATACACCAAAGATTATGCTTGATCTACAGGTTATTGAAAAAATTAAAGGGAGCACCGTTAACCATTTTAAGATTAGCGAATGCTTTGCGGATTTTGCTGCCGATAAAAATTATGTATTTTTCACCAAGAAGGACGCACTCACTTACTACAAACTAGCCGCACCGGAAACAGTGGAAACCGTCAAAAACATCGCCCACAGAAAATACAAATTTTAAATTTTTACCGGGAGTTTTTTGCGCAGCGCTATAACACCCAATTCAGGTTTTATTTCCGCACCGTAGGCGATAACCTCTACGCCCGCCGCAATAGCCATGCGCAAGGTTTTACCATACACAGGGTCAATCGCATCCGCAGGTTCCACCCATTCAATGCCGGTATGTTGAACGCAAAAGAACAATACCGCGCGATGCCCGTCATGCACCATTTGTATAAGTTCGCGCAAGTGTTTACTACCGCGCTCACTCACTGCGTCGGGAAATAATCCCTGCCCTTCGGATTCCATGAAGGTGACATTTTTGACTTCCACATAACAGCGCTCATCGTCATTCTCTAACAGGAAATCAATACGCGATTTTTCCTGTCCATAGACCACTTCACGCCTCAACATCGCGTAACCAGCCAATTCTGTAATGATCCCCTGTTGAATTGCCGACTCCACCAAAACATTGGCACGCACTGTATTAATACCCGCCCAAAAACTGCCCGGTGTGGTCACCACCTCCAGCGTATGAGGGTATTTGCGGGTAGCGACACGGGATGTGGAATACCAACAAGGGCTATCGGCTAGAAGGCAATTTTTCATAGAGCCCGTATTAGGGCAATGCGTGGTGATTATTTCGCCGTTTGGCAACCCAATATCAGCAAGAAACCGTTTGTAGCGACGCAAGAGTGTAGCAGGGTGTAATGACAAGGCAGGTGCGGGCATTCATTGTTTCCAAGAGATTGATTTGAGTCGAATTGAAGCATATTTGTGACGGTTTTGGGCTATATTTAATCCTTCGCAAAACGAATCAAAAAAATCACTAGCACGCGGTTTTAGAATCTGGTAGCTTGCCTCCCCTTCAAATTATTTGGCTTGTTTGAAAGTGGGTCAGATAAAAACCAAGGGCGTGCAAGGCACGCAACGAAACGCCAAGGTTGGCTTGGCTGACCGGCGATAATGACCGGCAATGGAAAATTACTGGCAGCTACAGGTCAACACCGACAACTGCTGGTAATCATTAAGTACGAGAATTAGCTCTACGAGGCGCTACCATTATGGCGAAAAAAACTCCTTCCACTGAAACCTTTGCGCTACGCCCCTTCACTCCCTACGTGGAGAAAAAAGGCGAAGAATACATGAATGACGATCAGAAACTGCACTTTCGCGGTTTGCTGCTTAACTGGCGCTCTGAGTTAATGGAAGAGGTAGATCGTACCGTTAGCCACATGAAAGACGAAGCGGCCAACTTCCCAGACCCAGCTGACCGCGCTAGCCAAGAAGAAGAATTCAGTTTGGAATTACGCACTCGCGACCGCGAGCGTAAACTTATCAAGAAAATTGATAGCACCTTAGAGTTGATTGAAAACGATGACTATGGCTACTGTGATGCCTGCGGTGTTGAAATTGGTATTCGTCGCCTTGAGGCGCGCCCAACCGCCACACTCTGCGTAGATTGCAAAACCCTTGCAGAAATCAAAGAAAAGCAAATCGGCGGCTAGATCCGCAGGTTACGAAACACAGCTAGGCGGCGAGGGAAACCTCGCCGTTTTTGTATGTCCCCATTAGATACCTCAAGTGGCTATATTGGCCGTTTCGCCCCCTCGCCCACAGGCCCATTGCATTTCGGCTCGCTCGTCAGCGCTCTCGCGAGCTATCTAGACGCCCACCGCAATGGCGGCCAGTGGCTGGTACGCATGGAAGACTTAGACCCACCGCGTGAACAACCCGGTGCTGCCGATGCTATTTTGCGTTGTCTTGAAGACTATGGTTTGGAATGGGATAGTAAAGTTCTCTACCAAAGCCAGCGCTGGGATATCTACGAACGTATGCTAAACCGCTTGCATCAACTGAATTTACTCTACCCGTGCAATTGCACTCGTCAGAATTTGCAATCCATGGGCGGTATTTACAATGGCCGCTGCCGCACACGGCACGTTGATATCCACCAAGCCCATGCGCTGCGCCTTAAATTTTATGATTTACCACACGATTACCCCCAGAGCGAGCAACTTCGTTTTGTCGATTTAATTCAGGGGGAACAGCAACAAAACCTGCGCTCACAGGTAGGCGACCAAATCCTTAAGCGCAAAGACGGGCTTTACGCCTATCAGCTCGCCGTAGTAGTGGATGACATAGAACAAGGCATTACTCACATTATTCGCGGCAGCGATTTATTGGATGTAACTGTGCGCCAAATTTTTATGTTTCAACTGCTCGGCGCGCAGCCCCCGGCATACGGCCACGTTACCCTCGCCAACCAACCCAACGGCCAAAAACTGAGCAAACAAAACCTTGCGCCCGCGTTAGAGCGCAAAGCTGCCAATACTAACCTTTGGCGAGCCTTAGCGTTTTTAGGGCAAAATCCCCCGCAAGAGATTTATGGAGCAACCCCCAAGGAATTGTTGGAATGGGGAAAAACACACTGGCAGAGAAATGCAATTCAGGGGTTGAGCGCGGTTTATGTTTAACCTTGTAGCAACGTCCATCTCATTGCCTATTGTCTTTCAATAAACAGGGCTCAAAGTGCGCAATACCCTCTCCGCCTTGTGCAATGCACCTAAAGCGCTGCAACCTCTCGTGCCACAAATTCAGGACGAACCAACCCTAAAAGCGCTATAGTTAGCGATAAGAAAATCCATTAAGAACCTACCATGAACCATCAACGCCTTATCATTCTGCTTTTGCTGATTGCTTATTTGTTTTCACCATCCTTATTTACGTGGATTATCAGCCCCAATGGCGTATGGTATCGCCCTTATATTTTTTGGGCAGGACTGATATTGGTGACCTTTATTTTTCAATGGAGACGCAAGAATCCGCCCAATCTTGATTAGGCCTTTACCCTGCTTGCAAGGGCCATTTAACTTCGGCATGTGTACCGCCCAATAACAACAATATGAAATCCAATTATGACGTTTGATCTCTACCAAGTTGCACTTATCGGAATCAGCTACCTACTGCTGTTGTTTGGTATTGCCTATATCACCGAGCGCGGCTGGATTCCCGAACGCATTACCAATCACCCTGTTACTTATATTTTTTCCCTGGGGATTTTTGCCAGCGCCTGGGCGTTTTATGGCGTGGTGGATTTGGCTTTTCAATTTGGTTACGGCGCACTTGCCTACTACTTGGGTACAGGTGCACTCTTCCTCTTCGCACCAGTAGCACTTGCACCTTTAGCGGAATTAGCACGCCGCCACCAAGTACACTCCATTGCGGATTTGCTGGTATTTCGCTATCACAGTAACGCCGTAGGAGCACTCACTACCCTGTGTATGTTGCTTGGCATAATGCCCTTGATGGCACTGCAGATTAAAGCCATCGCTGACACCATGCATATTATGGTCGTCAGCAGCAGTGGCAATCCGTCACTGACACTGTCGGAAAACGGTCTGACATTTAAAGATGTGATGGCGCTGTGCTACTGCGCCATACTTGCGCTCTTCACCATTTTGTTTGGTTCCAGCCGCGATCAACACCGCGGACTCATTACCGCCATGGCGTTTGAGTCGCTACTCAAAGTTTGCGCCCTCTGCGCTGTAGGATTAGTCGCCGTGTTCGGCGTATTCCACGGGCTGGATGGCTTAGACGAATGGCTGGCCGACCACCCCGAAAACCTCGCTTTGCTGCATACACCCATTCAGGATGGCTCATCCCACACGCTATTGCTGGTGTTTGTCGCTACCGCGGTCACCATGCCTCACATCTTCCATTTGGGGTTGGCGGAAAACCCGCTCATGCGTAATTCGCGTACCGTCACCTGGGCCTTTCCATTGTTTTTACTGTTCATGGCGTTGCCCATATTCCCCATTTTGTGGGCGGGCTCAGAGTTGGCTGTGCCGCTACCAGCAGAGTATTTCACGCTTGGCGTGCCCATTCTGTTTGACTCACCATCCTTAACAGTACTGGCGTTTATTGGTGGCTTATCTGCAGCGACAGGTGCGATGATTATTATCACCTTGGCACTTTCTACCATGGTCATGAACCACTGGTTGCTACCCAGCTTGCGCTTAGCAGCTCGCCACGATCTTTATCGCCAACTGCTGTGGCTGCGCCGCATTGTAATTGCAGGGATTTTCTTTGGCGGCTTCCTGTTTTATTGGATTCTCAACGACCGCTATTCGCTGACCGATTTGGCCTTCACCGCCTTTATTGAAACCTTACAATTTCTACCCGGCACTTTTGCAATTGTATTCTGGAGCCCCGGTAATCGCCGCGGCCTGTTAGCAGGGCTCTCAGTCGGTACATCCATTTGGTTCTTGGGTTTATTGCTGCCCATCATCACCGGTATCAAAAGCCTGAGCATTCCTCTACTGGGGTGGGATATTCCCCTTGGCATTACCTACTGGAACAGCATCACCCTATTTTCACTGGGTTTAAATACCGCCATATTCATTGTGGTTTCACTGATTACCGAACAAACCGAAGAAGAACACTACAGCGCCGATCTTTGCGCCGCCGACGAGCTCAGTCACCCTGTACGCCAAGCGCTGGATGTACATTCAGCAGCCGAATTCAAAGAGCGGCTCGCCAAACCCTTGGGTAAAATCACTGCCAGCCGCGAAGTCGATTTGGCACTCAAACAGCTAGATTTCACCCTCAGCGAACGCCGCCCCTATGCCCTGCGCCGCTTACGTGATCAACTGGAAGGTAACTTATCGGCACTGATGGGGATTCATGTTGCCAGCGAAATTATGAATCAACACCTCCCCTTTAAAGTGGCTGAAGTACGCGAAACCCTCGACATCAACCTTATTGAAAACCGTTTAGCTCAATACCAAAACCACTTAACCGGCATGGCAGCCGAGCTAAACAACTTGCGTTTGTATCATCGTAAAACCTTACAAGAGCTGCCTATGGCGGTATGTTCACTAGGGCCAGACACCGAAATTTTGATGTGGAACCACGCCATGGCCACACTCACTCACACCCCGAGCGATGAGGTAACCGGCTCCTATCTAGAAGACATCGCCGAACCTTGGCGCAGCCTATTAACCGACTTCAGCAACAGCCGCGAAATGCACTATTACCGCCGCGAAATAGAATTGGAGGGACGCCCCCACTGGATCAGCCTGCACAAAGCCACCATTGAAGGCCCCATTACCGAAGGCGTATACGACCAAGTCATGATGCTAGAAGACGTAACCGAAACCCAGTTACTGGAGCAAGAGTTAGTGCACAGCGAGCGCCTAGCCTCCGTTGGCCGTTTGGCTGCTGGCGTAGCCCACGAGATTGGCAACCCTATTACCGGAATCGCTTGCTTGGCGCAAAACCTGCGCTACGATTCCGATAGTCCAGATGTACTAGAAACCGCCGAGCAAATCCTTAGCCAGACAGATCGGGTGACACGTATTGTTCAATCACTGGTGGGGTTCTCTCACACGGGCCACACCGCCAAGAGCGAATTTCAAGCTGTGGTTTTGCGCGATTGCGCCAATGAAGCGATTAGCCTCTTATCACTGCAAAAAGATAAGCAACAAGTGCAATTTATTAACGAAATCGCCCAAAATGCCATTGTCGCCGGCGATACTCAGCGTATGATTCAAGTATTCATCAACCTGCTGTCCAATGCGCGCGATGCCAGTCCCGAAAATGGCCGCGTGATTCTCGCCAGCAACGAAGACGAGTATTCAATAGACATTACCGTTACCGACGAAGGCAGCGGTATAGCACCGGAAATTCAAGACCGTATTTTGGAGCCCTTCTTCACCACCAAGGAACCCGGCGAAGGCACTGGCCTCGGCTTGGCCATGGTATATAGCATTGTGGAAGACCACGGTGGGTTACTGGACATTGTCAGTCCCGTCGATATGGTGCGAAATCGCGGCGCACAATTCATTGTGAAATTGCCGCGACATGTTGAGTCTTTAGTGGATATTTAAGGTAGGATAGCCGTCCAGGTTTTTAGGCCTAGTGCGCGAGCAGCGGGTCTGAGTGTACTGATAACTGTTTAGACAAGTCGATCGCTATGAGCAAAATTCTGATTGTTGAAGATGAAACCATCATTCGCAATGCGTTGCGCAAGCTGTTAGAGCGCAATCAGTATGAAGTAAGCGAAGCCCCTTCGGTAAAAGAGGCAACCTCGAAGTTTAACCTGAAAGATTTCGACTTGGTTATCAGTGACCTACGGTTACCGGGCGCTCCAGGAACCGATCTGATTAAGCTCGCTGGCGACACTCCTGTATTGATCATGACCAGCTACGCCAGCTTGCGTTCAGCGGTAGACTCAATGCGCATGGGTGCCGTAGATTATGTAGCCAAACCCTTCGACCACGATGAAATGGTCAACGCCGTTAAGCGCGTTATCGGTAAAGCCAAAGCCGCCAACAAAGTGGGCGGCCAAAACCTCACCGCCAGTAAAGCCATTGCCGGCATGATCGGCAGCAGCGATGTGATGCAAGACCTGTATAACCGCATCCACAAAGTAGCGCCCACCGCCGCCACCGTACTCATCCACGGTGAAACCGGCACTGGCAAAGAGTTAGTTGCACGCGCATTGCACGAAGAAAGTCAACGCAACAACCACTTAATGATTTCCGTAAACTGTGCCGCCATTCCCGACACCCTGATTGAATCCGAGCTTTTCGGTCATGAAAAAGGCGCATTTACCGGCGCACAGAGCAATCGTGAAGGCTTAGTGGCCGCCGCCGATGGCGGCACCCTGTTCCTCGACGAAATTGGCGAATTACCGCTAGAAGCCCAAGCGCGCCTACTGCGCGTCTTACAAGAAGGCGAAGTGCGTCCACTGGGTTCCGTAGAATCACGCAAGGTAGATGTGCGTC
>Ga0209067_10000238_pt1 | contig 37866 bp, 35 predicted proteins | sample ColStrG_CSR_2013_FD_187199 | JGI IMG/M metagenome (GOLD analysis project Ga0209067, IMG submission 187199) | Freshwater sediment microbial communities in response to fracking from Pennsylvania, USA - Cold Stream Run_MetaG_CSR_2013 (SPAdes)... | ecosystem: Environmental > Aquatic > Freshwater >... | reverse complement strand
TAAAATCAGCTTTTAAAATTCTCCCGAAATTTTCTTCGGCGGAACCCGGTATTGGCCCATAATTATTGGCAAGATCAAAATGGGTAATACCGCAATCAAAGGCATGCTGAATAATTTTACGTCCATTCTCAAATACATCGACCGATCCGAAATTATGCCAAAGTCCCAGGGAAACTGCCGGTAATACAATTCCGGAATGTCCGCTTCTTCGGTATTGCATATTTTGATATCGGTCTGATGCTGGTTGATACATAATTTATCCGTCTTGGGGTATAGGTAAATATAAAACATCCATAGGGATCCCAATTAAATTTCCATTAAGGAAAATTTTAGGTGTTTTATTAGGTTTTTGGGTTGAAATTATATAAATTGATCCAATTCAATAATTCATTAGTATTTTTTGAATTTTTCCCCATTTAAATTATCTTTTTTATGAATTCTATCGATTTATTTACCAATTATGAACTAATTCCTCATGTTTATGATGAAATGTATAAATCTGAAAGTATTCGGGAGCCCTATAAAACCATATTTGAGACCCTGAGTCGAATTTCTGGTGATGATTTGGAAAAAAAACAGGAATTAGCCAGGATATTATTTATGAGTCAAGGAATTACCTTCACGGTTTATTCCAGCGGAGAAGGAATAGAGAAAATTTTTCCCTTCGATTTGATCCCCAGAATCATCACGTCTCAGGAATGGTCGTTCCTGGAAAAGGGAATACGACAAAGAATCAAGGCCCTTAATCTATTCTTAAAGGATATTTATAATGAACAATTTATTATAAAGGATGGAAAAATACCTGCCAGCCTTATTTACTCCAGTCCGAATTATCTAAAGGAGGTTAAGAGGATAAAAATTCCCCATGATATTTATTTACATATTTCAGGTGTAGACTTAATACGGGATAGTGACGGCACTTTTTATGTCCTGGAAGATAATCTCCGAACCCCCTCCGGTGTTTCTTATATGCTTGAAAACAGAGAAATTACCAAAAGAATTTTCCCGGATCTCCTCCCTAAATGTAATGTAAAATCGGTTATGGATTATCCATCCCTGCTTTACAGAAATTTAGTTTCCCTATCTCCCAGAGCCATTGATAAACCTGTGGTGGTTTTACTCACTCCGGGCATTTTTAATTCTGCCTATTTTGAACATACCACCCTGGCTCGTTTAATGGGGGTAGAATTAGTGGAAGGCCGGGATTTATTGGTTGATAATCACAAAGTTTATATGAAAACCACCCATGGGATGCAACAGGTAGATGTTATTTACCGGAGAGTGGACGACGAATTTTTAGACCCCCTGGTCTTTAATCCGGATAGCACCCTGGGTGTTTCTGGTTTAATGTCCGCGTATAGGAATGGGAATGTAAACATTATAAACGCTATTGGGAATGGGGTTGCCGACGATAAGGCTATTTATTCCTATGTGCCAGAAATGATCCGGTATTATTTAAATGAAGAACCCATACTGAAAAATGTTCCTACCTATCATATGGAAAAAAGAGACGAGAGAAAATATGTATATGAAAATATCCATAAAATGGTGATAAAAACCACCAATGGATCGGGAGGTTATGGAATGCTTATGGGAAATAAAGCCTCCGAAGAGGAAATTGAATTTTATTGGGAACAGGTTTTAAAAGACCCCCGTCAATTTATAGCACAACCTATCATAGATCTTTCTACCGCCCCATGCTTTGTAGGAGGGAAGGTCCAGCCCCGAAGGGTTGATTTAAGGCCCTTTGCTTTATACGGCCCATCGGGCATTGATATTGTTCCTGGTGGTTTAACCCGGGTAGCCCTGAAAGAAGGCTCCCTGGTAGTAAATTCTTCCCAAGGGGGAGGTAGTAAAGATACCTGGGTTTTAACCTATTAATTTATAGAATGTGTTAAGTAGAGTAGCTGATTCTTTGTTTTGGATGTCCCGGTACGTGGAAAGAGCCGATGGGATACTCCGTATGTTAAAAGTAAATTATATTTCCAGCCAGGAAAACCTGGAGGAATTTTCCTGGGAACCCATTTTACGAATATTCACCTATATGGAGGAAAAAGACTGGAAGGTTTTAGCCCCGAATAGCAGGGAGGTATTGGTCTATATGGTGAGCCAGAAGGAAAACGAAAATTCGGTTATTAATATGGTGGCCCGCTCCCGTGAAAACGCCCGATCGGTCCAGGACCATATTACCAAAGAGGTTTGGCAAACCTTAAACGACTTTTATCATCTAAGCCGATCCATCCAAATGGAGGAAAAACTTCGGTCGGAAGATCCGGTAGGACTTTTGGATTCCCTGATTAAACAATGTATGATTTATTATGGGGTGGTAGATATCACGATGGGAAGAGGTGAGGGCTTGAATTTTATGAATATGGGAAAACTCCTGGAAAGGGCCTTTCAATCGGTCGATATTTTAGACATTAAATTCTCAGATGTTTCGTACGATTTGGATAATCCTGCCCATACCACCTATTGGAAATATCTATTGTATTCGGTAAGTGGTTATGAGCTTTATTTGAAAAGTTATAAAGGGGCACTTGAGCCCAGAAATATCGTTCATCAAATCATTTTAAATGGCGATTTTCCCCGATCCTTGCATTATTCTATCACCAAAATGCATATATGCCTGGAGAAAATCAGAAATCAACTAGGCATGCAGGAGCATGCCCGACTTCAATTCATTTTGGGGAAGCTTAAAAGCAGAATTCAATATTCCAATATTGAAGGAATCGCCGAAGAAGGGCTTCATTCTTATTTAAAAACCATAAAAAATGATTTAGTACTTTTTTATAACGAACTAAATGAATGTTATTTCGCATATTGAAAGCCCGAGAATAAATTAATTTTCATGCCCACTTTTAACATCCGACATACTACCAAGTACAGTTACGAAGTTCCTGTTCGCGAGAGTGCCAATCAGATTATTCTATATCCCAAGGTTGACGGTTTTCAGGAATTGATTTACCAGAAAATTCAAATCTCCGGAAACCCTATGGTTTCCACACATGAGGATTATTATCAGAATACGGTAGGGACATTTACCCAAATTGAAGCCCATTCCGAATTGATTATTGACTCCTGGGTGGTGGTTCGAACCCATTCCAAATCCTACCCAAATACCGAAAAAAGCAGAAAATCCCAATGGGAATTTTACCTGAGCATTCAGGACCAATTACCTTATCTGGATTTTCTTAGAAATGAGCCCATAGAATTAAAGGATGAAATCCTGAATGCTATTCCTTTGGTCAAAACCTTAGAAATCGATCCGCTGGATTATGCCTTATTACTCAATACCTATGTGTTCGAAAATTTTAACTACCTGCCGGGTATTACCAATGTGGAAACGACTATTGATGAAGCCTGGAAAATAAAAGCCGGGGTTTGCCAGGACTTTGCCCATTTATTATGCGGTTTTTTACGATTTAAGGGAATTCCTTCGCGGTATATTAGCGGTTATATCTGTCCGAATAAGAATGGGATGCGGGGTGAGGGTGCTACCCATGCCTGGACAGAAGCGTTTATACCCTTTATTGGATGGGTTGGACTGGATCCAACCAATAATTGTCTGGTTAATGATAGCCATGTTCGATTAGCATATGGAAGAAGCTTCTCCGATTGTTCCCCGGTAAAAGGAACCTATAGGGGGAATGCAAAACATAATCTGGAAGTATCCGTTTCCGTTGAATATGAAGATGAACATGAGCATTTAGCTAAGGAGGAATGGCATTTACCCGAAGAACATACCCCCTTTACTGTTAATTCTTATCAAAGAAATAAGCTGGACCAGGAAATGCAGCAGCAATAATCATAGTTTAATAGTAGTTTTGTGCCCCCATTCCGAAAGCAGGATTGGTAGTCTGATTATTCATTGGAAAAGACGCTAATTTTGTAAAACGAAACCTCATGGATCATTTTGGTTTTGGGATTGATATAGAAAGCGCATGAAAACCCTGCATAATACCTTTAAAGAGAAAGAGAAAGCCGTCCTGGTAGGATTGGTTACGGGAGGAGAAACGGTCGAGCAGGAAAAAGAGTACCTGGACGAGCTGGCTTTCCTTTTAGAAACCGCCGGAGGGGTTACCGTAAAATCCTTTATGCAAAAATCTGCCCACCCCGATTCCAAAACCTACGTGGGAAAGGGAAAAATTGAGGAAATTCGTGATTTTGCCAAAGCCGAAAACATTGATATGGTGGTCTTTGACGATGAATTAAGCCCCAGCCAGATTCGAAATCTGGAACTATACCTGGAATGCAAGATTCTTGACAGAAGCAATCTGATCCTGGATATTTTTGCCGGTAGAGCCAAAACAGCCCAGGCCAAAACCCAGGTAGAGCTAGCCCAGTTTCAATATTTATTACCACGCTTAACCCGAATGTGGACTCACTTATCCAAACAAAAGGGAGGGATTGGAATGAAGGGACCTGGTGAAACGGAGATTGAGACCGATAGACGGATTGTTCGGGATCGTATCAGTTTATTAAAAGAAAAACTGGGTACTATAGACCGGCAGAATTCGGTTCAACGGAAAAACCGAGGGGAATTTGTTCGGGTTGCCCTAGTAGGTTATACCAATGTAGGCAAGTCAACCTTGTTAAATTTGCTGAGTAAATCGGAAGTCCTGGCCGAGGATAAATTATTTGCCACCCTGGATACTACCGTTAGAAAGATTGTTATTGAAAACCTTCCCCTCCTTCTTTCTGATACAGTAGGGTTTATACGAAAACTCCCTACAAATTTAATCGAGTCGTTTAAATCCACTCTGGATGAGGTTCGGGAGGCCGATATTCTTCTCCATGTGGTAGATATTTCCCATCCGGGCTTTGAAGAACAAATTAAAACCGTAACCCAAACCTTATTGGAGATTGGCGCTGGGGATAAGCCAATGATCACCATTTTTAATAAAATAGATGCCCTATTACATGATCCAATTAATTTTCATGCTAATTTTAATGCGGAACATCCCGGCAAAACCCATTTGCAGGAAGGGGTAATGCATGATAAATTAGGGCAAAAACTAAACCAGGACCAAATCCTGGAAAGGCTAAAAAATAGTTGGGTAGCCAAAGAATATGCCCCGAGTATTTTCATTTCCGCCGGAAAAAACCTGAACCTAGACGACCTAAGAGAATTCCTGTACAAGACGGCCCTCAAAATCCATCTGTCCCGGTATCCCCATAATCATCTGCTATATTAAAGCTGGAAATAAAAAAATTTATTATACCCTGGATAGGAAAGAATTTGATAATTAAGAATTTAATTTAAAGTCTTATTCTTGCCTGGTCAATCTCTTTATTCCATGAAAAAGTACATCCTGGCTCTATTATTTCTTTCATTCCGCTTATCCCTTTTTTCCCAGAATATTAGCGGGGATTGGTATGGATTATTGAAAGCCCCGACCTCTTCCATCCGAATTATTTTTCATATTGTTTTGGATAGTAATCGATATCTGTCTACCATGGATATTCCAGAACAAGGGGCTAAGCGGTTATTAATGGATTCTACCATGATTTCCGATGGCCATGTCCGCTTAAAAATGTCCGCATATACTATTTATTATAATGGAACTTATTATGCCGATAGCAATATTATAAAAGGAATTTTTAACCAAGGGGCATTCAGTATCCCATTGAATTTAAGTAGAACCCCCATAAAGGCTCCGGAAGTCCCTGCAAGACCTCAGGACCCCATTAGTTTTCCCTATAAGCAGGAAGAGGTAGTATTTAAGAATCCAAAATCGTCCAATTCCTTGTCAGGGACTCTGACCATACCCACGGAAACAAAGCCTGGTAAATTAATCATTCTTCTAGCCGGGTCAGGACCAAACAATAGAAATGAAGAATTAGGGGCCGGTATTAATCATAGACCTTTTTTGGTATGGAGTGATTTCCTTACCCGAAATGGGTATGCCGTTTTACGCTTTGATAAAAGGGGCATTGGAAAATCGACCGGTGATTATGGTTCGGCCAAAACCAGCGATTTTGCTTCCGATGCCCAGGCGGCCATTGATTTTGTTCAATCCAGGCCAGATTTGAAAGGTCTAAGTCTAGGTTTAATGGGGCATAGCGAAGGGGGTATTTTAGCTCCCCTTTTGGCATCAAGAAACCCTAGTGTAAAATTTGTGGTGATGCTAGCTGGCCCCGGTGTTCCTCTTTCCCAATTAATGATCAAGCAAAGAGGAGATTTTATAAAGCTTAGTGGTGGAGATGAAAAAGCAGTTAAGAGTTCTGATTCCTTATTTGGAAAAATTTATACCTGTATGAATGCAAATAAAGCGATTAGCACTCAGGAATTATATTCCAAGCTGTTTACCATTATTGCCCAGTCTATTAAAAACGAACAAGGTAATGGCCAATCTGAAGAGAAAATCCAGCAAACAGCCAAAGCCTATACCAATGCCCTAACCAGTTCTCCATGGTTGAGAGAATTTATTTCCTACCAACCGGATACCTACTTATCCAAATTAAAATGCCCTGTTTTAGCCTTAAATGGAACATTGGACTATCAGGTGGATGCAACCGAAAATTTAAATGGAATTAAAACCAGTTTGGAAAAAGCGGGCAACACGAATTATGAAATAGATCCCATGCCTAACCTGAATCATTTATTTCAAAAAGCAAAAACAGGGAGCCTTTCCGAGTATAGTCAAATCCCGGAAACTGTTGACCCGGAGGCCCTGAATAAAGTCCTTTCCTGGATTCAAAAACTACCCTAATTTTCAATAGATCACCCCGCATCCTAAGATTTTTACAAGCCAGGAATAATCAACAATAAATTTCCATGGCTGGCCGAATTTGACGACCAAAAAAGTATACTAACCGAGGAAATGCGGAAGGCCCAACACAGTTAGTGAAGGAAATAACCGGTAAAGAACCGGATGATTTTGAGACCATTGTTCGACGCTGGCTTGAAGCCTCTGCTTACAAGGAAAGAAACTTTAAAAATTGGCTTGGCGCTTTTAAAAAATTTAATGCTATTCCATTTCAATCGGTTCCAAGCATAAAAGAATTGGAGAAATTAAATCAATAAACCCATTATAAGAAAATCAGGTAATTCCTAAATCTCCTTCAAGAATTACCTGGTTCAATTTTTTTAGATATTAAATAGAATACTAGTTAAAATAGACCCCGGATTCCATATCCTCTAATAGAGAGGAATGGGTGGGCTCCCAATGAAGGGTTTCCCGAGTTATTTTATTGGATGCAGGACAATCAATTCCGGCAAATCCGGTAAACCATCCGAAATGCTCTGCCGCCTTTTCTTGAGAAATGGATTCTACGGGCAAATTCAATTTTCTACCAATACATTCGGCAATGGCCTTTAAGGTAATTCCTTCCTCGCCAACGGCATGGTATGCAGAACCGGACTTTCCAAGTTCTAAGGCGAGCCTATACACCTGAACGGCGTCCATCCTGTTCACGGCATTCCAACGGTTCAACCCTTCTCCAATATAGGCGGATTTGCCTTTTTCCCTGGCTATGTTTATAAGCATTGGGATAAATCCATGATGATCGCCCAAACCATGAACAGAAGGAGAAAGCCTTATGGTAGCGGTTCTTACCCCCTGCTCTGAAAACGAATTTCCCGTTTGTTCCGAAACTCTCGGGAAATTTGGGTTATCATGAGGCTTCATATCTTCTGTAGCTACCACCCCCGGGCTGATTAAGGCAGTACCTGAAGTGACGACGAAAGGACGATTAGACCCTTTTAAAACTTCTCCCATGGTTTCAATCGCTAGTTTATCTACTGCACAGACTTCAGCAAAACGGGAGAAATCATGAATAAAACCCGCATGAATGATTCCGTCTGATTCTTTTGCCCCAGTTCGTAAGCTTTCTAGATCCTCCAGATTACCCATATGCACTTTAGCTCCTGCATCCTTTAGTTTTTTTGCCCCTTCTTCGGAACGGGCCAAACCTAAAACCGTATGACCAGCCCCCATCAATTCCTGAATCAAGGCGGTTCCTATGAAGCCTGTGGCTCCTGTTAAAAAAACTTTCATAATTAAATTTTTTTTGGGTTTATGTTCTTTGAATACTAGAACAAATATCACCGGAATATCCTAAAAGGATTTAGCCAATTCTACGAAACATTTAGCCAAAAAAAGGGAGGGGGCTATTGGATATTTAGGGATGGAGAATAAAATCCAGGGAAGGCAGGAATGGATCAGGCCTATTCGGTCCTTCTCAACTTCCCTGGAAACTTGTTTAGTGGCCTACTTTTTCATTTACCTGTATCACCGCATGATTTCCCTTAATAAAATTGGCTTTGGTGGCGATAAGCGAATTGGTCATTTCCTGCATGGAATCTACAAGAGACTGAATAAATATCCATTCCGCCGGGGTGGTGTACCCGGGAAAATGAATGATTCTGAATAATTCGCTAAATCCATCATCCTTACTAAGGTTATCCCAGGACGATTTTAATGTATGTAACTTTTTTTCGAGTTGATTAGCATGATTGTCCATTTTTTGAAAGTTTTAAAAACAGTAAAAATTAAATCAATACTAGGCCTTTCATAAATTTCGAAAGAATTTTTGAAGAAATGAAATAGAATAATAGCTTATCATAATAGATAAGCGGCTGAATTTAAAAGAATTATAAATAAACTTCTGGAATGAAAAACAACCAGGTAATGCTATATATACAATTAAAGCATTGCCTGGTTGAATATTTTATAAACTAAAATTAAGCCTATTTAGGGTCTTTGGTTGTAATAACTATCACTCCTTTTCGCCCTTGTTCACCGTATAATTTTACAGCCTCATCACCCTTATAAACATGAATCTCTTTAATCGTTTCAGGAGAAAGTTTTTTCATCTCTTCTTCCTTAATTTCCTTCCCATCCAGGATCAAAATTTTAGCACCCTTATTGGACGATTCAGAATTTTCTTTCATTTGAAGGGTATCCATTACGATAATATGAACATTTCCTTCGCCTTGCTTAAGGCTGTCCTTATTAAGGATCGAAGTCCTGGTCGGAGGGCTTACACCTGACTTAACCCGTACATTTTTGGGATCCACATCCACATGAATATTCCTAAAGCTCCCGTTTACTTTTTTAGGTGCCGGTGGTGGATTAGGAGGCAAAGGAATCGTATCTGGATTCGTATTAGAAAGCAGGGGTTGGATTTTGCCTACCATATGGGAGACCATAGGGACTTTTACAGCCTCTACTTTTACCAGGGAAAAGGAAAGAATAAGAATAAGGGCGAAAGGAATACTAAAAGCTTTTCCTAATTGGGAAAGGCCAGACTTATTTTTGTTTTTGATCATGGTGATTCTTCTTTTAATAGGTGAATGAAAAAATGAATTGATAAAGGGGATGGTTCTAGGTTGATGATGAATTTTTAATAGAATTTCTGCAAAGATTTTTGGGTTCCTTTCCGGAAAAGCTTCCCGGTCGGCAATAAATTCATGAACCATGGATAATTCCCTATTTAATAGATAATAAAAAGGATTCATCCAGAAAACGCAGAGCAAAAGTTGACCTAAAAGTTTATCATAGGTATGGCCTTCCCGAATATGACAGATTTCATGGTTTATTACTCTTTGATAATCCTCACCGGCTAAATGGGAATTTTCCGCACAATAAATATCTTTCAAAAAGGAAAAGGGTTCTGAATTCGTTTTCATTTCCAAAAGGTTATACCCATCCAGCCGTTTTATGGAACAGGCTCTTCGTAATTGAAGTATTTGGTATAGCCCTAGGAAAAAGCGGATTAAAAGCAGAAGACTTATGCCAAGACTAGCATATAATAGGATAGTAATCCAGTTTATATGCGAATGCTCTTCTGGTTGGGAAAGGAGTTTGGGAAGGTAGGCCAGTGGATTATTTGGGTAAACAGGCTGGGAAATAGCAGGAACAGGGAAATGAATCAAAGGAATGAAAAGAGGGAGTACTAAGTTTCCTAATAGATAATATCGATTAAAACGGTTAAAGCTTCTATTTTTTAAAAAAAGGGTATAATAAAGAAAAAGGGCTCCTGAACTCGTGATCAGAAATAATAAATAATTGATCTTTTCCATTATTCTTCCTCTTTATTCTTTAGTTCCTTCAATAGAAATTCTATTTCATGGATAGAAAGTTTCTTTTCCTCTACCAGAAAAGATACCACCTTTGAAAAGGATCCTTCGAAATATCCTTTTGCAAGATTCACCAGGGAACTTTTGGAATAATCCTCCCGGCTAATGAGGGGATGATATCGGTGAATCCTTCCCAGGACCTCTATTTGAACAAATTGCTTGTCTACCAGGGTTTTTAAAATAGTAGCAACGGTGTTTTTATGGACTTTAGGTTCGGGCATAGCATCCGCGATTTCCATTAAGAGTCCCTGACCAAGATCCCAAAGGACCTTCATGACTTGCTCTTCTGCACGGGTTAACGATTTCATCTTGAACTATGTTTATAGTTTAAATATAAAACTATATTTATAGTTTAACAAGAGATTTGAAAATATTTTTAAATTCCCCAATTGGAAGGACCTGGAAGGTCCATGATGGCGCGGAAATAGCCGGTCGTTTCCCTGGGTAAAATTTTAGCTAGCCCTATAAATCAGATAAATAGCGGGAATTTTATCCAGTTCCGGCAGGTTCCTTTTCCAGTCCTGTACTTTCTGAGACCTTATAAATTCCTTTTCGGTGGTGAGTCCTGCGGCGATACAAACCCTGGTTTGTGGCTTCAAGCTTTCCACCAATTCCTGAATAATTTGAGTATTTCGAAAAGGGGTTTCGATAAAAATTTGAGTTTGATCCAGTTTTTCCGATTGGGCCTCCATTTGCCTGAGTTTATCCTTTCTTGCCTTTTTATCGATGGGGATATAGCCATGAAAAAGGAAGCTTTGCCCATTAAATCCGGAGGCCATTAAGCTTAACAGGATTGAACTGGGACCCACTAAGGGTATTACCTGGATATTTCTTTTATGTGCTTCGGCAACGATTTCAGAACCGGGATCGGCTATTCCCGGGCATCCGGCATCGGACAATAGGCCCATATCCTGACCTTTTTCCAATAGTGAAAAGTATTCTTCTATGGGCTTTTTGGTATGCTTTCCAAATTCCTCTATGATTAATTCACTTTGAGGAACTTTTATTCCCACCTCTCGTAAGAATTTTCTGGAAACCTTCTCGTTTTCTACAATAAATGCGGTAAGGCCTTGAATTATAGTCAAATTTTCCTTGGAAAGGGATTTTTCTATTGCTCCCTCTCCTAGAGGAGTTGGAATTAACCATAATTTCCCTTTTTTCATTGGTTTTAGTATATTGTATTAATAATTATAACGTTTTTTTCAATTTTTTATGAATACTTTAAGTAATAATTGGTTCGCAGAAGGAAAAATTGATTTCGAGTTAAAGAAATATACCCTTTTGGCGTATTTGGTAGAAGTCAATTCCCATTTTCATCACAATCGCCTTTATCCTCAATTAGGTGATTTAATCTTTCATTTTAATAATCTTGTTGCTTTTAAAAAAAGCAAGGAATCTCTTCAAAATAATTTTCCTCATCGATTAAGTTCGGCAAGTTTTGAAGAATTAAAACTTACTTATGAACGAATGGTCTCTGACGATAAAGTTATTCAGGAAATCGAGTCCATTATTCATTTTTCTCTTCAAAAAATGGATATTTCCTTAAAAGAAGGACAGGAAATATATGAATTTGTAGAAGAAAATTTTACTATAAATCCGGTTGGCTTGATGCCAATTCAAAATGACCAGGGTTATATGCTTTTATGCGATGGGAAGGAAAAGGAGGTGAATGTTTACCAATTTTCTATAAATTTCTTTGAAGACCATCAGGAAAAGTACCGGGGAATTCAAACCCAGTATATCAGCTCTTATCCCAGAAATTTCATCAATACCTATCCAAATATCAAGATTGATTTATTAAAGGCTAAAAAAGGGCATACCAATCCGGCGGTTTTCAGTATTGAAACGCCCTTAACCTTTCCCTTACAGGAAACTTTATTACCCATTGCTCGCCGTACCCTGGTACGCTATATAAGTTCGGGTTTGAAGAACTAAGTTTTCTAAACTAGTTGCAAGAGGGCTTCCTTTAAACGGGGGATAACCTGGTCAATTTCCTGAAAAGAGCAAGCACCTACCGAGGCTCTGAACCAGGGGGAATCGGGATTACCGCCAAAAGCGGTAAAAGGCACCAGGGCAAGTCCTGCTTCCTTGATTAAATGCAGGGTCACCTTCATGGAATTGTCCAGGACCTCTCCTTCGCGTGTCTTTTTACCCTGAACGTCCAGTTTAAGGGTAAGATATATAGCACCCATTGGGGAAATGGCATCTACCGGGAAACCCTCCTCCTTTAATTGCTTCATTCCCTTATAAAGGGCATCCAGGCTTCGTTGAATTTTATACTTATGCCCATCCAAAAACTCATCGACCGATTCCGTATCCTTCAGGAAAACGGCCATGGCATTTTGCTCAGGCGTAGGGGCCCAGGCACCCAAATGGCTAATTATGGCTCTCATTTTATGAATGATGGGTCTTGAACCAAAAGCCCAACCCACCCTTACACCGGTAGAAGCGAAACCTTTGCTGGCCCCATCTATACTAACGGTATAATCCCGGAGCTCCGGTACGAGCTTTACCGGGTTAAAATGATGCTTTTCCCCGAAAGTTAAAAGGGAATAAATCTGATCGTATAATAAATAAAGCGGTTTTGCCTCCACCCCTCTCCGATGATTTTCTTCCAATATCATATCGGCTATTTCCTTTAATCCTTGTTCGGTAAACATGGTACCGGTTGGATTCAGAGGTGAGCAAATAGAAATGAGATGGGCCTTTTTGATATGGGGTTTTAGTTCCTTCGCAGTGGGAAGAAAATTATTTTTTTCAGTACAATGAACCTGAATACCTTCTGCTCCGGTTAAATGGCAATAATGGTTATTATTCCAGCTGGGTACCGGATAAACTACTTTATCTCCGGGATCCAATATGGATACATACATGGAATAAATCAGGGGGCGGGACCCTCCTGAAATTTGCACCTCATCCGGCAAATAATCCAGTCCATAGGTTTTTAAAACAAACCTGGAAACCGAATCATTTAGGGCGGCAACACCGGCCGATGGGGGATAATTCGTAAAACCCTTCTTATACGATAAGCCTATTTCCTCTCTTAATTTTTCGGGTATAGGGTAATGTTCTGGTTCAAAATCCCCGATGGTTAAATTCGAAATTTCTTTTCCTGATTTCTTTAGTTCTCTTACCTCCGCGGCGATTTTTATAATTTCCGAACTCACCAATGAGTCCGCCATTTTTGAGAAGTGCATAGTTAATTTTTAGGCGAATTTAAAGGTAGAAATAATTGGTGAAGCGATTGCTTAATATGGGAATAAGGGAATTGGGTAAAGGTCTTACTTACCCTAAACTGGAGTTGGGCATTGGATAAATTTCCAATGCTTCCTGTATGAGTATGTTTGGCTGTTTTTGGCACTTCAAATTCCCCTTTCCTAATTTCCTCGGCAACTTCCTGATAGGCATTTCGGAAAGGAATTCCCCTGGCTACTTTTTCATGTACCCTATCCACACTATAAATATATTGGTACTTAGGATTATCCAGAATATTATGGCTTACCTCTATTTGAGGAATGACTTCGGTCAGAATGGCCAGTATGGAATGAATCTCCTTGAGGGCAGGGAATAATAAATCCTTGGTTAATTGGAATTCCCTATGGTAACCGGATGGCAAATTGGAATGCAACTGGGTTATCTGGGACTGAATACTCATTAATAAATTGGTCTTGCCTCGAATCAATTCAAATACATCCGGATTCTTTTTATGTGGCATGATGCTGGAACCGGTGGTATATTCATCGGGTAGCTTTATAAAACCAAAATCCTGGTTATTGTATAAACAAATATCGGTGGCGAATTTATTCAGGCTTAGGGCAATCCCTGCCAAAGCCTGGGCAAGGGATAATTCGGTTTTTCCCCGGCTTATCTGGGAATAGGCCGCATTGATATCCATTTCATCAAAGCCGAGTAATTTTGTGGTTAATTCCCTGTTTATAGGCAAGGAGGTGCCATAACCTGCGGCCGAGCCCAAAGGGTTGCGGTTGGCAAATTTAAAGGCCAGTAAAAAGTTTTCCAGATCATTCCCCAACGCTTCGGCATAGGCACCAAACCATAAGCCAAAAGAGGAGGGCATGGCCACCTGTAAATGGGTATATCCTGGAAGGAATTCCGATTTAAACCGTTCACTGGACTCGATCATCACTTCGAACAAATGGATGATCTCAGTTCCTAAATCAAGAATCTCCTTTCTATAAAATAATTTTAAATCGACCAAAACCTGGTCATTTCTGGACCGTCCAATATGAATTTTTCGCCCGGTATCCCCTAAACGTTCTATAATCATAAACTCAATCTGGGAATGGACATCTTCCATTTCCGGATCAATTTTAAAGGTCCCCGAATGAATGGTATTCAAAACCTCCAGAAAAAACAATTTCAATTTCTCTGTTTCTTCCGTACCCAGATACCCAATTTGGTTTAGCATAAGGGCATGAGCCATACTTCCTTCAATGTCTGCCTCGGCCAGGTAAAGATCCCATTCCCTATCGTTTCCAACGGTAAAATCGGTTACAATTTGACGGGTCTTAATTCCTTTTTCCCAAAGTTTCATAGTATAGGTTTAGCGCTTGTAAAATTTGAACATATTTTTTTAATCCTTCTTCCAATTCCTGAACGTAAATAAATTCATTGGCAGTATGGGAACGGGCAGAATCTCCTGGCCCTAATTTTAAGGCAGGAACAGGAAGCAGGGCTTTATCGGAAGTGGTAGGGGAACCGTAGGTGGTAAGTCCCAAGGTCAATCCAGCCTGGATCAGGGGATGATTATCGGGGATCAGGGAAGATTTCAGGCGCATGGACCTGGGCTCTACCTTCGATTTTACCGAACGGCGTATGGTTTCCAATACTTCCTCATGGGTATAGGCATCGGGCACCCTAATGTCGACGGTAAAATGACATTCGGCGGGTACCACATTATGCTCGGCCCCGGCATGAATAATGGTAGGGGTCATTCTTACCGGTCCCAATAAATTCTGTCTTTCCGGAAATTTATAGGTAGAAAACCATTGTAGGTCCTCTAAAGAGCCGACCAAGGCATTATCCCCTTCCATTCGGGCGGCATGGCCGGCTCTTCCATACCGAACACAATCCACCACCATTAAGCCCCTTTCGGCAACCGCCATATTCATCAGGGTAGGTTCCCCTACTATCCCAAAATGGATGGGAGAAATTTCATCCAAAATACTTTCTATGCCATTTAGCCCTGATATTTCCTCTTCTGCGGTTGCCGCATAAACCAGGTTAAAAAGTAAATCGGTTTTTGCATGATAATAAAGAAAGGTGGAAGCCAGGCAACAAAGAGGTCCGCCTGCATCATTACTGCCTAAACCAAATAGCTTCCCATCTTCGACTTCAGGCTTAAAAGGATCCCGGGTATAACCCACATTGGGCCGTACAGTATCCAAATGGGAATTCAGTAACAGGGTTGGAAGCGAGGGATTATAATGCTTATTCTTTGCCCATACATTATTCCCTTTTCTTTTTACTTTAACCTTATGGGATTCCAGGAATTCTGTCATAATATCTGCCACCGGCCCTTCTTCCCTGCTAAAAGATTGGGTAGCAATTAGCCTGGTTAATAAAGCCAGGGTTTCTGAATTTAGTTTACCAAGATCAGCCTCATTCATATAGATGCCCCGCTTTATCTGCCGATGTTTTAATTCCCATAATAAGGGCGGAGCTAAAGCCTCTATGCTCCATTTCATTTAAGCCAGCTATGGTACAACCTCTGGGGGAGGTCACCTTATCAATTTCATTTTCAGGATGGGAATGGGGTTGTTCCAATAATATGGCAGCTCCTTTGGCAACCTGTATGGCTATTTCCAATGCTTCTGAAGCATGAAAACCAATTTCAATACCTCCCTGAGTGGCTGCCCGGATGGCCCTTAGAAAAAAAGCGATGCTACAGGCACCTAAAGCGGTTGCAGAAGTCATAAGCTCTTCTTTAATTTCGATTTGGGTACCCACGGTTTCAAACATATCCTCCACCAGTTTCTGGTAGGGGCGTGATAAGGGTTCAAATACCAGACAGGAAATGGATTGAGAAACCGCAATGGCAGTATTGGGCATAGCTCTTACCACTGCAATATCTTCAAATAGGGCTTTTTTAATTTCTTCGATCGTAACCCCGGTAACCAGGGATATCACTAAATGTTTACCCGGATAGATATAAGGTTTAATTTCGTTTAAAAGGGCTTTTAGTTGTTGTGGCAATACGGCCAGAACAATGACCTCGCAGGACTCCACCGCGCTTTTATTATCCGAGGTCACATGGAACCCTTTTGTTGAGAATTCGTCCAGTGACTTAATATTCCGTCTCGTTAAAAAAATATCCTTTGCCGGAAATTTCTTGCTCTTCTCCAAACCCTTAGCCAGGCTGGTTCCAATATTTCCTCCCCCTAAAATTGCGATGCGATGGTTCATAGTATTCATTTTAAAGTAGTGTAACTTTTGTTCCGGCATGGGAATCTCCGGTATACGGCTTTAAAAAAAATTGAGACCCCATAATATAAACAGCCCTTACCCCTGATTTTAATGCATTTAAGGCATTTTGAATTTTGGGTAACATGCCATCCCTAATGATTCCTTCCTCAATATTCTTTTCTATGGCCTTTTCATTTAATACGGGAATTAGTTTTGCCTCCCCGTCTAATACCCCTTCTTTATCAAAGTAAAAGTACAAATCTACAGAATAATATTCGGAAAGACTTCCTGCTAGGGCTGAAGCCATCGTATCCGCATTGGTGTTTAATAGTCCCTGGCCGGGGGCATAGGAAAGAGAGGAAATAATGGGGCTGAATCCATTATCAAGACATAAGCGAACAAGTTTCAGGTCAAAATTTTCCGGCTCCAGATCCCCAACTTTTCCAAAATCTACCTTGCCTACTGGTCTCTGATGGGCAAGAATGGTTGCCCCATCCGCCCCGCATAATCCAACCGAAGGGCAATGGAGGTTTTGTAGCCCTGCCACCAGATTTTTATTGATAAGCCCCCCATATACCATGGTAACCAATTCCAGGGTTTTTTCATCGGTAATTCTTCTCCCGTCCACATATTGCTCTTCCAGGCCCATACGCTTTCCCATAGAAGTGGCCAGTTTACCCCCTCCATGAACCAATATTTTAGGTCCTTTATACTGAGAAAACTCGTTTAAAAAAGCCGAGAGGATAGGTTCATCGTCCAGGATCGATCCCCCAATCTTGTAAATTTTAAGATCCATACTATGCCTTTTTGGAAAGTTCCAGAAGCATGGTTTTTAAAACCATTTGTGCCGAATAAATTCTATTTTCTCCTTGCTGAAGGGTGAGGGAATAAGGACTATCCAATAGGGCTGAATCCAGCTCCAAATCCCTTCGTACGGGTAAACAATGCATAATTTTTGCACCGGGATTCATTGTATCCAAATCTTCCTTCTTTAGCAACCAATCCGATAAACCGGTCCCAACCTTTCCATAATCTTGAAAGGAGGACCAGTTTTTTACATATATAAAATCAGCATTCTTTATGGCCTCACCTTTGGTATGCACATAATGGGCCCCTTTCGTAAATTGGGGATCCAGCTCAAATCCTTTGGGTGCGCCAATAGTTAGGTCAAAATGGGATTTCAGCATCCATTCTGCAAAAGAATTCGGCACTGCCTGAGGCAGGGCTTTTATATGCGGCGCCCAAAGCAGGGTAATCTTTGGTTTGGCTTTACCGGTAATTTTGCCCTGTTCCAGTATGGTAATTAAATCGGCCAGGGATTGCAAAGGATGCGTAAGGGCCGATTCCAAACTAACCACCGGAACACCACTATATTGAATCAATCCATTCAGCATTTCCTGACGGTAATCGGCTTCTTTCGATACCAGATTGGCGAAGGACCGCAAAGCCAGAATATCGCAATACTGACCCATGATACCGGCAGCGTCCCGGATATGCTCCACTTTGGTACCATCCATGATCACCCCATCCTGCGTTTCCAATGCCCAGCCTTCCTGATCCATATTTAAAACCATGGTATCCAATCCTAAATTCATGGCCGCTTTCTGGGAACTCATCCGGGTACGTAAACTTGGGTTTAAAAAAATAAGACCCAGGGATTTGTTCTTACCCAGTTCCTTATCCTTAAAGGGATCGGCCTTTAATTCTATACTTTTTAGTGCAAAATCTATGGGGTTCGGTATATCTTTTACCGATAGGAATTGTTTCATATAGGATCCTTTCCTCTTTTTTCCATGATCTCTTTTAAAGCATGGGTAAATGTATCGGCTTCTTTATGGGAAAGATTCAATGCAGGCAATAATCGAATGGTATTTTTATTATCAGAACTGCCGGTAAATATTTTATAGGCATGAAGAAGTTCATTTCGAATTTCAGCCCCATGGGAAGGGAACTCAATGCCAATCATCAGACCCCTTCCCCGAACTTCCTTAATTCCCGGAATCGAGGATAATTCTTTTTTCCAGTATTTACCTAATTCCAGGGCGTTTCCCATCAGGTTCTCCTGTAACATAATATCTAAAACGGCTATACCGGCCTCACAGGCCAAATGATTTCCACCAAAAGTGGTACCCAGCATACCATATTTTGCCTTGAATTTTGGCGATATCCATATTCCTGCCAGGGGAAATCCATTCCCCATACCCTTTGCCATGGTATAGATATCGGCATCGGTTCCGGAAATATCATGAGAAAAAAATTGGCCCGATCGCCCGTAGCCACATTGAACAGAATCGGCAATATAGACCGCATCGTACTGATTGCATAATTGCCTGATCTTTTTCAGGAAATGGGATTCGGCAATTTGAATACCCCCGACCCCCTGAATGCCTTCCACTATTACCGATGAAATTTCATGGTTTTCAAAGGCTTCCTCCAAGGCATTTTCATCGTTTAAAGGAAGAAAAAGAACATGCCCGTTTTGATTTATAGGTGCCTGAATGGCTGGATTATCGGTCGCTTCTACCGCCAGGGAGGTTCTTCCATGGAAGGATCCCTTGAACGCAATTATTTTGGATTTCCCGTTAAAAAAGGAAGCAAGCTTCAACGCATTCTCATTGGCTTCCGCCCCGGAATTACAGAGAAACAATTTATAATCCTTCTTTCCGGAAATAGCCTCCAGTTTGGCAGCGAGCTCGGATTGTCCGGGGATACGGATGGAATTGGAATAAAACCCAATTCTATGTAATTGGCTAACCAATTTTTGAACATAATACGGATGAGAATGGCCGATCGATATAACGGCATGCCCCCCATATAAATCCAGGTATTCTATATGATTCGAATCCCAGACCTTGCTACCATTCCCCTTTACAATTTCAATATCATACAGGGGATAAACCTCAAAAAGACCCATCTCTTTTTCTGATTAATAACCTACCGACTTCAATTTCAAACCCATGCTTTCTTCCAGACCCATCATAATATTCATATTCTGAATGGCCTGACCGGAAGCCCCTTTCACCAAATTATCCAAACTGGCATTGATTAATAAGTTCTCCCCCTCCTTTTCAAAGGAAATAAAAACTTTATTGGTATTCACCACCGATTTTAAATCAATGTTTTTTTCTGAAATCCATACAAATGGCTCATTCTGATAATAAGCCTTATACAGGTTTTCCACTTCTTCCAGGCTATGGTCTGTTTTCAGGACCACCGAAACCAAAATACCCCTGGAGAAATTTCCTCTTTGTGGAATAAATTGAATGGAAGGGGAAAAATCCATAGTGATAGAACGAAAGGTTTTATTTATTTCCAGCATATGCTGGTGGGTAAATGCTTTATACACCGAAATATTCTGGTTTCTCCAGGAGAAATGGGAGGTATCGCCCAATCCCCTTCCGGCCCCGGTAGATCCGGTAGTGCCAAAAACGGTCCATTCGGACGAGTATCCTTCGGGCTTATGCAAAATAGGCAATAGGCTTAACTGGATAGTGGTGGCAAAGCATCCCGGATTGGCAATATTCCTGGCCGATTTGATTTTCTCCCGATTTTCTTCGGGTAAACCATAAATAAACTCCCGATCCTGGATTTTTGGATCTATTCGAAAATCCTGGCTCAAGTCTATAATTCGTATGGATAGGGGAATGGTTGCTTCTTCCAAAAATTTCCTGCTTTCTCCATGACCCAGGCATAGAAATAGAACGTCCAGGTCTTCCTGAATCTCGCCGGTAAATTCGATTTCGGTTTCACCCAAAAGATCGGCATGGGTGGTAAAAACTTTTTTGCCAGCCTGGCTTTTGCTATGGGCAAATACCAGGTCCGAACCCGGATGATTCACCAAAATTCGCATTAATTCCCCTCCTGTATAGCCTCCGGCTCCTACCAAACCAACCCGAACCTTATTCATGGGAACCTTTTTCCTGGGTGCTTTCCTGCCCGAAGGAAGGATTTACAGAATGAAAAATAGCCATTTGGTTAGCCGCAATTTTTGAAAATCCTTTTACATCCTCCCCCGACCAGGATTTATTCATTTCCCCGTAGGAGCCAAAACGGGATTGCATCAAATCATTTGGCGATTCAATTCCCTTTAATATAAATCGGTAAGGAAGGAGTTCGATAAATACTTTTCCATTTACGGTTTTCTGGGTATCGGCTAAAAAGCATTCCATATTCCGCATAATAGGATCTAAAAACAGGCCCTCATGCAATAAGTTCCCGTAGAAATTGCCAATTTGTTCTTTCCAGTTCAATTGGTGACGGGTAAGGGTATGCTTTTCCAATAAATAATGGGCTTTTATGATAATCAAGGCTGCCGCAGCCTCAAATCCTACCCGTCCTTTAATCCCAATAATCGTATCGCCTACATGGGTATCCCGTCCAATACCATAGGGACTGGCCTTTTCTTCAATATATTGAATAGCCTCGACCGGGCTTTTAAAGGTCTTCCCATCGACAGCATGAATTTCCCCTTTCAAAAATTCAATTTCCAGAAGTTGAGAATCGGTGCGGCTAACCTGGCTTGGATAGGCGGTTTCCGGCAAAGCATCTTTTGAGGTCAGGGTCTCTTTTCCCCCAACAGAAGTGCCCCAAATACCTTTATTAATGGAATAAGCGGCCTTCTCATAGGCATAATCGACCCCATGCTTTTTCAGAAAATCTATTTCTGCTTCCCGGCTAAGCTTTAAGTCCCGGATGGGGGTTATGATTTCCATTTCCGGACAAAGAATCTGGAAAATCATATCAAACCTGACCTGATCATTTCCCGCCCCGGTACTTCCATGCGCTAATGCCTGGGCACCAATAGAACGGGCATATAAAGCTACCGCCCGGGCCTGGAATATTCTTTCAGCGCTTACGCTTAAGGGATAGGTCTGATTTTTCAGCACATTTCCATAAATTAAGAAGCGAAGGCAATCCCGGTAAAATTCCTCGTTTAAATCGATGCAGGAAAATTCCTTTACTCCAATTCGATAGGCATGCTCCTCAATTCTTTTAACCTCGGCCCCATCAAATCCCCCCGTATTAATTAAAACCGCGTACACGTCAAATCCCAGGCTTTCTTTTAGGTAAATAGCACAAAATGTGGTATCCAATCCCCCGCTAAAAGCCAGTACTACTTTTTTGTTTTCCATATCTTAACCAACTATCGTTTTTTCCTCATTCGAATCCTGATTCCCATTCCCATTTTTACGGTCTTTTAATATTCGGATATTGGAAAGCCGTAAGGTTTTAAACTTCATCCAACGCTCGTATAGGGAGTATCTTTTCTTCAGGTCTTCGGCAAAATTATCCTTCTTGGGTTTTTCATGATCTTTGGGATCAAAAAGCATGGCCGTACACATACAAACCTTTCTTTCCTTGGCCATTAGGATATCATAGTTCACACAGCTTTGACAACCTGACCAAAAATTTTCATCCTGGGTTAATTCTGAATAGGTAACGGGCTCGTACCCTAGTTCCGAATTTATTTTCATTACGGCAAGACCTGTGGTAAGTCCAAAGATTTTGGCTTCGGGATATAATTCCCTCGAAAGCTCAAAGACCCTTTTCTTAATCATCCTGGCCAACCCTTCCTTTCGGTAATCCGGATGTACAATAAGCCCGGAATTGGCTACAAATTGCCCATGGCTCCAGGTTTCAATATAGCAGAAGCCGGCCCATACGCCCGAGACATGAAAAGCAATTATGGCCTTTCCTTCTTCCATTTTCTGGGAAATATATTCAGGAGACCGATACGCAATTCCGGTTCCCCTTTGCTTTGCGGATTCCGCCATTTGGTTACAAATCTGTTCCGAAAAGGGAACGTGCATGGGGTTCGCCACCTGTAAAATGAAGGAGGAGGAATTCGTCATTCTTATAAATTAATCGATAGAAACTTTCCAAATTAAAGGAATTCGAAATATATAATTAAAAAAATCTATCTTTGCAGTCCAAAAATGATTGGGGAAGTTGAATATTAATTAAATAACCACAAGAAAGTGAATACGTTAAGTTACAAAACTGTCTCTGTAAATAAAGCGACCGCTCATAAAAAATGGGTAGTGGTTGATGCCAATTCGGAGATCCTGGGGCGCTTGTCTTCTGAAATTGCTAAAGTTATCAGAGGAAAAAACAAGCCTGAGTTCACCCCACACGTAGACTGCGGAGATCGGGTAATCGTGATCAATGCAGACAAGATCAGACTAACCGGAAACAAAATGTCCGACAAAGTCTATGTTCGGTATACCGGGTACCCCGGTGGACAAAGGTTTGCTACTCCTAAAATTTTATTAGGAAAGCATCCTACCCGAATCATAGAAAAAGCCGTGAGAGGGATGCTTCCGAAAAATCGCTTGGGGGATGCGCTTATCCGCAATCTCTACGTGTATGCAGGACCGGAACATCCGCATGCTGCACAAAATCCCGAGCCTTTAAAATTCTGATTAACCCATTAAATCCAAATTATGACCACAATTAATACTTCGGGGAGAAGGAAAACTTCAGTTGCCCGAATTTATGTGAAGGATGGTTCCGGCAATGTGACCGTGAACGATAAGGACTATAAAGTATATTTTCCCACCCTTCCCTTACAATACGTTATTAACCAGGCACTAGAAGTTGCCCAGATGGAAGGACGCTATGATATTCTTGTCAATGTAAAAGGTGGTGGCATTAGCGGTCAGGCAGAAGCCGTTCGTTTGGCTATTGCGAAAGCTATTGTTCAGGAATACCCTGAAAAGAAAACCGAATTAAGAGCGAAAGGTTTAATGACCCGTGACTCCAGAATGGTAGAAAGAAAGAAACCAGGACGGAAGAAAGCCAGAAAGAAATTCCAATTCAGTAAACGATAAACCGGCCAAGAAAAGATATACGATCATGGAAAGAGTAACCTACCAGGAATTATTGGACGCCGGCGTTCACTTTGGACACCTTACCCGCAAATGGAATCCCAAAATGGCTCCTTATGTATTTATGGAGAAAAACGGGATCCACATTATTGATTTGAATAAAACCCAGGTCAAATTAGAAGAAGCTTGTTCGGCTATTAAATCGATTGTAAAATCGGGCCGTAAGGTTTTATTTGTTGCTACCAAAAAGCAGGCAAAGGATATTGTATTCGAGCAGGCTAAACGAGTAAACATGCCTTTTGTCACCGAAAGATGGCTGGGGGGTATGTTAACCAATTTTGCAACTGTACGGAAGTCTATTAAAAAGATGACCAATATTGATAAGTTTTCTAAGGATGGTACCTACGATAATTTATCAAAAAAAGAAAAGCTGATGTTACAAAGAGAGCGGATCAAATTAGAATCCGTTTTAGGGGGTATTGCTGATTTAAACCGCTTACCTGCAGCCATTTTCTTAATTGATGTGAAGAAGGAACATATTGCCGTTGCAGAAGCGTTGAAATTAAATATTCCAACCTTTGCCATGGTGGACACCAATAGTGATCCAACCAATATCGATTTTGCCATTCCGGCTAATGACGATGCGACCAAATCTATTTCCTTAATTACAGGAGTGATTTGCAAAGCTATTGAAGAAGGTTTGGAAGAGCGGAAACGTGAAAAAGATGATGAAGCCGATAAAGAGGCCGTAGCGGTAGCCAAAGCGGAGAAAGAGGAAGGTGAAGCAGTAGAGAAGAAAGAGCCTGTTTCAAGAAGGGAAAAACACGTAGAAAGCGCCGACTAAGGTCTTTCTCATTCCCTAATTCTGATTTCTTATAAACTTTAACACCAAATAAACTATGTCAACAGTAACGATTACAGCCGCTGATGTAAATAAACTCCGTGCGCAAACCGGAGCCGGTATGATGGATTGTAAAAAAGCCCTGACCGAATCAAACGGGGATTTTGAAGCCGCCATTGATTATTTAAGAAAAAAAGGAGCTAAAGTATCGGCTAGTCGTTCTGACCGGGAAGCCAATGAAGGGGTGGTTCTTGCCAAGGTAATTGCCGACGGCACCAAAGGCTTAATTATCGCGCTAAGCTGTGAAACTGATTTCGTGGCCAAAAATGCCGATTTCATTGCCCTTGCCCATTCTATTATGGACCTGGCATTGGGGAAATTACCCCATTCCCATGAGGAATTAATGGAACTGGAATTGAAAGGAGAGAAATTATCCAATATTATTCTGGACCAAACCGGTAAAATCGGAGAAAAGATTTCAATTTCCCGTTTTGAGATTGTAGAAAGCCCAAGAGTAGTTTCATATATCCATGCCAATAATAAACTGGCTGTATTGGTGGGTTTAAACCAGGCAGGTACCGGGGTAGAAGAAGCAGGCAAGGATGTTTGTATGCAGATCGCTGCCATGAACCCTATCGCTATTGATAAGGATCAGGTAGATGCAACGATTATCGAAAGAGAACTGGAAATTGCAAAAGAACAAATCCGTGCAGAAGGGAAACCGGAAGAAATGGTAACCAAAATTGCCGCTGGTAAATTAAATAAATTCTATAAAGACAGCACCTTATTAAATCAGGAGTTTGTGAAGGATTCTTCAAAAACGATTGCACAGATGCTGGAATCTGTCCATAAAGGGCTAACTGTGAGCGCCTTTAAACGGGTTGCTTTAGGAGCTTAATCAAAAAAAATCCTCAACGTTCCGTTGGGGATTTTTTTTGCATTTTTATTTTTGAAATCTTTTCCTGATTTATGTGGGAAAATACCATATCCAACCATTTATCTAAGCCTATAACGATGAGCTATAAACGCATCCTATTAAAATTAAGCGGTGAATCCCTTATGGGAAAAAAACAGTTTGGTATTGACGGGGAAATGCTTAAACAATATGCGGCCGATATAGCCGAAATTATTGAAATGGGTTTAGAAGTAGCCCTGGTCATTGGAGGAGGAAATATTCATAGAGGATTGGATGCCACGGAAAAGGGGGGAATGGACCGGGTTCAGGCCGATTATATGGGTATGCTGGCCACCGTTATTAATAGCATGGCCTTACAGGATTCCCTGGAACAAATAGGTGTCAAAACCCGATTAATGTCGGCCATAAAAATGGAACAGATTTGCGAACCATTTATCCGTCGTCGTGCAGTACGGCACCTGGAAAAAGGCCGTGTGGTCATTTTCGGAGCCGGAACCGGGAACCCGTATTTCACCACCGATACCGCGGCCTCTCTTCGTGCCATTGAAATTCAGGCCGATGTGGTCTTGAAAGGAACCCGGGTAGATGGTATTTATTCGGCCGATCCGGAAAAAGACCCCAATGCCGTTCGATTCAAGACCATTACCTTTGAAGAAGTCTATAATAAAGGATTGAATGTCATGGATATGACGGCATTTACCCTATGTCATGAAAACAATCTTCCTATTATTGTTTTCGATATGAATAAGGTAGGTAACCTTAAGAAATTAGTTGAAGGCGCTGAAATTGGCACCTTAGTACATGTTTAAAACCAATAATAATACCTTTTAAGAAATAAAGAAAGAATGGATCCTAAAGTAAAGATCTACTACGAAGAATGCCGGGGAGCAATGGAGAAAGCCATTTCGCATACCGAATCAGAATTAGTAAAATTAAGAGCAGGAAAAGCCCTGCCTTCCATGTTGGACCAGGTTTATGTGGACTATTATGGGAATAGTACGCAATTAAGCCAGGTAGCCAATATCAATACCCCCGATGCCCGTACCCTTATTGTACAGCCCTGGGAAAAAAATCTGATTTCTACCATTGAAAAGGCCATTTTAGAGGCTAATCTTGGATTAAACCCTCAAAATGATGGGTCCGTAATCCGTATTAATATCCCCCCATTAACCGAAGAAAGAAGAAAAGATTTGGTTAAAAAAGCCAAGGCCGAAGCCGAGCAGGGAAAAATTACTATCCGGAATATCCGTAAGGATGCCAATGAAAAGGTTAAGAAATTAACCAAGGATGGTTTACCCGAAGATGAGGTTAAGGTTTCGGAAGGGGAGGTACAAAAATTAACCGATACCTATATAGCCAAGATTGATAAAATCATGGAAGCCAAGGAAAAAGAAATATTAACTGTTTAAACACGCAAACAAAATACCCGCAAGGGACTTATAAGCGGTAAGAATACTTACCGCTTTTTTTATGCCCTAGGGGCTGATAAAAACTAAATAGGTAATTTCGCGGCAGAACTGGAATTAAGAAATAATTAAAAACCTTACTCTATGAAGATACTTTACGGCTACCTGGTTCAATATAAATGGATTATATTTTTTGCAGTGGTTCTTGCCACCATAAATACCTTCTTTTCCCTTTTGGATCCCTATGTTTTTAGAAGAATTACGGACGATTATCTAACCAAGATTGACTTTTTAAAAAATGTCAAGCATGAGACCACCCAAGACATGCTTTGGGGTATAACCAAATGGGTATTTGTTGGATTAGGCGTAGCCATGGTATCCCGGATTGCGAAGAACTTTCAGGATTATTTTACCAATGTAGTAACCCAACGGGTTGGTGCGAACATTTATACCGATGGATTAAGCCATTCCCTGAAACTTCCCTATGTGGTTTTTGAAGACCAGCGCTCCGGAGAAACCCTTGGGGTATTAACGAAGCTGAGAACAGATGTCCAGCAATTAATTCAGCTATTGGTATCGGTCTTATTCACCTCCCTGGTGTCTATCATATTTGTGTCCATCTATGCCTATAGTATTTACTGGCTCATTGCGGTATTCTATATTGCTACCATCCCTCTTTTAGGCTTTGTAAGCTGGTTATTAAGTTCCAATATCAAGCGAATACAGAAAACCATCGTTTCCGAGACCACGGCCCTGGCCGGATCCACAACCGAGTCCTTGCGTAATATTGAATTGGTAAAAAGTTCCGGGCTGGCCGATGAAGAGATTAAACGGCTAAACGGAATTACTTCCAAGATATTAAAGCTGGAGTTAAAAATGATCCGCTATGTACGTAGTCTGAGTTTTGTCCAGGGAACGGTGGTCAATGCCTTACGAAACTGTATTTTATTCCTGCTTTGTTTTCTGGTCATAACAGGAAAAATTAAACTTGGAGAGATGTTTTCCCTGTTTATTTATTCCTTTGCCATTTTTAATCCCCTCCAGGAATTGGGAAATATTATTTCGGTTTATAGGTTAACCGAAGCATCCCTGGAAAATTATTCCAAAATCCTAGCTCGTCCTATAGAAGAAAAACCGGCGAACCCAAAAACACTAGGACAAATAGAAAATCTGAATTTCCATGAGGTAAGCTTCCGTCACCAAAGCGGAACCCGAAATGCTTTATCGAATATTAGTTTTGAGGTGGAGCGAGGTAAAACCATTGCCTTTGTGGGCCCTTCAGGAGCAGGTAAAACTACCCTGGTTAAACTCCTTGTGGGATTATATCATCCCAATAAGGGCATTATACAATATGATGGAATAGATTCCAGGGAACTGGACCTGGAAAGCCTTCAAAAAAGAATTGGTTTTGTTACCCAGGACACCCAATTATTTGCCGGAACGATACGAGAGAATCTTCAATTTGTGAAGCCGGATGCCACAGATGAGGAATGTCTGGAAGTATTACGAAAGGCTGCCTGTAATACCTTATTGGAAAGAGCCGATAAAGGTCTGGATACAGTGATTGGAGAAGGAGGTGTTAAAGTATCTGGCGGAGAGAAACAAAGGTTATCCATAGCCCGTGCCCTATTGCGAAACCCTGAAATTATGATATTCGACGAAGCGACCTCTTCCCTCGATTCGATAACCGAAGAGGAAATTAACTCCACCATCCGGGATGTGTCTCAGAGTCATGCCCAGATTACCATAATGATTGCCCATAGATTGTCTACCATTATGCATTCCGATAAAATTTTCGTCCTGGAACGAGGAAAGATCATTGAAATGGGGCATCATGATGAACTGGTGGCTATGAAAGGACTTTATTATGCAATGTGGAGACAGCAAATTGGGGAAAAAGAAATTGAAACCGATACATTTCATGTATAAAAGCATGCTTCTATTTTCCAATGCCTATAACCAAAAGCCCATATTTATCGTTTATACTTCCAAAATGCAAAGTTAAAAAATGCGGATAGGATTGGTTTTATCAGGAGGGGGAGCCAGGGGTATTGCCCATTTAGGCGTTTTGAAATTCCTGGAAGAAAAAAAAGTAACGATTGATTTTATTTCCGGGGTAAGTGCCGGATCTATTGTTGGAGCCTTTCTTGCAGCGGGATATTCTTCCGATAGTATTATCCGGATATTGAAAGGAGTAAACCTCTTTACCATAATGCGGTTATCCTTCTCATCGGCAGGCTTCCTGAATTCAGAAAAAATTCAAAATCTATACGAAAAGTATCTTCCTAAAACCTTCGAGGAATTAAGTACCCCTTTATGGATATCGGCCACCGATGTATATCATGGGAAAACCGTATTCTTCCAAAAAGGGGATTTATACCGACCCATACTAGCATCGAGTTGTGTGCCTATGATATTTGAACCCGTTAAAATCAATAATTCTTATCTGGTCGATGGGGGTATGCTAAACAACTTACCGGTAGAGCCCCTGATTGATAAATGTGATCGAATTATCGGGGTTCATGTAAACCCAACCGATGATCATTTCCGCTCGCTAACCATGACAAAAATAACGCAGCGCTGTATTGAATTAGCCGTTAGAGTGAATGTGGAAAGCCGAAGAAATTATTGTGATTTATTTATCGAACCTCAAAAACTTAAAACCTATAGCATGTATGCCTTATCTAAAATTGAGGATCTCATCCAGATTGGCTACGATTCCGCCAAAAGGAAATGGGATGGGTCTATTTTTGAGTATGAAGATTAAGCTTCAATAAATCCTTGGTTCGGGTATAGGTATAGCCTACGACCAATAATACCATAGCCCCTCCAAACACCACTGATTGGACCGCTCCCCCTAATAATCGGGCAGATACTCCCGATTCAAAAGCTCCAATTTCATTGGAGCTACCAATAAACATGGTATTGACCGCCGAAACCCGTCCGCGAATTTCATCGGGGGTTAATAATTGCATAATGGTAGACCGGATTATCACCGAAACCGAGTCGAAAACTCCGGTAAGGAAAAGGGCAAAAATGGAAAGGTAGAAATTCCCCGAAAATCCAAATAATAAGGTAGCCAGGCCAAAACCCAAAACGGCTATCATTAAATTTCTCCAGGCTTTTTTTGTAGGACTTTGATAGGCCATAAAAATCATGGTGAGTAAGGCTCCTATGGATGGGGCTGCTCGTAAATACCCTAATCCCTTAGGGCCAACATGCAGTATATCCTGGGCAAAGACGGGTAATAAAGCAACCGCACCACCAAAAAACACGGAGAATAAATCCAGGGAAAGGGCCGATAACATCATTTTGGTATTAAATACAAACCGTATCCCTTCCCGAAGGGAGTCAAAAATGGATTCGTATTTTTTTACGGCCTCAGAAGGGCGTGAAACCAAATTCCTGCATAAAATCAGGGATAGGATATTTGAAAATAATATGGTAATAAAGGCTGGTGTGATGCCCCAAAACCCAAAGATTAAGCCCCCCATGGCGGGTCCCAGAATGGCGCCCAATTGGAAACCGGTGGCATTCCAGGTAGTGGAATTTGGATATACTTCGCGGGGAATCAATTTGGCAATCATGGCCGAAACGGTAGGAGAATAAAAACCCCGGAAAACCCCGTTAAAAAATATCATAAAATACAGAACCACTATTTGCCAGAAAACCGGATAATAGGTTTGAAGCTTGGGATAGGTGGCTATCAATAATATGATGGTGGATAAAATCTCCCCCCAGATTATCCAGGTTATGATTTTTTTCCGGTCCATATTATCGGCAAAATGTCCGGCAAAAAGCGCCAATCCTAATGCAGGCACCGCTTCGGTTAGCCCTATTAAACCCAGGGAAAGAGCATCATGCGTTAATTGGTAAATATGCCAACCAATGACCACCGATTGAATTTGCACCGCAATGGTGACAAAAAACCGCATCCCAAGAAAATTCCGAAACTCCGAAAAACGTAAAGCGGCATAGGGATCAGCCTTTACACCCACTATCTCCGCTTCATCCATAATGTACTTCCACTATAATCCATACTTATCCAGCAAATATACCAAAGAGGCGATAGAGGCAGCCCCTAATTTTAATTCTCTTTGGTTTACCTGCGAAAATAGATCATTTGCCGTATGATGAATGTCAAAATATCGTTGAGAATCACAATTATATCCAATTAATGCCGAGCTCTGGTTTCCCAGGGTTTCGATATCGGCCCCTCCACCCCCTCCGGAATATTTAAATTCGGCAGCCGAATAGGCAACAAATAAAGGCCTCCAGGATTCAAACTTTGATTTCAAGGCATCGGAAGTAGTAATTTCAAAACCACGGGGGGTAAATCCACCGTCGTCCGATTCAATGGCCGCCACATGATGTTCGGTTCCTTTCAGGGTTTGTAAATGAGCATATTGGATACCTCCCGCCGAACCATTTTCTTCAGACATAAATAAAACAGCCCGTATAGTACGCAAGGGTCGTAAACCCATCATCTTGTAAAGCTGTAAAACTTCCATGCTCTGCACCACCCCGGTGCCATCGTCATGGGCTCCCTGGGCCAGATCCCAGGAATCCAAATGTCCCCCTATCAAAACTACCTGATTTGGAAATTGTGCCCCTTTTAATTCACCAATTACATTATAGGATTTTACCTTAGGCAAAATCTGGCAGGATTGAAAAAACTGGAATTTTACCTTGGCCCCAGAATGTAAAAAGGAAGTAAGCTGGTCGGCTGTTACCGTGGAAATGGCGGCTGCCGGTATTTTCTTCCCCAGGGAATCATATACCATAATTCCGGTATGCGGAAAGGTATCTGTAGTGGAGGACATAGAACGGATGATGACTCCAATGGCTCCATATTTGACGGCCTCCCTTGCTCCAAAAACTCGTTGCGGTACCGCATCCCCATAGGCTTCCGATGTCACCAGAAACTTTTGATCGAAGGGACGATTAAGGAAAACTATCTTTCCTGCAATTTTTGAGGCCAGGGCGGGCATATCCTCAAAATGGTTGATTTCCACAATTTCGGCCATCAAGCCCGCGGAAGGAGTTGCCACCGAACCTCCTAGGGCACAAATAGGTACCCGAATTTTTTTTGATCCTACCACGATATAGCCTTTTTCTTTGGCTCCCCGCTCCCAATGGGGCACCATAACCTCCTGGGTATAAACCGAATCCAGCCCCATGGCTTTAAAGTGAGCTAGTCCCCAGGCTACCGCCTTGGCAGCCGAAGCGGTACCAGAAAGTCGCTGACCAATATCAAAACATAGAGAATGTAAATTGGAATAGGATTTTCCTTTTTCCAGCTCCATATTATAAATAGATCGGATTTGGGAAGAATCCACCCTTAATTCCGGTGGTACCTGACCGAATCGGGATCCCACATGAAAAATATTCATGGTCAGGTTCTGGGCATGGATAGGCGCGGATACAAAAAAGAGTAGAAAAGCAGAAAATCCCAAACAGAGATTCCATAATAAAAATTTGTATTTCATAGGATTGTATGGCTTATTCAAATCATTTCAATTTATTTTTTATCCACAGAACTTTAAAGGGCTTCTTAACACGGTTCTTAACCTTCCCCAAAATTCGAATGGTTTTTTCCACCAGGCTAACCGGCTTAGGCTTGAAAAAGGCAGTTTCAAAATCGTCATTTTTTTCTAAAACGATATGACAATAATCACCAATATTCCAGATATTCTTGTTCTGAAATAATTGAACTTCCGTACTGGTATCCTTGGCTAGTTTTCCAATGACATCGAAACTAATATGTTCATCTACCGGTTGCATGGTATGGGGTTTATGTACGGCCGACCATATTAAATTATGCGGGGTAGGAACAGACAGGAATATCCTTCCTTTATTATTTAATAGTTTCAATAGGGATGCATGGACAAGAGGACGATCTTGAACCGCTATATGTTCATAAACATCCATGAAAACTATTAGGTCAAATCCCTCTTTATAGGTTTCGGGAAGTAAAATACCCGATTGGAAATGAATGCCCCTGGCTGAGAATAATTTTTTAGCCGTCTCTATCGATTCGGTACTAATATCGATTCCAAACACATCTGCACCGGGCCAATGTTTTTTCATTCGGTAAACGATCGAACCCACTCCACAACCCACTTCTAATATTCTGGATGGATTTTTTGGAGCATACTGTATTAAGGTTTTATATGCGCTTTCAATTCTTGGGCTTACCGACGCGAAATCATTTATCTTAAAATGGGTATGTTCATTATAATATTTCTGTACAATCTCCTTAGATACTTCTTCAGCCATAAATCAATACATTATTTAGATGGGTTTCCTGGCCACTAAAATATAAACAGCCCCATCCCGATTTCTCTGTTCCTGGGAATTTATTAAATTAAACAAGAATATCAGACTCTGCATAACCAAGGCAAGGGGATAGGTTAAAAATTTAGGTAATTTAAGACATATCCCGTCTTGAAATAATTGCAATCCGGAGGCGGCTAATCCTAATATTCCAAAAAACGATTCTATTTGAAATCCAGATTTTTCAATTTCTTTTTTTAAACCCGCACTGGTCCATCGCCAATAATCAAAAGGCGTTGGATGATAAAGCCAATATCCATGGGTGGAAAGAATTAAATGGCCCCCAGGCTTAAGAATTCTAAAGGCTTCGGCTAAATATCCCTGAGGAGAATCCACGTGTTCCAGGACCTGGTTAGATAAAACAATATCTGAAAAATCATTTTCCAAATTCGTTTTACTGTCAAAATCGATGATGTATTCTGCCAATGGGTTCATCTCCAAATCAATGCCTGCATATCGACCCACGAAAGGTTGGATTAATGGCTTGTAAGGCATTTCCCCGCATCCAAAATCAGCTAATATCAAATTTTCTCTACCTGCCGAAATCCTTTTAATATCCAATAGAGTGGCATCCCGCAATTGTCTTAAAACCCAATAACGGGTATTGAATATATTGGGCTTTAGTCGATAATTACGCTTCATCTTGCGAATTTGTACATTTCTGATCATTTATCTAGACGAACCTGGTAATTATTTAAAACCTGGGACAAATTCTATTCGAACCTTTTACAATGGAAGGAAGGGTATAGGTAAAAGAAATCTCGGGGCCACCCTGACCTAAATTGGCACCAATTAATGAGGAAGTTGTAAAATCATAACTAAAGCCCAAGGCAATTCTATGGAGATAAAAACCCGCATTCAACGAAAATGCATCCTGAACTCGGACTAAAGCCCCTAAAATAAGACCTTGATTCTGGGATAAAGCATAATCCGTATTAAATCCAAGAGCAAGAATTTGATTGGATTGTTCTTTTTCGAATATAAAATGTGGGGTTAAAATTAGAAATGGAGATGTATGAATATTCAAACCCCCATGAATACTATATCGGAGGGGCATTACTTTCTGTATTCCTTCAACAGGGTATGGATTGATTCCCCGGTTAATATGGAAGAAGCCTATCCCTAGAAATTTATTTACAGAATGATTTGGATCGTCTTCATAATAAAATAATCCGGAATTGAAATCCAAGGCCATGGCATTATTATGCAGGCTTAGTTCCCCGCTAGGCAAATTGGGATCAAATCCTAACAATGGATTATATTGATTGTCAAATTCTAATTTATTGATATCATAATTTCGGTTAAGAATGCCTCCTTGAATGCCAAAATTAAGCTTGCTTTGCCTCGTTCCGGATAGCAATATCTCATAACTAATCGACCCATATGCGGATAGATAATTAAATCCAACATCTCCTGCTCGCTGATCCAATATATTGATACCAAAATTTAATTTAGAATTAGTTCTAAAATCGGCTGAAACTCCCGCTGTTTTATAGGCATTAGGGATTGCCTGCCATTGATCCCGCAAATTGGTGCCTACCCGGACACTTCCATCAAATTCACCGGTTAAAGCGGGATTTAACCAAAGGGGATATGCATAGTATTGTGAAAAATGAGGATCTATTTGGGCCTTTACAAAAAAGGAATGGGCCATAAAATAGAAGTTTAAACAAATAAGCCACCAAATCTTCATCGCAACAGGGTTATGGTTCCTTTTTTCGCAACTATTGACCCATTCTTCATATTGGCTTTTAAATAATAAATATAGACTCCTGCAGGTTCCGGGGAGCCCTTATAATAACCATCCCAGCCTTGATTTAATTGGCTGGAGGTGAACAATAACTCCCCCCATTGACTGAATACCTGGAATACCATGCTGGCAATTCCCAGACTATGGACAGAAACCTCGTCATTAATTCCATCTCCATTAGGAGTAAAGGTATTGGCTATATAAATAATATTTTGATTTGGGTTTATCGTCACCCCAGTGACAGGATTGGAGAGGCTCACTAAAAAGCAGGGAGATGGTCCTATAGCTTCGACAAGGAGAGTTAAACTTTGCCCGTATTCCAAGCCAGTTTCTATATCGGTTAGACCATTGGCTCCTGAACTTGGATCCTTAAATGTTTTTCCTCCATCCAGACTTACTTTATAGGCGATAGCACCTGGAACCTGGTTCCAGGAAAAGGTGATGGAACTGGAAGTGCTGTCCCTTACGGAAACATCCGGAGGCATTAAATTGGTTTGTGTTTTTATAGAAAAAGAAGCTCTAGTTAGGTTAATACATCCCGTTATACTGTCCATTACCTGAATATAATAGATAGTATTATTGGTTAATGGGGGAGTTAAAAATGGATTCCCCTGAAAAATAGGTTGCCCCCCATTGGGCGAAGTATACCATTGGAAAATAGCGGCCGGATCTTTACTTTTTGCCAATAAGGAGGCTGATTTTCCAGGACAAATTTGGGTAGAATCTGATTGTACAGTTGGTATAGGATTAATTATCACCTGGGCTTTAGTTCTTCCGTTAGAAAAGCAAACTCCGTTGGCTACAGATCCGACATAATACGCTGTATCCAATAAAGCTATTGGAATGGTAAAATTGGTTCCAGAATCAATGGGGGTGGTACTCGTTAAGGAAGAATACCAATAATAGGTATAGCCTGGCAATGGTTTTGCGATTTTTAAACTTGCAGAGGATCCCAAACAGGAAAAATAGGGGTTATTTACCAGGGTGGGAGGTAAAATAACCGGCAAAGCACTTATTACCAGGGCATCTTCCTGAGTAGAGGTATTGCCATCATAATTATTTCCTAAAACAGAACCATAAACGGATTGATTGTAGACCGTATTGAATCCTCCAAAAGAATTCGTTTGAGGAGTAATTAATCGTTGTGGGTTCGTGAAATCCCGGGTAGGATCCAGGTAAACAGCCTCTGAACTACTATTAAATATACCGGAGCCTATGCAACCAATAATCGCGGTTAATTTTATAATAACGGTATCACCAGGGGAAATATTAAAATTGCCAAATTTTGGAGAATTTGCAGTTCCTAAATTACTTATCTGGATGGGACCACCTGCCGAGCCGGTATAGACCACTTTGGCTGATTTATAGGAAAAACCTTGTGGTAAATTGGTGACGGACTGAACCCCGCCCGCATTACCCGAATTAGCCGAATTAAATATTTTGATGATATATATTACCGAATCCCCATTGGGATGAGATTGCCCATAGTTTTGAATTTTCATTTGGGTAACCAACTCAGGGAAACAGGTTTGACCTCCTCCCAGTAAATAATTGGGTATAGTATCTAGGGTAAAGGGAATGCTTAATCCTATTAAACCTGGACCTGCATAGTGGGATATTCCGGCTCCATTCTGTGTAAGTCCATTAGGACCTCCCATTACCTGGGTATTAACAGCACCAGCAATCAAATTATAATATACTATACCTCCACTACCTCCTCCTCCTGGACCATGGGGCATCACCCCATCAGAAGGACCATCATGCTCCGTATTTCCACCACTCCCCCCTTGCGCATTTATGGTTAAGGAAGCCGAAGGACTTGGATTTAATACCTTAATCAAAACCGTACCCCCGGCACCTCCACCCCCCGAACCATCAGGATGCAATCCATATACTCCAGGTGCCCCATTGCCCCCATTGGATAAAAGAGCTCCTGATCCTGTAATTGTGCCAGCATGCACTATAATGATTCCTCCTCCGACACCTCCTTTAACACCTGTCAGGGCATCATTTGCATGACCACCACCTCCTCCCCCTCCCATGATTAATCGCGTTATATCGGGAACGGGTCCAATAAAACTTGGAGAGCCTGGTCTCCCCCCGGCAGGATTCGTTCCTCCAATAGGTTCATACCCCCAGCCTCCATTGCCTCCAAAATTTCCATTTCCGCCTCCTGCTCCCCCTGCATTGGAGTCATTTCCACCACCTCCTGCATTTGCCGGAGCCCCTCTAGCACAAGATCCTCCTGGTAAACCTTCTAAAATATTGTCTATTGCGTTAAATCCATCCCATACAAACCTTGGGGTTCCTGCCATCCCTTCCCCTTTACCGGCTGCTCTTGGATCAGATTCTACCGTTACATATAAATCACTAATATCGGCTACAGAAACCTTTATGGGACTATATCCTCCCCTATACCCTCTGGCAGAAACATCCACGGTGTATCCATTAAAATCCATTGTGCCGGAAACTTCAAAAGCGATAATTCCCCCTGCCTTACCGTTAAATGGAGGTGGAGAAATATTTGAAATTAATTTAAGATTTGAATATTGAGGTACCCGAATTATCTGAAAAGTGCTTTTCCCCTTCATGGCCGTAGCATCTACATTCGAATAAGAATAAACCAAGCCTCCACTAAGGCCCGATCCTTTAAAATTCAAAATTCCTCCAGTTAAGGGGACCGTATTGGTGGCTAAAATATATTCATATTTTCCACAATTGCCTAGGGAGGTAAAGCCTGTTGCTCCTAATCCATCCGGCCCATCTATAGGATTATTAGCCCCATAATTAATGGAATTTGAATAATTAATACTGGCATCCTGAACCTGGATGATTAATAATAAATCACCAGCCGAAATGGAAACCGTCCCGAAATTATTTCCATACTGATCCACTCCAGGAACAGAATCCAGAACCAGGGATTTTGCACCAGCAGCCACTATAGTATTGGTAGGGGAAGGATAATAGCTATTGATGGATCCACTAATATTTGTGGTTCCATCCAAACCGGAAGTACCACAAATTGTCAAATTCGAGACTGGTATAGATTGAGAATAAATAGTCTTACCGCCTGGCAAAAAGTAAATAAGCGCAAATAGTAATTTCAATAAATACTTTGACCTATTTCTATCTTGTTTAGGGGTTAAAAACAATGTGCTTTAATTAAAAAATAATCAAATAATTCATTTATTTCGAATTTATAAAATATCTCCTGGGGAAAAACACCTTTTTTCCATCTTTTATTTCAGGAAAGGAAAATGATTTATTTCAAAAGAATAGGGCA
>Ga0209067_10000237_pt1 | contig 37872 bp, 57 predicted proteins | sample ColStrG_CSR_2013_FD_187199 | JGI IMG/M metagenome (GOLD analysis project Ga0209067, IMG submission 187199) | Freshwater sediment microbial communities in response to fracking from Pennsylvania, USA - Cold Stream Run_MetaG_CSR_2013 (SPAdes)... | ecosystem: Environmental > Aquatic > Freshwater >... | reverse complement strand
AGTATATTCTGTTGTTTTTAAATTTATAGATATATTCTGGAATTGTCAACGCGATAATCAAGTCAATTTGATATTTTCGCATATTTAGTCAATCTGACCTGCTTTCTTGACGAAATTTTCCAATTCTGACGGCCGCTATCAGAGCCATCCCTTATTCTCGATCAAGCATGGCACAATATCAGGGCAACTTTTGAGCCAAAGACAATAATGGCTTTCATTTTTTCATCGTAAGTGACCGCCCGTTCGACGCCCGGCACTTTAAAGAATTCGCCATCCTGTGCAAAATAATGCGCAGCGAGCAAATGAACCTGTTCGCGCAAATGATCGAGATTGACATGACTGGAGAACGCACGCTGACCGGCCGGAACAAATGACCCAAAATCAATATTGCCTTCGCTATCACTGAACGCAAAATATCTGGGCTCTGTGCCGGGCGTGGGTTTTTCCACTATAATTGCTGGAGCCGGGCCAGATTCTGACGTCTGATCGAGACAAACCAATGACTCCGGTTTGCTTGCGGCATGTCGCAAGGATGCATGCGATGCAGATGGCTTAGCGGCCCTGCGTCGATCGTTTGATTTGTGCGTTTTAGCCCGCCTGGCTGGACGATGATTGCGTTTCATAAAGTCAAGTTGACAGAATATCTTTTTGTGTCAATATGTTTTTGATTTTCGCATATCATTTGCCTCAAAATCACTCTTTTATCTCAAGGCCACGATGTCCAACACGCTGTCTGACAAATCTTTACCTCGCCTCACAAAGGCCCAATTAAAAGCGCTCGAACGGCTCCCCTGTGACGGCTCATGGCGGATGGATCCTGGTCGTTTGACGTCGGCCCTTAACAGTTTGAGTCTTGCTCCTGGAAAGCCGTGCGTAGGGCAATGGGGAGATTTCGGAGCCCGTGGTGGTCGCAAGCAACGATGGCAATTGAGTATCAATGGCATCGAACTCAAAAAATCGCTGGTAACGAAGTCGATATCAACAGTTTGATTTATGACGCAATATCGAATATTGTGTCATTATAAGATCACCAGGCTGGAATCTGTATGAAATTTGCCCTTATTCTTCTGTCTGCAACAAGCCTTCCCTACAATGAGCAGATGCACGCGCTCAAAGACGTAGTCAACGATACCTCGCGGATCTTTATCGACGGCAAATTCGGGCCCGAAACTACCGGGGAAACCATCAACGAATCCTCGGCACCACATTATCCGGTTCCTGACTTCATACAGACCAGAGAAGATTTGTTTGCCCGCTTGGCACCCGATGATGTCGTTGTCGTGCTTAATCCGGCCTATCTGGGCCACTCCTATCAAGATGTGTTCCACGCTATTCAGAAAATTGCCGCCAAGAAAGCCAATATTTTCGATCTCGAAGGCAATGTGATGCTCGCGGCTTCGGAACAAGCGGTGGCTGGAGCCGATTTCCTGACCCGCGCGGTATTGCATAAGCGCGCCATGACTGCTGGTAAGGCTGCAGACGGACGTCGGCGCTCGCCAAACGCGACCGGCCGCAAGTCCAATGTTGACGAGGCCAAAGCTGAAACCGCCAAAACAATGTGGCTGGAAACCAAGCTCAGTGCCGAAGAAATTTCACAGGAAACCGGCATACACTTGCGCACACTATATCGGATGTTTGGACCTCGCCCGTTTGGACCGCGTCCAAAGGTCAGCCGTCAAGATGGCGCTAAAGCCTAGAAATCTTGCTCTGGAGCGGAAGGTTCCTCGGCAACGGGCACCAGAGGAAACAGCCGGGCTGTCTCGACCATCAGTCTTTCCATGATCTCCATCCGGTATTCGGGGCTCTGGGCTTCATACCAGCGTTGATAATCGCGTAACCGGTCAGGGCCATTGGCAAATTCGGGAAACCCGGCTGATGCCGCGATCATGGCCGCAAACCCGTCGCCCTTGGCGCCGCCCGCCTTGTGCCAGGTGGAAAGCAACATCAGATCGCGATCAGGGTCGCGGCGGAACGGCTGTTCGCAGGATCGGCAGGCCATTTAAAACCCCAGTGTTGTTTGATTTGAAGACTCGCTGGCCGGCGGATTGATCTTTACAGGTTCGGCACCTCGGAACTCGTTTTTAGGCTTCTGCGGATCGCCAAAGGGGCACCAGGGCGTGACACCGTTCTCGGTCAATATTGAGCGCATGTTTCTGGTTCCGGGGCCGCCAGGAAATTCAACGCAAAGATTGGGTTGACCTTCTTCAAACTGCTGACGATTGCGGATAGATCCAGCAGATTTACCAAACCGGTTCCAGTCGGCATTGAAAGTGATCACTGAAATCCCGTGCGCTTGCGCCCACTCACGCCCAAGACGGTCAGCACCCTTGGCTCCGCCTTCTATGACTTCTGCAATTCGGTCGCCTCGCTGCTCGATCCGGCTTTTTAGCAGGTCGAGGGCTTTGAACGCCCCTTCCCAATCAGCATAGTCGCGTCCGCCATAGATGAGAATCTTATCGTTCTTCATGTCCTAAATGAAACTTTTATCAGCGCGAAAATCAATTCATTTTTTTATATTATTGTTCACCCAACTGGAATTGCTGGAATTGGGGCGGGATCGTGATATGATCTTATCATCAATGAACGGCCCGGCTAAAAAATGACAACGTTGGAAAATCACGCGGATAAAAATCATCAATTGGAGCCGGTCTGCCACCTGTCTCAAGCTGAAATCGATCAGCTTCACGAAGAGGCCATTCGCAGATTTGGTGCTAAATGCATCTGGAACGCGAGGCCGTCCAAATCCGTTGACGGGCTTCAGAGGATCATCATCATGCTCAGGGATTATGGAAATCTCGACGCCTGGCATTTTGCGGCGCAGATCAGCAGAAAGATCGAAGATGCCACTCGATAATTTTCAGACGCGGATATTGAAAATACTGGCGCCCCTCCGTTCACCAGAAAGCGTTTTTGCAGGCGGCTCTGTCATCCAGTATCATGGCAACAGATTATCTGATGATCAGGATATTTTTCACGATCCAGAAACGGATATTGCAACGATCGCGCAACGAGATTGTAAAATATTACGGGACTACGGATTCAGTGTTGATCTTGTCTCTCCGTTTGAAGGGCTCTTTGAAGCAGCTATAGGTGATGAGGAATTCGGTTTTACCAAGGTGCAATGGACGGCGGCGGGCGCCTATAATTTTTTCAAACCTGTTCAAGACACAGAATTTGGCTGGCGTCTTCACATGGCCGATTTGGCTGTCAACAAATGCCTGGCCGCCGGCGGACGTAAAAAAATGAGGGATTTTGTTGACCTCTCCATGTTGCACAATCATGCGATGCCACTTTGGCATGCTGTGTGGGCGGCGCCTGGGAAAGATATTTTCTGGAATCCGTCTTCACTGATTGAACGCATCTCGCGAAACAACCAGTGGAAGCAGGAAGATCTCGATCAGGATGTCGCGCTGACAACCGAACTGTCCGCCGTGGATGTGGCCAGAACCATCCATGATGCTGTCGAGGAAGCGCGTGTTATATTCGCTCGCCTGCCGCCAGAGATGGCTGGCAGGCTGTTTGTAGATCCTCATGGTGGGATCATCAACGATGTCGACCGTATTCTGGAAATGAGGGATGTCACATCTGTCGAAACAGCAAAAGGTGGAACCTGGCCTTCAAATCCGGATATCGATGCTGCCATGATCCGGAACATTATCGAGGCCTATGGAGATGATAAGATAAGCGAACCAAGTTACGATCCGTCGATGCGACCGTAATTATCGTGCACCAAAATGAAAAGGCTCCTGCAGGAGCCCTTAAATTGGACGCTTCTTGAATATTCCACGCTTGGGTGTGAACCGGTTGCCCGGCGAGCTGCCGCTTCAAGTCCATCTGGGCGACAAAGGGAATATAGGCGCAGCCAATCGACTTGTCAAAGACGCCTATGGTTCCGGAAAATCTGGTGACGGATTTGTCAACGGAGCGGGTTCGACGAAAGTTTTCAGAGTAACCGGTGCAAAATCATAATAGAAGCCGTGTGATCCCTCGCTCATTTTCTCGAAAAAGGCGTCGGCCGTTTGAGCCCGATCTTCGTGCGGCGGGTCGTCTTCATCACCATCAAAGGCTTCATCGTAATTATCAAGAGCCAAATTCTGACGATCGGTTTCCAGGTCGGCTATATCAATAAATGCATCGAACGATGAACCGTATTGGTTCTCATATCTGGACACAAAGATTTCAACCGGTTCAGGATCGCTAAATTGTTTGGCAAGTTTATACTCGCCCAGAGCCTTCATGGCTTCGGCAATCTTCACAGCATCACTGTTGCTGACAATGAAAACCTGTTTGCGTTCATGTTCTCTCATTTTTGCGCCTCTCAAATATCGACATTACTTTATCGCAACACCTGCGATTAGAATTTGGGACCTTCAGCATCCGGTGACAGAACTGGTGCCGGTTTGGCTTCCACAAATGTCTGCACCCGCACCTCTTCAAATTCGTAGTAATCCCCTTTGCTGTCGTCACCCATTTGTTCGAAATAGAGATCGGCCGCCGTCTGGCGGTCTTCAGGAGGCGGACCATCGAATGCTCTGTGATAATTTTCGATGGCAATATTCTGACGGTCCGCTTCCACATCGGCCAAATCCAGAAAGGCCGCCATCGAGGTGCCATGACGGTTCTGATAGCTGGAAACAAAGACTTTGAAACCTTCAGGGTTACTGAATCGCTCCGCAAGCTGGTGTTCGCCCATAGCCATCAAGGCCGTAGCGATTTTCAATGCTTCGCCGTCGCCGACAATAATGATGTGTTTGCGTTCTTGATCTGTCATTTTAATCTCCTTGAAACCAATATTTTTCTCATTCTACAAACATTTTTGCGAAATTTTTGCAAAATATACGATTTCACTCAATTATTTGATGCGAAAAATGTTGACCATCTGGTCACGCGATACAACTTCTGATTCAAATTGCTCGCTTTGTAAAAACGGAGGGGGCTTTTGGTGGCTCAATTTCAACCCGAAAAGCACGAATTGCCGCAAAACCTGCCGATGCTGTTTGTGCGTGTGGAGGAAGCCAAAAACATGCGGCGTTTCTATCGGCTCGATATCCAGCCGGATCTGTTCGGCGGCTGGAATTTCGTGCGCGAATGGGGACGGATCGGCAACAGCGGTCGCGGCCAGTCGATCAACCTGTTTTGCGAAACTTTCGAGGCCGCCTGTAACCTGTTTCGCCAGCATCACAGAATCAGAGAACGGCGAGGCTACCACCACGAGGCTGCCGGTTCCTGATCGTTAAAACGGTCAGTCCGGTTTGACCGGATTTTCAGGCACCACATCAAACAGGAAATTGACGCGCTGATAATGATCCTCGCCGTCCTTTTTGACATAGAATTTATAGCCACCCTGAATAAATTCAACGAGGGCTTCCATCGTCAACATCGCGTTGATGATGACATCGGTGATTGATTTTGCAGCTGTCGCCAATTTGACTGCCTCCAATCGCGCAATCGTGCGTTCGGGCAAACTTAGATTCAAACGCTTTCTAACCGTCAAAATTTGTGAAATGGCTACGTCAAACATGCTCGTCACTCCTAAGTCAGACGCCGATTGCGTCCGATTGGCGGGATGAGTCCCGTCAATACACATTCTATACACCGTTCATACGTATGCCACAATATGCTTAAAGCGCATATCTGCCGATCCAAAGTTGCAATCCTGATCACGCGCTTCTGGCCTTGACGCCGCCCGCCATGATCGCCATCAACATCGGCCCCATTTTAAATTGGCCCTCCCGCTGTTTGACATTGAGCGCGCGCAGATAGCCGCCCGGCGAATTGATGGCCTCGCCCTTCTGCAGGATGGCGGCGATCAGGATCGCAGCATCCCCTTCTCCGAACACATCGATCGATTCCTGCCAGGCTTGCGGCGATATTCCCAACATCGAGCGCACCAGTCGCGCGCGCTCGATGAGTTCGCGCCAATCCTTGACGGCGCCGTTACCATATTCGTTGATATCGGGACAGGCGCTCAGCACCAGACCCAGATTTATCTTCGGAGACTTATTGCGAGGATACTCTTGATGGTCCTCGATGAGGTCGAGAGGGTTTTGCTCCTGTGTCTCGCAGAGCAAAGGTTCAATACGGGTAGAATTATAGTTTTGATTCTGTTTGTGCCGCCCGGAATCGTTGGCATTGCCGCTCATATTTGTAGAAATGTCCTGATTTTCCAGACTCTTGATGCTGATTTCCAGTCGGGTTGTCATATTTGCCCTGATCGCACTCAGCTTGTCCAGCATGATCTCGCAATCGGCCAGTGACATCGAGCCGCGCCGGCCAGGTAATGCCTGCATGAATTCGGCCAGTTCCCCGCCATCCATGATCTCAATCCCGGCTTCGGACGCGAGTTCAATCAGCGAGGCAATATCGCGCCTGCAGATCACAATCTTTTCATGGGCCAGAGCCAGCCGACGCTGGACACGCGCGAGTTCGGCCGCCGCGCTTGCAAATTCAGGCGCACGCATCAATAAAATAGAAAGATCGAACCCGTAAACCACAGAGAAGCGTTCGTTTGCGTGATCATTGGCGGGCAGGATTTCTCCCTCACCGGAATCGGCCTTGCGCGCATAGCGTTTGCCGTTCGGGCTATCGCGACGCACGATGAGACCGGCAGCAACCAATGCCGCCAGATGACGGCGCAAAGTGGCTTCGGCCATATTATGGGCGCGGCGACACAGACTGGTGTTCGACGGGAATACGATCAGATCCTGATCGCCGGCATCGCTCATAGTTGTATCCGGCAAGAAGCTCAACAGAGCGTTGAGCACGCTCAAAGATCGATCGGACAGACCAAGCTGCATCCTGATCGCCGAAACATCCCGGAAGATCTGCCACTTATGTGCAGGCTCTCTCGATCCGGCAGACTTTGTCCGGAATTCATCCAGACTGGCCTGATGCGCCAGCATTCCAGCATCGAGCTTGCGGCCATGCGGGGTGTAAATTGTTTTCATATCGGCCTCGTTGAGAGGCAAAAGTTTGCGGACGCGTCAGTCTCGTTTAGGCCAAAACTACCCGTTCGCGCCCTAAAGTGAGCGCGTTCGTCTTGACAAATCAACGGACAAGTGATTCTCTATGATTGCTGAAGTCGAAGAGGGCTTGTCGGGGGAAACTTCGGCGGGCCTTTTTCTTTTGCAGTTCTTCGTTTGTGTGAGCGATAACGCAACTGATTGAACTACTGACCTCTGTCAGCCTGAATTTTTGGATTTCAGACTGAATTCCACATGCAGATCGGCGATACGGTCTGCTACGAATTCTGCAAAACCGGGCTCTCCCTTGGGAAACTTCAAATAGAAGCCCGACGCAGATCGTTTGAATGAGCCGATCTTATAACCACCGGCGCTGAGCATGTCATATGCCTGCGGTTTGCGATTGTCTGCCGTTTCTGCCTTTGAAGCCTCGTGCTGGTTTTTAAGCGCCAGATTTTTTGACAACAATTTTTCGAGCTGGTCCGCGACAAAATCCGACACGAGCACAAACCGTTCATCGCTGGTCATAGCGCGGGCGTCTTCATGCTCGGCTTCAGCCAGGATTTTGCTGACGACCTCGCTATTGCGATTTTCACCGGATTGGACCTGCTCACCCGTTCGGGGGAGCAGGTCAGACATTGCTATTCCCAGATCGCTCCAGCGTGGCCGGCCGACAGCTGGTGCCGAACCGATCGCCTGAATAATGGGACGCGGAATCCGCTCGACGATCTGTAACATCATCGAAATCGCACTCTTCGTCTGCGAGAGCGCGCTCATGGCAACGCTGCGGTCAAATCCGGCTGCCATAATATTGGCTGCGAACAGACATTGCTCGATAAAACTTAAATTGGCGCGCTCGTTGTTTTCCTGCCCCTGTTCGACGATCAGGGCCTCATCATCCAGATCACGGATGAAGGCCTTGGCCGGCAACCCGAGGTCGCGCAGGATTTTCAGGCGGCGGCGCCCGTAAACAATCTGGTAGCGACCGGAGATTTCCGGATGAGGGCGCACCAACATCGGCTGGCGCTGGCCGTTGGTCTCGATAGAGGTGCGCAAGCTTTCCAGAGCTTCATCATCAAAGTCCAGCCTGTCATTGACGAGCGATTCATCAATCAAGGCCGGATCCAGCATAGTGACCAGATAACCGTCCTGAATCATCTTCTCCATGCGGGCCGCGCTCTGGGCCTGTGCATTCATCTGGTCGAGCTGTGCGCCGAGGCCTCGGCGTATTACATTTGCGGGCGACGTTACCGGAACAGCGACATCGCCATCAGCAGAAGTAACGGCCATCCCGTGGAACAGATTTTTACGAGACATGCCGACCTCCTTTAGTCTTTTTCGTCTCGGTTGTAATCGGCCTTCCCCATGTGGTCAGAATCTTTTCTTCGATCTCGCGGTTGACCATATCCATCGAGTCAATCGCACGATCATAGGTGCCACGGCTGAACTGCTGGCGCTCGACTTCATAAAGGGTTTGCGAAGTCAGTCCGGCGTCTGAAACAGCTGTGCTCTTGAGCATGGGATGGGTGAGCACGCGCCCGCCGAAGATGGCACGCATGAACCCCTGCATCTGGGTCTGCGGCCCGTCAGAGGGTTCGTAGCGGGTCATCAGATAGGACAGCCAGTCGTAATCATTTTGAGGCTGGCCAAAAATCTTGTCCTGTTGCTGACCTACGACCTGAAGAAGATCGCTGACCATGCGCAGAAACTGGCTCATCGACAGCACGTCCAGCATTTGGGGATGGACGGTAATGAGCAAAGACGTGGCGGCCGTGAGCGCGGACAAAGTCAGGAATCCGAGCTGCGGCGGGCAGTCAACGACAACGACATCATAATCATCGAGCACGGGTGCCAAGGCTTGCGAAACTCGGGCAAACAATGGGCTTCCGCTGCCCTGCATCAGAACCTGGGGCGCGTAATGCTCGAATTCCATCAACTCGAGGTTGGCAGGGACAATGTCCAGATTTGGCAAAAAGGTCTTTCGGATAACCTTGCGTGCCGAATGAATTTCATTGCCTCCGATAACGCCATAAAGTGTCTCGTTCTCTCCCACTTCGATTTCTGGCTGAATGCCCATGAGCGAAGTCAGGCTGGCCTGCGGATCAAGATCGAGCGCGAGCACGCGGTAGCCGCGCAAGCAGAGATACTGAGCCAGATGGGCCGTCGTCGTGGTTTTGCCCGACCCGCCTTTGAAATTCATAATCCCGATGATTTGCGTGTGTTCTCCGGCGCGCCGGATAGGTGAATAGACGCGGCTACGGGCCTGACTTGTCAAAAAATCGCGCAAAAGCACAATATCCTCGACACTGAACATGCGCCGCCCGCCCGTGAGCACCACATTGTCGGGGAGCACAACGCGCTCTTCAGCGATGATCTGGCGCAAATAGCCTTCGGCGATGCCAAGAAGTTTGGCTGTTTCCGCGGACGGAAAACGGCGCATGATCTTGCGCGAGTTCGGTGGAAACGAATTGAGCTGATGCTGGCGCAAATGACCGGCCAGATTGCTGGCATCACGCTGGATCGCGTCACGCAAAAGACTGGTTTTAAGGCCATCCTTGCTGACAGGTGCAATTTCTGCAGTCAGCGTGCTTTCCGGTCGGTTGGGCATCTTTATCTCATCAGCATCAAATTCTGCTTATTCGAAGCAGTTGCGCTGATATTGAGACTGATTCTGGTTTTTTGGCAACCTGTTGTTTGGATTATTTATTTGCCAAATTCAGGATTCATTAACCATTTTTCAAGATATTGATGCCCTAGCCTTTGACCACATTGATCATTTCATTCAGCTTGTGCTGAATGTGGATGGTGCGCTTGATTCTGGAGATCTGGCGCGGTCCCAGAGAAAACACCTGTTCGGCCCAGATATCGGCAGCAAAACGCATTTCCTCTCTGGTTACATTGCCCAGGCGGTTCATGATTTTGGCCGTTGAACATAAGGATCCATGAGAAGCCGAAAACTCACGAACAAATTTGCGGATATCTTCATCAGCCAATTTTTCTGAAACCCCATCAATGAGTCCAGCATCAAGAGCATCGCTGGCCGTCAGCTTTCTGCAACTGGTGACGAGTTCATGCACGAAGCTTAACGAGCTCCGGCGTCCGACCAGAGAATAGGCCAAAGCAGGAAACAGGGAAAAATACATTTCGGGCAGCTGAAATATGGCGTTGCTCTGGCAATAGATGCGTGCACAAGACATTGCGGCTTCGAAGCCGCCGCCAGGTGCCTCACCATGCACACTCGCCAATGGCAAAACATGGCCACCGAGCAGTTCGATATTATTGGCGCAAACTTCTACGCAATTGTGGGCATAAGCAAATGTCGCTGTGCGATCATTGTTTTCCACCCAGTTTAAAAAATGCTGGAGATCGCCGCCCAGCAGAAAATATTGCGGGTGAGCGGATCGGTAGGCAACAAACCTGATCGCTCCGTTGTTCGTAAAGCTATCCTGGCCTTGATCAGAATAAATATGTAATTCAGGGCGAACGCTGTTTTGTACGGCCTTTTGAACTTTGATGATTTCGTTCAGAAGAACTGGTGTAATGATGGCGCCAGGCGATTTTAATGTAACCCAGAGAAGATGCAGGCCCGCTTCATATTGAAGAGAAATCTCGGCGAGAGCGCCGGCATTTTTAACGACAGCGCCAGCTGCCCCTTCGTAACTGGTTGTCGACACGCCTGAAATCCAATTTTGCACCTTTGAACACATGTTCATTTTGCGCTTTTGAACACATGCTCAAATTCCATATTCACGGCTGCTCAAAATGCTGAAAACGCGCAACGTACCAACTGGATTTGCCGGATTTTCAGGATAGCCCGCATGTGGATTACTGGCATCAAAATAGTCGATACACCAGACAAATTCACATTCATTCAACATAAATCGACCAAAATTGCGTTCGTCAAGATATGGAGATGCGGATGTCGATGGTGCATGCCTTGCAAAATCGACAATCCTGGAAATTGCTTCAGTCGGCATTGCTGCCACTTCATCGCCGAAATCGATTGAAGCAACGGGAACGTTGTGGCGGAAAGAATCATTCAGCCGGGCAATCCCCGCTGTGTCGTAGGCAAGGGAATTATGAAAAACCGCGTGATGTGCAGGCGCGAGCACAGAGGGTTGATTTAAACAATTCTGGAGCACGTCGAGCGCAGAAATATCGTCGCTATGACGGTTCAGGATTTTGGAGAGAAAGCCCGGCAAAATACCCATGAAACGCGCCTCGATCTCACTGAGAGACAGCATCTTCCCCTCCAATAGACCGGATCATCGCATTGTGAAGGTGGCTCAGCGTCTGGATCGCCGTGCGAATGCGGGCGGCGGCATCAACGGGCGATTCGCAGTCTTCTTCGACCGACAGTTCGCGCACCAAAAACAGGAGGAGGGCATCGCCCAGCTTTTCAACCGTGGCTTCGAAATCATTCCGGTCGCGAAAAGACTGGTTGGCCAGACTTGAATATTGGCCCCTGCTGAACTGGCGCAACAGCAAAAGTTCAACTTGCGAAAGAGAAAAATGTATTTGACTTTCAGAGGTCTGTAACGCGTCAGAAAACCAGGTTTGAAGCACCGAAGATGACGGCATCAAAATGGAAACATTTTGTGTTGTTGAATGATTCATTATGGAGTTCCATGATTTTTAAATGTTTCTATGTGACTTAGCTACATTCGTTGATCGAACTCTGCCAGAGGAAAGATTACCGGCAAGGCGGGAGATTTTACCGGATGAAGAACGGGCGTTCTGGATTTGAATTTAAATTGCATTTCTTCAATTGACACAAAATGACATATTATATATATTTTGTCATACGTATAAGATGAGTTCGGGAATTGGTGAATGAACAGACAATCCAAGAGCACGACAGAATTGCATAACAGTCTTGATGATTTCAAAATTTTGTTGGCTTTCGAACAACAGGGTTCACTGGCCGGGTGTTCGATGATTTTGAGCATGACGGAAAAAACCATCCGTCAGCGTCTGAAGCGACTGGAAGATCAATATGGCTCGCTGATCACACCTGACCGGAAGTATTTAACTGAAACCGGATTAAGTCTGGCCAATGGTGCGAGGCAAATGATCAATATTGTCACCAATATCGCTCCGCCAATCAATCGAAAAATGGTCAGATTTGCTGCGCTTGATGGTGTGTGCAGTCTTATTTTGATGCCAAGATTGCCGGAATTGCTGGCACTAAATCCAGAAATGAATATTTTTATGGATTCAGTTGCGGAGGCTCCTGATTTTGAAAAGACGGGCACTCAAATCTATCTGGGCACCAATCACCCTATTTCTAACGACAATCTTTCGATTATGGAACTGGGTTATACGCATGCATGGTGGTTTGCAGCGCAATCCTATGTAGATTTGCACGGCAAGCCTAAAGACATCTCGGATTTTGGCTCCCATTTTTGCGTTTATCCATTCAACAAACGTTTTCCAGATCCGGATAAATTATGGGCTACCATGTATGGAGATATGCCGCAGCCCCGCCTGAGAATGATGATGAGTTCAACCGATCAATCATTCCGGATTGTTCAAACGGGCGTTGGTATTTCTCCTATGCCGTCCTACTCTTTGTTGATTTATAGAAATCTTGTGCCGATTATGCCGTTTCCTGTGCCTTACAAGCTCTATTTGACGGTCAGGATTTCGGATCAGAAGAACGATCCCAATATCCAGAAGCTGATCAGGTTTTTACAAGGAATGTTCGATTCAAAGACTTATCCGTGGTTTGGCAAAGATTCGATGCATCCTGATGTCATTCTCAAGAAAGCCGTAGAAATGAACCTGAGTTTTGGTAAACTCTGATTCAACCGCGTGATGAAGAATTCTCGCCCGACAGATAGGCACCGATCATCGTGAAGATCGCGCCAACAAGTCCGGCTTGCCAAGGGCTTAGATGATAAACGAACCGGTTGATGCTGGAGCGGATAATCTGGTTGATTGCATAAGCAAATTCTTTGTTCATTTGAAACTCCTTTACAAAACGAATCTCACATAAATTTGCGAAAAGCAAAACGTTTAAAGCCGGGCTGCTAAAACCGCCCGGCTTCAGTTGTTCCGTTGTCTTGAAGGTCTTGAATTGTGGCATCAAGAGGAACCGTCCAGTAGCAAAAATCCCGCCATTCATCGAGAACCATTGGTGACGGAAAATGCCTCCCGGCCTCCAGAAGATCATGGATACTTGGCGAACGTGGTTGCGAGCGCAAGGTCATTCCGGCTTCTTTTAGCGTCTTGTCGGCCTTTTTCATATTGCAGAGCGTGCAACGGGCAACGATGTTCTCGAAGCTCAGCGGGCCGCCGCGGGAAGCTGGTACAACATGATCGAAAGTCAGATCATGTTTGGCTCCGCAATATTGGCAAGAAAAATGATCCCGCAGATAGACGTTGTAGCGTGTGAATGCTGCGGTGCCGTTTTTCCCACCCTGTTTTTGATAGGCTTTGAGCGCGATCACGGCAGGCAGTGGCATGGAAAAGGTTGGGCTGTGCACGATCTCGTCATAAGATTGCACGACCACGACCCTGTCCTGAAATACGGCGCGCACGGCATCTTGCCACGACCAGAGCGACAATGGAAAATGACTCAACGGTTTGTAATCAGCGTTGAGCACGAGGGCTGGCCGCAGATTTCCCCTTTTATGTCTCACAAAATTCATGCAACCAGTTCCTCGTTTTCGACGTTTTTCTTGACGCCCGATTTTTCCTCCGCGGGCATAGTGATACCGACACCAATGTTACGAGCCTGTGCAAAGTCCCAAAGGGCCTTGCGGTCAGCGATCACGATCCGGGCATTGATCAGGTAGCCCGCATCCTGGGAGATCACGCTGTAACCACGGGCGCGGATCTCGCGCACCATGGCTTCAACAGGATCACCGGCACCCGCCCTTGTCACACCCTTCTGCGCCAGAAACCGGGTGATTGCGTCTGCGTTGCTGTCGCGCAGATTCAAGGCCTGCTGGTGCGGCGTCAGAAGTACAGCCCCCTTGTTCGCCGCACTTCTGGGCGCGTTGCGAACATGGCGGTTGAAGGCGGCATGGCCGATGCCCTGAAAATTTGAGCCACAAGACTTCGAGCCAGAAGATTTCGAGGCTTTGGACGCTGGCGCCTTGACCAAAGTCACAGGTGGCTTCTGAGCCGGGGTTTCAACCTTGAGGGTTTCAATCCCTGCCCTCGCGGCCCTTCCAGCCTCGAACCGGGTTACAGCCTCCCGGAGAGCCTGTTCTGCGGTTCCAGCCTTTGAATTCGTGGCCGGAGCCACGACAGGAGCCGGAGCGCGAACCGCGCTCGAACCAGCGGCAAGAACCTGGCGCGTCCTGGTCGCGGCCAACACGGGAACCTGGACCTTTTGGGTCTGAATGCGACCAACACCCGGAACCGTTTCCCGGACAGAGCCTGCAATTCGGGGCAGTGCCACAAGCTTTACAGCAGGAGCTTTGGCCACAGGATTCTTGTGCACTCGCGCTTTTGCCGCTTCCTGGGCCTTGACCGGCTTTGGCGCAGCAACGCGGGGCACGCTGGCCATACGAGCCCGATCGCTGCGATCGCGCACATAGGCCTTGAATTCAAAGCCATGCGCTGCCGCAAAAGCCTTCAGCGTGCGCACATCGCACGAAAGCTGGTTTGCGGCAGCGGTGATCAGCAGACCTTGATCTGCCAATTCCTTTGCCTTTGCCTGGTTGTCCGGCGTCAAGCCCTTGGCTACACGCTGGAGCGGGATCAGCTTCTGGTCGCGGCCAAACAGGCGCACCTGTTCAGCCGTAGTGCCAAACCTTTTCGCAATATCGGCAAGGGTATCGCTCGCGTAACCAAGACGCAGGATTTCGTCACCGATCTCACGCTTGCGGTCCTTAGTCCAGAACAGGTTCGGGCGCGGCCGCGCGGGAGTGACCACACCCTGCCCTGCCTGATTATCGGGCTTGATTTCATGCTCGGGCTCGACCTGGCACAAGACCTTGGTGCGGATGATGCGCGGCAGCAAATCGCCGAGGCCGGCCGCGCGCGCATGGTGGCGCAGGTAGGCCTGGTCACGGTCAAGCTTGGCACCGAGCTGTTCAAGATCGCCGCCCGCCTCCAGCGTTTCACGCAGGGCGCGCGAATCCGCATCGCTCCAGCGCCGCACCCGGCCGAGCGATACGTTCTCGTATTTGAGTTTGCTCCAGATCTGAACTTCATTGCGGCCGAGCTTGAGCGCGACTTCGGCAACACTCAGGCCTTGTACACGCAAGAGATCAAGCGCGCGCGCCCATTCGGCAGCATCCCAGACCTGGCGAGAAAACTTCGTGGCACCGACAATCCGCAAACGATTATAGGTGGTCGGCTGCGAACGTCCGATGATTGCGGCAATCTGCGGCACCTTGTAGCCGCGCTCCCGCAACCACACAATCCAGCGATCCTCGTAATCGCTCCATTGCTGGCCGTTACGATCGAGGCCGGCCGCAGTCACCGGAAACGCGGAGACGGGCGCAGCAACATCCATCGCAGTCTTGACTGCGGCGTCGAGATCATCCTGGGTGATGTTGAATATCTGGTTCATCTTCTTTGCCGGTCTTGCCGGCAATCAGAAGATCAGGCCGGAATTAGTGAATCTGGTTCTGCGCGGGTGCGGCGGTCGCCACATATCGAGGGATTGAGTCTTGGTTCACTTGAGGATGTCGAGGCTGTATTCCGGCCCCGGTTCCATAGTCCCGATTTTGAATCGCAGAAATCATGACCGGCAAATTGCGGACGCACGTTTCCGACAAATCCGGAATTGCCGGATCCGCTGGAAATGTTGATGTTGCGCCCGTAAGTCATAATAGGTCCATTGGTTGGATTTTTCGATTATGCCCGATTTTGCGAAAACAGCAAGGGCTGGTGATAATGTTTCGCTAATTTTTCAGTGGTAAGATTTTACAGAAAGTCACGCTGAACAAGATTCTGCACCTGGCGGATGTCACCCCTTTCGAGAAGGTCGATTGGTCTACCTCCGTCCATTACAACATGCGGACGGCGTAGCCATGACCAGGCAACACGCGGATCACTGATGAGACCGGAAATTTCCTTGATGCCAGGGAGAGGTCTGCCGGCGACAAATTGCTCGACCAGATATCTGTCGCATCCGGTGTCGTCTTTAAATACGAAAACGAGACCCTCTTCGCACCAGCGCGCCAGTTCGTGCGAATCAACGAAAGGATCGTCTGCCCAGAGCGTTGGCCCGGCCCCACTCTTCAATCGAAACATCACTGACAATTTTCCGAAACTGTAACATGGCGTCGTGAGGTGACAATTCGGCACCCAGACTTTTTCCAATATCAATCTCAATCATAAGCGCCGCTCCGATTGCCCGCCTGTTATGAACCGCATGAAAAAGTTCGCACCTGTGAACTTGTCAATTATGAAATTTCTTTGGGCAACGGAGTGTCGCCGCACGAATTCAGGAATATTCCGGTTTCCGGATCACACAGGCCATTCTCGATGCCCTCGACTTCCTCGCTATCCTTAAACCAGTTCAAGCCACCTGGATCATCAGACAAAATCTTCTGAGCATCGCGCTGGTCTTTGGCCACGATCCAAGCCCGGTAAAATGTCGACCCTTCCACTTGCTCCTGAACGCAGAACAGTTTCATGCCCTCCGGCACTTCAGGCTTCGCTGTTTGGGCGGCTTCATATTGTTGTTCGATTTTTTCCAGATAGAGTTTTGCGTAGCCCTCGCTGCGCAAGGCTTTGCCGAGCACGTCGAGTATTGCGGCCGCAAGTCTTGGGTCGATTTTTCTTGGCATGTTTTGTCTTCCCTTATGTATGGGCCGGGGGCGAGTTCACAGCTGTGAACTTTTTTTCTTGATCTCGTTTGATATTTTTTCAAAGTTCACAGCTGTGAACTTTCACATGCCCATATCCGCTGAGGCCGTCTTGCCGAGCTTGCGTTCGATACGTTCGAACATTTCAGCAAGCTGATTGGAGGCCCGCATCTCGCCCTTGAACTCGACCTGGTGCATGCCGCACTCTTCAGGTGCCACGTCTGCGCGCGGGCCGATCAAGGTCGGCTGGAACAAGGAGCCACCACGATAGGCATAAAGATAGCGCACCTCGATCACTGATCCTGCCTCCGGGATTTTCTGGTTGGCGGGCACGGTGACATTGCCAACACTGACCTTATCGCCTCTTTCGTCAAGCAGGGCCATTTCGACGGAACGCTTGTCGTTGACCTTTTCGACAATAGCCGACAGCGTGGCGTAGAATTTGAACTTCAGTGAATTGCCACCTGACGCCGGACGGCCGGGCTCATAAGGCGCGTGGGCATTCTTGATGACGACGCCTTCATGGCCGCTTTCAAGCAATTCCTTGACCATCGCCAGCTTTGCCTCCGGATGGAAAGCAGTGTCAGCAAAGATCAGGTTGGGCACATAGGGAGCCATGCGGCAAACTGTGTCCAACTTGTCCAATCGGCTCGTCAAGCGAAGGTGACGGATATCACCTCCCATATTGGTGGCATCAAAGATATGGAGCTTGTCGCCAATCTGCTCGGCGTCAAATTCGAACCCTTTGGCCTGGTCGTCAAACAAGACCGCATGCAGAGCTTTGAGATCATCGGCTATCGCCTGATCAAGAGCAACGGTTTCACCCTTCTTGTTGACGCCGGTGACCTCACCGTTGCGGAAAATCACCGGGCGGCGCTCGCCGTCAAACTTCTGCTGGATCACAAAGCGGCCGGAAAGAATGGCATCCTCAAGCTCCTTGATCCCGACCGTGTTCGGCTGCTGCGGGACGAATCCGCTCATCTGGCGTGGCGCCGTGTTGATGATGGCGATCCCGGCTTCAGGCGAAAGGTCAGTCCCGCCGATAGCGACATAGCCGCCCGACAGCTTTTCCTTTTTGACCTTCTCGAAGATCTTGTCGGCCGACAGACGATCAACCGGCGCAGCAGTTTTGGTGCCAGTGGCCATGGTGGAGCCCCGGCGCCCATTGGCATAATTGACAACGAATTTTCCGTCACCTTTGTCGATCATGGTGACTTCGTAAATCTTGTCTGAACCACCCGTGGTGTTGTGCAAGCGAATCGAACGGCACACTTCGGTCATTTCTCTCTCCTTATCCATTGTCCACAGAGAAAGTTCACAGCTGTGAACTCTACCAAAAAGTCCGCGCTAGAAGTCCGGGCCGGGCGCGCTCAATTCATTTTTAGGTTCCGACAATTCCGAAGCCTCGATCTTCAAATCGCCGAAATCTTCCGGATCAAGCCGCTCGCCTTCACGCAAGGCCAGGCGTGCGCCAGTTTCTGTCAACTGGAACAGGTGGGGGAACAAGTGGTAATTGGTGAGCACTTCATCACTGCGAACAGCCAATCCCTTGCTGACAAGATCATCCCATAGTGCGTGCTGCTCGCCGCCCAGCACGGCAAAATAGCGATTCCGGCAGGACATCTTCCTGTCCGTTTGGTCGAGACCGAGCGCATGGCGGGCAAGGTCAACCTGAGCCGGTGACATGCCGTAACGCGGGCGCGGTGTGTCCAGTGCCAGCCGATGCAGGATCGAATTCATGGCGACGGAACCAGCTGTATTTTTGTCCATCATCACCGTGCGGACAAAATGCGACTCGTCAGCCGTCAGACTTGCACTGCCCATAAAAGGTGTCGTCGCGATCAGATGTTTCACGCGCGCTTGCGTCAGGCTTTTTGGCCGCAGAAAATCAAGCTCGCCGATGATCCGGTCGAGGCGGGCTTCTGATGAAGCGCGCTTGTCATTGATCCAGTTTTGAGCCCCGCCAGGTGTCATCAGTGCGGTATCGGTCGGCTTGATCTCGAACTGCCGGCCTTCGAATTCGCCGAGCGCGCGGAAGCCGCAATCGAGTCCCGACAAATTCGCCAGATGCGCGCCGACATAAACTGCCCTGGTTAAATCTACGACATCGGTGATGGCCTCGGAAAGATCGGCATCAGGCCCGCTGGCCAAGACCCCGTAAGCCGTCCAGAACGTGGCGTCCTCGTTTGTTTGGCAACCCAGCGTATGACCTTCATCATCCGGGTCTGGCCTGCAGCCACCGATATAGAGCGATTTGAACCGGCTCCAGTCCGGTTCCGCATTATTGGTGCAATTGTTGAAAAATGTCGCCTTCGTCTGATTCAGCGCCTTGATGGTGAAACCCGGCATCTGCCGCAGGTTGCTGATCAACCGTGCCCCGGACCCAGTGCGCGCAATCGCATAATTAAGCTGATCGGTTGTTTCCGTCGTTATGGGAAACCGAACAATGCGGAGTGCGTCACGCTGCGCAGTCACAACGTCTTTCATCGTCTTATTTGTCGCGCTGTCAATCTGTGTGCCAAAGGCGCCGATAAGCGTGCGCGCATATTCGCCCAAGGATTCAAACAGGCCGTGCTTCAGAATAACGCCATCATCCACCGAACAGATGAACCCAAGTTGTTTGCCCTGAATATCGTCTGTGACGACGACATCCCCGCGCATGCCCGTGGACGCCAATAATTTTTGGCCTTCAATTCTATACATTTGAACATCCTTTTAGTTTTCGCTCGGCTCAGAAGCACGACGGTGACGGCGACGGCACGATCTCGATGATCCGGGTTTCCATGTTTTCGAAACGGAGCGGGCCAGGAGGGTGGTATTTCAGATCGATCTCGCCGACTTCAACCCTTTGCGGAACATCGTCGCCTTCGAAATGCGCCTTCCATTCAAGCGCTGCTTCCTCGTCATCCATCGCCAGGATAGGGCAGGCGTGATGACGATATTCGCCCGGCCGGCCCCAGTTATCGATGCCGGCAACCAGAAAGAGCTTCAGATTCTTCCCAGAATTAAGTGCGTCCCATTCAGCCTGCATCGCGGCCGTGCTGCGGGCCTGCTGGTTCAGTATCAGACGCTTATGGATTTCAGAACTGTCCGCGACATCAAATTTATTGAATTCATGTTGCCCAAGAACAAAATGGTGCTGGTCCAGACATACACGCACGCGCTTTTCATTTGCGCCGAGGAAAAACGAAACATTGTTGTGCATAACAAGCACAAAGCGATCGGCAGCCTTGAGCGCGAGCTCGTCAACGATCTTGCTAGCGTTTTTCAAAGTCGTCGGGCCGCCGGAAAGAACGATCGTTTCGTTAGGGTCAAACAAGTTGGTGCGATAGACCGAACAGAACCTGTTGTCAGACGGCTGCATGTTCTTGCCGGAGACAACAAGGTGAATCCGGTACATCGTGTTGCGGTCCTGATCATAATAAACAGCGTGTGGAACGATCATTTTAGCCTCTTTGATTTACCAAAATCATAGAGGCGATATTTGCGAAAAACAATTCAGGCATCTGCTCAAATCAGGCGGCATCCATATGCGGTCGCGGCAATTCGCGCTCGCGTCGTTCCAACCCATAGCCGTTAAGCGATTCGTCGACCGGAAAGGCCTCGATCCTGCTGGCTGGCACGCTCTTGGTCGGCATCAACGCCGAAATTTCCGTAAAACACTCGATGCCGCCCGGATCGCGCTTCAGCGCCTTGTTAAGAGCATCAAGATTGGCTTGGGTGACTGAAAATGCGAATAAACTCGTGTTGAGATGCAGATTGAGCGCTGGCTGATCAGGATGATCAGCCGCCATCTGCCTGGCCTCGCCATCGAATACAGCCGCAGCTTCGCGGACATTGTTCTCAAGGCCGTATTCGATCAGCCGTCCGGTCACTCGGTTAAAGAAGATCGCCATGCGTGCGCGCTCATGATCATCACTGACCACATGACTAAGACCGAAATTATTGACAAATGTCAGTTTTTTGCCGTCGAGCTTATACATGAGCCAGCCCATCAATCAGGAATTCCGTTCTGTTATATGTCGGGTCAGCCTAATTCATTTTTAGCGAAAAAGCTATTTATTTTTCGCATAAAATAGGTGGCCTATCGCCATCTCGCCATCGGGTTTTGCGGAATTCCTTCCAGTTCCGGTTGCGCCAGGCCGAAACAGGTAGATCATCCCACAAGCTGCAGAGATAGCGGTTGCCAAAACCTGATTTGCGCACCGATCCAACACCCATCATTTCAAGTTCAGCCAGATCAGCGTGAACGCGGCCGCTCTGGCGGCGCTCGGACTGGGTTGACGGTTTCCGGTAGCACTTGCCGCGTCGAGGCTTATGGCCCGTGTAGGGCAGGGGATCGATGCGGAAACGTGGCTTCAACCCTGCGCCGTAACGTGGCCGCCAGCCATAGCGCGACACATAGCGCTTTTCAGCCAGGATCTCGACGATCCGGAGCAATTCACCCGGATCCAGTGCTTCGCCAAAGCGATCAAAGAAAGTAAGGCGGCGTTCGTCAATGGCCAGACGTAAACGCCAGATCCGCCAGCCAGCCTTGTTAAGAGCTTGCGCGAGCGCGGCCACAGACGGATAAATTTGACGCTTTACACCAACGAAAATAACCGGCGCAGCCGGTGGTGGAACGATATAAAAAATTTTGGACATAGTTCAACCTCTAGTGCAGAATCGCACTAGAAGTAGAAAAGGAAGCGCTCGATAGAACTGGTCATAGACTAACCTTAAACAGGTTTTAGCAAAATGTAAAGGTCATGGGGTAGTGAGTCATGGCGACGGGTTGACGTCCTTGGCTGGTGCGCTCCCATCAACAATATGGGTGGCGACCAGCCCTTCGTCGTTAAAGATCGCCATCTTGAGCCTTTTTGTGTCGTAAGAACCCACGTCACAATTCAGGCGGCACCGGGCAATCTGATCACTCTGCGTGGTTTTGTCTGTGCGTCCGACAATAGAATGACCATGCACAACAAAATAGCCTTGATGGCCATTGCTGTCCGGGCGACGGGACAGAAACGGACCGCGAATCCAGGCCCAGTGATTGTCCTCGTCAAGATCGTCGAGCGGCGTGTTCCAGCGCCGCCTTAATCTATAAATTGTCATTAATCAAGGACAGGAGTTACCGATGAAACTTTTGCCGTCATGTATATTTTTGGCCATGTTGCCGGAATCATTGGCCCCTGGCCCGAAGGCTCGATGGACGCCTGTCTCGAAGGCAAAAAAATGATGAACGAGAGCGCCATCGAAAAGCTTTCGGATGGTAACATGATGATCAGCGACCGGGTGGTAACACCACGGGATTTCCAAATAGAATGCGAGATGCGCGACAAGGAGCCAGTGGTCGAGGATAAGTGGTAATCATCCTCGACCGTTTTGGTTGCTAAATGGAAGGGGCGTGCTCGTCGCGGGATTTGTCCGGGTTCACACCAACGGGAGCAAAGCCTTCGGCAGTCCAGTCCTGGTCCCTAAAATCAAGCGAAGCCAGGTAATCAATATATTTTTCGATCGTCTTCGCGGTCTCTTCATCCAGTCGGTCTTCGTGACCACCATATTCGCTGCCGGCGCAAATAATTGCTCCTCGGGTGATCTCCGCGCTCAGACGGCTGCTGAATTCATTTTCCGCAATCCACTTTTCATCGCTTCCGAAGGACTTGAAATAGGCCCTTGACAGCAAGGTTTCCTGAATAGTGACTTCAAAGCCCCTGGTGGTCTGCTCCAGCCACAGTTTCTTGACGTTCTGGCCGTTCCAGAGCCACGCAGAGCGCAGCAAAGCAGGCTCGGCTTCACCACGCTGCGGACGGTCATTGTTGACGACGAGGGCAAGCCTGGCTTTGGCTGTAGGTGGATTTGCAAGTGCATTTTTGGCAGATGCGGTTTTGAAAGGAATAACGCGATCATCGATTGCGGCATGTGCTTTCCGACCGGGCGCAATATCCGGAGATTTCATCACACTCAAGGCACCATTGAGATCTGCCATCGCGCGCCTGGCTCTGTCAAACTTTTGAAAAAGCAGACTTGAAAATTGCACCAGTGCCATAGGCGCAGCGCGTGTATCAAATTCTTTGCCGCCGACTTTGAAAAACCCCTCGTTTTCGAATTTCAGCACCTCTGCATTGAAGATGCTGCGCGCGATCTTGTAGCTCACATAGCCGTCCGACGGCGATTCAGATTCTTCAGGGCGGTCAACAGATGAAAGCGCATCAATGACGGTCTGTGAATATTGCATCAGATGGACGATGAAAGCATCACGTTCCTGGCGCAACTTCAAAACACGAACCTGCCCTGATACGGAATTCGCCAGGATAATGTCGGTTTCGACTTTTTCAGGTTCGCCATCGTTCGAAGCCTTTGGCTCCATCACAAGGGATCTTGCGAATTCACGCACGTCATTGTTGCGCAGTGCATCGTTGAAATCTCCAAGCAACTTCGAATTGCCGGCCTCAAAGGACAACAGATTGAAATCGTGTGCAGACTGGATTGAGCGACCACTGGTCATCTTGGGAAGATTGTTACGAAGGTTTGACACGGCCGAGCTCGCAGAGGCAACCGACGAGCCATGATAATGGATTTCGCCCGTTGCCGAGTTATAGGCGAAGGCCAGCCTGCCGGAAGAATAGCCAACAACCTTGCTCTCTATTGCCCGCCGGATTTTATCCGCGATCTCAATCTGTTCCAGCATCAGGCGTTTGCCATACAAGGCATAACGCATAGACGATGTTTTAGTGTCGCTCATAATTGACCCGCCGCCCGTTAAAAATGATCTCCATGTTAAAAAGAATTTTTGCGAAAAGCGATTCTCAAAATCCATCAAAATAAATTTAGCGAAAAATGTTGGCCTACTGTCAATCTGGTCAACCTTCAATATCCTGTGCGGTGTGATTTGCCGCCCAGGATTGACCGTGAAAAACACCCGACAGAAGTTGATTGACATCGCTGATAACGGCCTGCTGCCGTCACTGACACAAAAGACCATAGCGGCCAGCGCACGCAAGGCCGGCAATAAATATCCGGCTGACGAAATCGCCCAGGAGCGTTTGCGTCAGCAGATGATCGAGCAGGAATTCGATTCCATGTGTGTTTTGCTCGACCAGATCTCGACCGGAATCGTCTGGCATTAAGGCTTGTGAATCGGCGATAGTGCCATATAATGGGGTTGGAACGACAGGCCGGATGAAACAGCGTTCCGCCGCCATGAAAGTGGTCCACGCGTAGGCGAGATCAAAGTGCATTCCGGGTCGCTCCTGATAAGGCCAATCTTGTCAGGAGCTTTTATTTTCCGAACCATGCCCAGTTCGGCGCCACCGCGATGATGGCCGAATATTCCTCGTCGATATGGCCCCAGCTTTCATTGTAGAGGCGCCAGCCGCGACCGTTACTGCCGTCGTGGTCTGGCTCCGGGCCATAATCGGCCTCGGCCAGCCAGCGGGACGCAAATTCAGCGCAGGCAGCGGCATCCATCTTGAACGGGAACGGCACTAAATCTTTGACGCCTTCCTGTTTGCACCAGAAGAAAATCAAGCGCAGAGACTTTGTTGGCCGGTTCGATTGCGCGACGTCCGCATTGTTGACCGCGGTTTCGGCCGGCCGGATGGCATAAAAGGCCGCGTTTTTATGTTTCGAAAATGCCAGGTTGAAAGCGTGCTTGAGGGCTTCATCGCCCTTACAGATTACATGGATGCAGAAATTATCCATTCGAGTTACCTTTATGCGAAAACTATTGTTGTTATTGTTGACATAATATATATCATTGTCAATCGAATACGATATCAGGAGCCATACATGCTGAAACTGAAGACATTTTCCCGCAAGATCACCGGCCGCATCGGTCTGGCCCTGCTGTTCGCGATTCTGGTGCCTGTGGCCCTGTTCTTCCCCGATATCGCCGTTTCATTTCTCGATGATGATCACGGGCGCGCTGCATACGGGCCTTCGGCATGACCGAAGCTGCTTTAAAACCGCCCAGTGGTACAAGACCTGACCAAGACAAACTGCAGCAGGTCGGCTCGGCAATTCTCGATCATCTACGCAGCCGCATGTTGTTCCGGTTTCTCGCCGGCTTCGAGGACGACAGCGAATTCATTGTCCAGCTTAAAGCAGATTTGGCGCGCGCCGCGATCACCGCGCTGATGAATCCGACTGACGATATGGTGATGGCGGCTGACGCCACACCCAACAGCTACAATCCGGCCTCCGCCGACAATATGCGCGAGCTCGCGCATCTCCACTATGACCGCCCGTTCAATGCGATGCTGGAGCAGGTGCTCCAAAATCTGTGTTCATTATAATGGACATAAAACACAAAATCGGCCTGAACGATCTATCTTGTCCATTATAATGGACTTGAATAAATCACTATGTCCGTTATAATGGACATATGAAAAAGCCGATCAAAAGCCTCGATGATATCGCCGTCGTCCTGCGCGAGCAGCGGGCCAAGCTTAAGATAAGCCAGAAAACTCTGGCAACCTCTTACGCGCTCAACCGCAAGTCGGTTGTCAATGCCGAGGCCGGACACGATATTCAACTCTCCAGCCTGATTAAAATGGCCTCCGGCCTCGGCCTGACGCTGGTTTTGATGGACAGATTCAGTCTTTCCACCCTTTCCGCGCCAGCATATGAAGCAGACAAGCAACATGGATTTTTGAAGCTTCCATATCAGGGCGAAGAGATCATTATCGATAACCTTCCGGCGGATTTAATCGTCGATCAGCAGGATTTTGACGATTCCGATTTCGGCCCGAAGATCAACCAGATTTCGAAAGATCCAATATGACAGACTCGCCCGTCGTCGATCGATTGCAGATCCAGCTCTATGGTAGCCTCACCGGTTATCTGCGGCTTCACGAGAATGCTGAAATCAGCATGGTCTATGCGCCAGAATGGATAAAGGAATCGGGTAATCCAGATGATCTGGCGCGCAATGCGCACGCGATCTCGCTGTCGCTGCCAATCCAGGATAAAGCCCATTCTGATCGTTTTGTCGCACCATTCATGGCTGGACTTTTGCCTGACTCGCTGCCTCACCGGCGCATCCTCGCCGGCGAACTCGGTATCGAGGATAATCCAAGTGACTTTGCCTTTCTCAAGGTGCTGGGGCGCGATTGTGCGGGTGCTATCACCATCCAGCCGGAAAATTCAACCTATGCGCCATCATTGGTGCCGCATTATCAGCTTTTGAATGAAGCTGACCTGGCTGAATTTATTCGGACATTGCCCCAACGCCCGCTGATGATTGATGATGCGGAAGGCGTTCGGCTGTCGCTGGCCGGTGTCAACGACAAGGCTGCCGTTCTCATGATCGGCAAAGATCAACTTGCTCTACCTCAAAACGGATTTCCAAGCACCCATATCATCAAGCCGGACATTAATGGATTGCCGGACTCAATTCGTGTCGAGCATTTTTGTCTTCGATTGGCCGCCAATTTAGGCATTGAGGTGCCGCGCTCCCAGATCCGCCGGGCCGAAGATATCATCTACATGCTGATGTCGCGCTATGACCGCAAAGCCAAAGTTGAATATGTTGATGGCAAGCCTGTAACCAGATTATTCCGTATTCATCAGGAAGATTCGGCCCAGGCGCTCGGCGTGTTTCCGGCGCGCAAATATGAGAGAAACGGCGGCCCGTCCTGGAAAAATCTGTTTGACCTCATGGATAGTACCGTGATGCCGGCGCAGGCGCGTAGCAAATTGCTGGACCGGGCAATATTCCAGTTTCTTTCCGGCAATCCCGATGCCCACGCAAAAAACTATTCACTGGTCTATCGGCCGAACGGCGAAATTACACTATCGCCGTTCTATGACCTCAATAATGCGGCCGCCTATGTGGATCGCTTTAAAACCCAGAAACCGATCATGGCCATGTCGATCGGCGGCGAGTTCAACCATACGTTGATCAGAGCAGAGCATTGGACAAATTTTGCCGAAGAGATAAACCTCGACAGGGAAGGGGTTATCAACCGGTTGAATGCACTCGCCAAGGCCATTGGCCCCACTGTTGCCAGCTTGAGAAATCAGGCGCGTGGCACTTTGGCAGACAGTCCGCGGCTTGATCTTGTTGTTGCCGATATCAACGCGCGAGCTGGTCTCATGCTTAAATCAATTGGCGAGCTTTCAATTTCGGTTCCGGGGCCATAAATCATGCATATCAAGGCTTTCGAACACATACTGCGCGCATCTTCCTCAATCACGGGTGAAACGATTTTCATCGTGCTCGGCAGCCAGGCGATTCTTGCCCAGTTTCCTGACGCACCTGATGAAATGCTAATTTCTCAGGAACTCGACATCTATCCAAAATTCCGGCCGGATCTCGCAGACCTTATTGATGGATCCATCGGTGAGCACTCAACATTTCACAGCACCTTCGGTTATCACGCGGACGGAGTCGGCCCGGAAACCGCCAAACTACCATTTGACTGGGAACGTCGAGCAATCAATTTTGAGGGTCAGTTCTTTCAAGCGATCTGTCCCGAAATCCACGATCTCGCCTGTTCAAAAATCATTGCAGGGCGCGAGAAAGACATGAATTGGTGCCGTGCCGCGGTTAAAGCCGGCATGCTCGATATTGACACCGTCGTCGGCCTCATTGAAAAAGTTGATGTTGACAGCCAGCTTCAGAATTTGGCCCGCGCGAGGATCAAACGCTGTCGAATTGATCATAGCACGCCAGAGCCATAATGATCTATCCAGATTTTCAGCATGCTTACCTCGCTGAAATGCTCCGCCGGATGGATGAGAGCGAAACCATGCGATCAGAGCTTATTGCCAAGGCTCATGCGTTGATTGCGCTTTGGCGCGGTCATAAAGTCGATCCATGGATTTGCAACACATGGGCAACGCTTCTGGAAAAACCGACTGCCGAAATTCTGGCCACAGCCTTTGCCAGAACGGATGATGGCGAGCGCTTGCGCCATTCCATTCCTTTTGCCGGAATTCTGACCAATCTTGAATATCAGGAAATCAGGGCGCCTTATAAGAAAATCACCCATTGATGGTACGAATGGCGGGAGTCGAACCCGCAAAATCCAGTTTTTAAGACCGGAATGTCTGCCATTTGCATCACATTCGCGTTTTTGGCGCTCCCGGCATGGTTTGAACACGCCGCCTCCTGAGTCGAAATCAGGCGCTCTATCCAGCTGAGCTACGGAAGCTAAAGAATTGGTGCCCTTACCCGGACTCGAACCGGGAAATAACGGGTTTTGAAGCCGCTGACTTTACCAATTTGCCTATAAGGGCGAAATGAACTTGATTATGAAAACTGGCACCGAAGGCCGGATTTGAACCGACACCACAAGGTTTTGGAGGCCCGTATGCACCCGCTACACCACTTCGATGTGGATTAGCGCAGCCGCCAATATCGCGGTAACAATCGGCAACTGGTCAGGGCGGTAAGACTTGAACCGTTCGACAGGTATTCGCGTTGCGAATACTGATCTGCCTCACCCTCCGGAGTCCGGATCCGGCGCTCTTCCAACTGAGCTACGCCCTGCAACAGATCATTGATCCGCAGGGTGGCTGGTGGGACTATGGTCAAGCTCTTGTTCATGAAGCCTTTCTACACGAATTTTTGCGAAACGCAATATAATCTATTGCTGACTACATAGACGGCGATCCCGCAGGAGTTTTGGACAAAACGTCTCGCATTATCATGAGCGACAGATTTTGTGCCTCGCCCTTGACGTTGGCCCAATTATGCCAGCGCTCATCCAGTTTCTTATATTGCGACAAATCCATATCTTCGAGATCGAAGGGCAATGGATTGGCAAGCTGGATTTGCAATTGCTGAGTTACAGACTCGCCATTATCCTGGGGATAAAATTGATCAAATTTGTCCATTCCGCTGATCACGCCAGAATTCCCCAGATGATCGGCAAGGGCGACAAAGTCAAGATAATCGCGGGTGGAGTTTCGCTTCAGAATGAGTACGGCCTTAATCCGTAGCATCTCCTGTTCTGTCGGAACCTGCAGTAATTTGCCATTCACATTGAACTGACATGTTTCAAGAGGAGCGCTGCGGATAAGCTGCCGTATGCCCGTCTCAATTCCATCGAGGCTGCCAAGGATCAGCACCGGCCGTTTGATGCGCGCTGTTTTCCAGCCGGCGACGGATTCGAGCGCAGCCAGCACCTCGTCAAAATGATCCCGCAAATCGGTCAGAACATGGTCAGCATCCACCGACAAGCGATGTCCGGCATAAAATGCCGAAGCCGAACCACCAACCAGCGTAGTGTTCGGGATCAGCTCTTGCAGCCGGGTTGCCGAAGATAAAACATCTTCCCAGTCCGGAAGCTGTTTAACTGCCTTATTGTTCTTGTGCAGCTCGGACATAGTTCATCCAGAAATGATAGCGTTGCTCGTAGGGGTCTTCGACTTTCTGCGCACAAATCTGCCGGATTTTTTCCCTTAAAAGCTGATCGTGCACAGCAACCAGATAAAGTTCGGCCCAATCATGCCGCTTTCCCCGCGAAATGATATCGTCGAGCGCAGCCAGAGAAAATCTGGTTTCCGGATTGATGTTGAGGTGGCGGTGCTCCATACATCCAGTATGCCTGAAAAATCCTTCTTTCGCAAAATCCATTTTGTTGATTTATAAGAAAATGATATTCGTCTTTTCTGTTTTACGTGCTCTGGATATTCCCAATCTCAAACGCTTGCTCGATCAGGCGGAAGCTGCCGGCCTCGTGCCCTTCGAGAAAGAGCCGGCGCAGGAGATGGAGTCAGCCGGGCTCGAATTGTGACGAAGTCCGATGGTCCAGTCGCGCGATTTCAGCTTCGATCCGATTTTTTCCTTCAGGAAGGTCACGATTCCAGATTACGGCGCGAACCTGCTCATAAGCAGATGCATTCGAGATATTTTCGGCAATCCAGTTTTCAACATAGCCAATGGCTTCTTCCTGCAACTCATTGTCATCCCCGCACTCATTCGCCACATCAGCGCCGAGAGAGCTTTTAAGATCATCGATCTCATCATCGAAAAAATCCTGCATATCCGATCGGGCCATGACAAGTGCAGCCAAAGCTTCGTGATCGGTATTTTTGAAGGCAACATAGCGTTTAAGGTGAAACAGCACGGTATCGCCAATTTCATCGGCTTGACTTAACTTGATTTGGCTCGTGCGATCCAGCCCCTCAATTGGAAGAACAGCATCGGATGGTGTCGTTATACGCGGTTCGGATTTAATCGCTGAATTGGTCATTCTGTGGCTCCTGATCTGCTCACCAGACTAACAAATTTGGTTGCGAAAATCCATTCTACCAACGACCGCCTTGGAACTGCCCATCCAAAAGCCATGTCTGGCCAGAATAAGCGCAACTACCTATAAATAAGCTGTTTTGCCTGTTCAATCCAGCAAACCCTGCTTTTGCGCGCGCCGGAGCAGGCTCGCCACCGATGAGACGCCCCATTCCGACTGACCGCGTGGTGTCCGGCGGCGCAAACGCTTGAGCTCTTGCCCGACCTGCGCCAGTGTCATGTCAGGACGCCCGTTTTTCATGCTCGCAACCAGGGTCACGAGATCATCCGAATGCGAGGACAGGGCAGGTGCCAGAACCTCTTTCGGCAGCATGTAATCGGCGACATAGGTTTTGACCGCCCGAACCAGCTGCTGTTGGCTCATGTGTTGGCGAGCCGCGCCCGCACGGTCTCCTCTGCGCGATCTGGTTCCACCGGTTGCAATTTCTATACCTGCGGCCTGGAGAGCATTGTTCACGGTTTTGGTCACAACTCCCCAGGTGCGTTCGGGCCGGAGCTCGCGCACGATCGGAACCCAGATGTGGGAAAACCGCGCCAGTTGCTCCATGTACTGTTGCTGCCGTCGAAGGGAGATCTCGGCTGCGGCCGAAGGATCTCCTGCACGAAGGCGCGGATTGCCGCCAACCCGCCCCTGGGCTCTGGCATGGGCCAGACCCTCGCGGGTGCGCTCCTTGATGCGGGAGCGCTCGAATTCGGCAAAGGAACCCAAAAGCTGGAGCATGAACCAGCCCTGCGGCGACGACGTATCAATGGGATCGCCCAGCGATCTGAAATGCGCCTGGCGGGCAACAATGGCCTTGACCGTCATCTGCAAATGGATCTGATCGCGCGCCAACCGGTCGATCTTGGTCACTAACAACGTGTCACCGGGCGAAAGCGCCCTCATCGCCTTGGCCAGCTCCGGCCTGTCGTTCTTGCCGCCGGACTCGTGTTCCGAATAGATCACATCGGTTCCGGCACTTTTCAGCAGGGCAACCTGCGGATCGAGGTTCTGGTCGTCAGTGGAAACGCGGGCGTAGCCGATCAGCATAAAGAAGGGTCCTGATCAAGGTTGCCCTTATGGGCATTCGAAATGCCTGGCTTAGTCACTGGCGATGGCTTGGACTCCATCAAAGTGATAGCGACCTTCATCTCTTTATGCTCAAAAGCCTGAGCATAGTAACGGATTTCATCAGAGGAAAAACCTAATTTGTCAGCCATCGGCCGCCAGTTTTGATGAATTCGGATAGCCATATCCCTTACGATTAAACATGCGTGATCACGACCAAGCGCAAAATGATCGCACACATCCAAAAGGGCCTGAATGCTGGGCCGGGAAGGCTGAAGACGGAATTTATAGGTGAGGTGCATTAAATCAGGTTTCGCATAAAAACAGACAGAAACCAAGACAATTCAAACTGAGACACTACCGACAGCAGTCATGGCCTCAATGGTCTTGGCGGCCACGTCTACGGGAATGGTGATAGCGTTACGAATGATCGTCATGGCCACACAATGACATAAATAGATAAAATGTCAATCATTCTGAATTTTTCAGTTCATTGAGTTTGTCCGACATATTTTTGCTGCGGCCGCGTTTGATTTCACGTTTGGTGATGCGATCCGGAGTCATATCGAGATAGTCTTCAATGAGCGCGCGCGAGGCCTGATTGACATAAGGAATTTGAATCGGAAAACCAAACTGGATTTCGGCCTTGTAATGGGCAAAAACTCCTGCGGCCTCGACCATGGGCACATTGCTCCCTGTGCCGTTAAGGACATACCAGAGCGATCTGTCGCATTCTTTCAGCCAGACAAACAGAGCTGGTGGAAACACGCCGCGCCCGGTGAACTTTTTGCCGCTCATGGCGGCAGAGAGTTCGGTCATCAAATCGTTGGCTGTTGATCTGCATTCATTGAGCATGCGCATGAACGCTGTTTCGCGAAAGGCATGGTTATCGGCTTTCAGCATCAACTGTGAACACGGCATGCCATTCAGGATCTTTTCGATGCGCTTCATCAGTCCCTCTTCATCGAGAATAGCCTGATTCATGTCTGCAGGCGTCTGGCGCTTTGCTGCAGCTTCGAACAAAATACCAAGATCATTGAGCAGGGATTCGCCCTCGTGACGAAGATAACCGTAAAAGGATGCAAAAGCGGCGATCAATGCCTTTTCGATGGGAGGACAATCTTTCCAACCCCGCCAGGGATGTTTAAGCTGGCACTCCAGTTCTTCTTCGATCGCCAGTTTATCGGGAACTGAATCGTCGGAAATGTCGAAATAAATGCGGTTGAGATTGAGCCATTCATCTGGTTTCAGACCGGAGGCCCAGATTGGCGGCTCCGGAGCTGTTGGCAAGGGTGTCAATAATCTTGATCCTGTATCGATTGCATCAAGGGCAACCAAGGCTTCATTCCGCATCTTTGGCGGATCGATATTAGGCATTGAAGTGGGGATGCGTACACGAATATTGCGGCTGGTTTTCCAATATTCAGATTGACGGCGCGCCAGACTCTCGAGCGTGTGCGGCTTGTTATAGACGTCTTCCGGATGCCATTTTTTGACCATCGGAAACAAAAAGCCAAGCGGAACCACAGTGAGTGCAAAAAAGTAACGACCGGCAATGGATGTAATGATTTCGCGCTGTTCGCCGTTCATGGCGTCAAAAGGGTAATTGTCCAGAAACCGAAGCACATTCTGTGCGGGTTGCAAAAGCCATTCGAGAATATGCAGGTTGAGCTTGAGCCCGACCAAATTGTAAAGCCAGTCGATTCCGTTGCCCAAAAGGGCAAATGGAAACACCAACAGGTAGCAATAGGCTCCGGCAAACCGGTTCACGCCGGCCATGTGAAAATAAAAGTAGACACCGATACCAGCAATGATGCCGGCAATAATGGCTACAGTCCACAGACCGTCATCGGTTGATCCCTGGCTACCTGATTGGCTCATGAACTGTTACCGGCAGATTTTGTGGTGGGACAATTTATGGTGATGCACTGCCATATGGTGGCCGTGATGGCGGACATGATGATGACGATAGTGGCGATAATGCCCGGAGCCACCGCCGTGCCCTTCGAGAACAAAAGTGGCGCTGGCTGACGTCGCCATGCCGGTGAGCATCAAGGACGCAAAAAGAATTGAGAGAACGTTTTTCATAAAAGTCTCGCGGGTTAAAGGGTTTCAACGTTCAACATTTAACGAAGCTGGAACTTTGCGGCAATGGCCTTTCGCATAAAAATAAACTATATTTTCGTTTTGCAAAAATGTCCCGAGATTCACCATGAGTGTCAAATTGCTGAAATTCAAGGAAACCGACAACGATAATTGCCGCGTTTATTATCAGCACGAGCGCCGATGGTTCTGCTTCCAGCAAACAACCAGAACCGAAATGGAGCTGCTGGTCTGCACCAGCGACGGCGAACCCTCACATCGCATCGAAGGGCCGTTCGGGCTTGACGAACTGCCAGAAGATGATTGCTCGACCTCGGCTCTTTTCCTGAACTGGATTACCCGGCCGGAAGTAGCTCGCCTATACAGCCTTGCCAAAGGCGCGGAAGCGGGGCCGTCGCCTGATTAAGGACTTGGACTTTCGTCTTTGACTGGCCCGGAGATGATGTCCAGAAGCCGGTCAAGATTCTTAACCGCCTGCAAATGACGGAATCCTGGCTGAATATCCATGGTTCGGCAGGCTTCCTCATAAGATTCTACCATATTTTTTATCGAAAAAGCGATGACCTCGCGGCTAAACAGCGGACTATCTTTAAAAAAATCAACATCAAGCAATCCAGCATCCCATGTTGCCAGTGCATCAAAAACATCGCGCTCTTTAAGCCTGGCTGGACGATAGATCAACTTTTTGGCGATAATTTCATTTGGACTATGAATAGCGATCCGGCGATTGTTAAAATCGTAAAGCTTGACCGGGTCGGGATAAAAAGTTTCGGTCCTCAGAAAATCAATCTCGCCATCATCGCGCTCCAGCTTCAGATAGAAGCCCGGATATTGGCAGGTTTTGCAAATTGCCGCCGTGAGCGGATTCGAATAGGGCACAAAATATTTAAGCGGACTGCCTTCAACATCTTCAAAAAACAGGTCGATATCATATGAGATCCGATGGTTGATCTGAATGGCCAATGCGGTGCCACCGCCAAGCCGCCACCGGTCTTTCCACGGCGAAGCATCAAGTGCAGGGAGTACATCAGCCAAGAGGTCTTGCCATGCCATTATTACGTCCTCGGAAATATATGCTCGAACCAGTCCGCAGCATCACTGCGCACCGGTCCATAGGCCTGGAAGGCGCCCGCCATCTGATCGGGTGTAATCTCGTTTGCCGCAATAATCTGGGCCATGCGGAACGGAGAAACATCCATTAGAAAAGATCTGGCCGCATAGGCAAAGGGATGATCGCGACGCGCATTGCATAAAGCATCGACAAGATCGTTGGCAGTCACCTTGTTTTTAAGTGGCGCGTTTACTGTCGAAAGACTGGCTTTTGTCCAGGATATGTTTTGTGCAGAAACCATCTGGTTTTTTACCACACAAAAGCAAAACTTCCAATAAAATCCGAAAGATGGTAGATTGAATGCACAAGAGGTATAAAATGGATTTCGAAGCCATCAAAGATCCACGAGAGCGTGAGCAGGTCATCGTTGCCCGTTGTGTTGACGCTGCACTCAATAAATATGCGCCTGAAAATCTTGTCGAGGCCAACGTGTTCTTTTGGGCAGCCAGTATCATCTGGGCCGCGCGCCCGGAAGAGTCACAAGAACTGATCAGACTGAGCTCTCCTGTGCTGAAGTCATCCGGCACTGAAAAAATGAATATCGACGAGATGTTCAAACGCGGGCTTGTCTTGGGATTGCCAAGATTGAAACAGGCTCTTTTAGCCGAATTTGTCCATCGTTCGGTTTCCGAGCCATCCGAAATTAAGACCTGTTCTGTGAGCCTGTCATGAACGACGACGTCAGCCTGAAAAAAACCGATATGCTGAAACCGGTCGATACACCTTTGATCAGAGCCATGATCAAGATCTTTGAAAGGTTGGACGCGGATATTGATCGACCTTTAAATGTCTGGTTGGCTGGTGGTATCGCCATGCATATTTATAATCAACTCCGGTCTACCGGAGATATTGATGCTGAATTTGGTAGCCGGATTTTTATTCCGAACAACTTGATTGTTGATGTTGAGGACGGCAATGAGGATCAGGCAAAAAAATTGTACTTTGACACAAATTACAGCGCTATGTTTGCACTCGCTCATCAGGATTACCAGCATGACGCAATTCCACTGGATCTTGGTTATCCGGATCGAGGTCCAAAATTCTTGAAAGTATACGTTTTATGTCCGGTTGATCTTGCTGTAAGCAAAATCGCCAGATTTTCTGAAAATGACCAAAAGGATATAGAAAATCTGGTGAAACAGCGTTTGGTTTCGTCAAAAGAAATCGAAATTCGTGCGATGGAGGCTTTGTCTCACTTCGTCGGAAATACAAACATGCTCAGATTTAACATCAGAGACGCCGTTGATATTGCAAAAGAAGCTGAAAAGTCAGCTTCTTTCAGACTTGCAGAGCCATGCGGATCCAGTTGGTGAAGTGAAAAATTTGCACAAAATGTGAAAAGCTCTGAAGTCATCAGATCTGTGGCGCGTCCGCCCCGCAGACTTGTTCTTGTTTGGGATATGCATCAACCCATATAAGACTCTCAGCACTGAGCTCGTGCTCGCCGCTAAACCGGTAGCCGGCGAGAACGCCGTTCCTGGCCACTGAAAAGTCGAGACAGACTGCGTGTTCAGTCTGCAGATGCGGCTCGCCCTTCATCCAATAATGCCCGAAAAACACAGGAACCTCGTGGTCGTAGGACTCGATAACCATACGCTCATCGGGAATTTTGGCGAGTACATCGTCATCGACCAGCAGCAAAGCGTGGATAGTCTCCAGATTGCGGTTCCACCAGCGCACACGCGTTTTCGTGCGCTTGGCGCCCTGGGCGTCATGATAATACACACCTTTCGGCAGCCGGGCCTCAACGCCTTTCAGAATGATCTCGGCTGCATCGTTGACGGGCGATCCTTTGACAAATGACTGAAGAAGCCCCTCGTCAGTGAAACGGCCCAGCTTGTTGATGCAATTGCTTTGCACCAGGCGCGCGATCAGATCGCTGTTCCAGCAGGCATGGGCGGCAAACGCATGCATATCAGAAAAGTCTGGCTGGTGCTGCGCGGCCGACCAGAATATCGGAAGCTGGCGCATCCATGTCACCAGTTCCTTATGCAAACCGGAATCTTCTCCGACCTGATCGAGAAATTCCTGATGCTGGCGCCGGTTGGTTTCGTCATGGAGCCGCAAAGCCTTACCGTTCTCACCGATGATAGACCAGCCGATCGCGTTATATTCGTGGTTACCCATAATCGCGTGAGCGTTGCCGGCGGCGCACATGGAGCGGACAATGCGCAGAACCTCGATCTGATCAGGGCCGCGGTCGATATAATCGCCCAGAAACATGATCTGACGTTCGGGATGACTGTAGATGCCATCGCGTTCAACATAATCCATTTGCCTCAGCAGACGGTGCAAAGGCTCGGCATATCCATGGATGTCGCCGATGAAGTCGTAGCCGACTGGAAAATGGTTCATATCAATTTGTCTTTCGCAAAAACATCCAAAAATAAACTGTAATTTTGCGAAACGAAAGGTGTTGTGATCTGAATTTACCGACTGAAATTGAGAATATAAACCAGCCTGAGCTTAAGGATTTGGACAAGAATATTTTGGATCAATTGGAACTGGAGTAGATTTGAGTTTATTGTGGGCTTCCAAAGTAAGTACAATCTCATCAGCCCATGAATGGATAGGGCAGTATATTTTGGCCATCTCACCGTTTTTTGATCTGAACATCAGTTCTGGCTGACGGCCATCAATTGAATTGTCGTAAACATAGGTACGATCCGCAACCAGCGAAGCGATGGCACAATTGCTAATTGATTTCGAATATCTGCTGATGATCTTGGTGATGGGCACATCATGGCCACCCTCCATAACGCGCTTGGTGATACGGGCGGCATTAATTGCGGGATGATCGGTTCCAACAAAAAACAGTCGGACAAAATAGCCAATCTTTTTGGCCCTCTGAATAAATTCAACCTTGTCGGCGATCGAAAAAACAGTTTCAAAAGCCAAGCTTCTGCCTTTTTCAAGACAAAGATCGCGAACCTTTTCGGCATATTGAGCCGCTTCAAGAACGGCTTTTTGGGAATTCCAATCGCCAAATTTTTCTTTGGCGATATTGTCAGGATTGATATAGATGCAATCTTTCACCCATACTGCAAGACTTCAGTCGTCAGCGACGTTTTGCCCGAACCGTTTGGACCGTCAACCACGATCAATGTCGGCTGATGTCGGTTAGGTCCAGAATCATTCACGGTTGCAACCCAAGCACAATACGAGGATCCGGGATGCCGAATAGTTTTCGGGCACGAATGGCATCCTCACGCATAACTTGTGCAAAATCAGCATTGGCCTTCGTCGCGCGTGCGTTGACCTTGAGCATCATGCTTTTCATAAGCCCATCAAGATCTGCGTCACTCGGCTCTACCGAAGGATCGGTCAAGTCAACCCGTTTCACACCTGTGAAGGTATGCCGTGACTTTCGGTCAAATGAATTCTCGAATGGAGCCTTTGATTTCACATTTCCCTTTGATTTCATATTTTTGATCATGACAATGTCCTGTGCGGGTAGTGTCGGTAGTGTCTCAGTTTGAATTTATCAAACGGATCTTTCCGGCCTGACGGTAGTGTCTCAGTTTGAAATTTTATGAATGAAGTTTTTTACCGGCATGGGCCGCAATCTACGCCCATAGTTTGATGGGCAAACTTGCAAGGCGCAAAGCTGGCTGGCGGTGATCAATTTGAAGTTC
>Ga0209067_10000236_pt1 | contig 38338 bp, 32 predicted proteins | sample ColStrG_CSR_2013_FD_187199 | JGI IMG/M metagenome (GOLD analysis project Ga0209067, IMG submission 187199) | Freshwater sediment microbial communities in response to fracking from Pennsylvania, USA - Cold Stream Run_MetaG_CSR_2013 (SPAdes)... | ecosystem: Environmental > Aquatic > Freshwater >... | reverse complement strand
TACTCAATATTCTGCACCTGCTCACGCATTTGCTCGATCAATACTTTTAACTCCACCGCTGCTTGAGTCGTGTCGCTCACAATACTTTTTGACGACAGTGTATTAGCTTCGCGATTCAATTCTTGCATTAGGAAGTCTAAACGACGGCCAAGGGAGTCGGTTTGTTTGAGGCTGCGTTTGATTTCAATCACATGGGTATCGAGACGGTCTAGCTCTTCGTCTACATCAGCTTTTTGAGCGAGTAATACGATTTCTTGCTCTAGGCGCTCTGGGTCTAAATCCACCTGCAGGGCGGCGAGTTTGGTTTGCAGCTTTTCGCGTTGGGCGACCAATATCTCGGGCATACGTGCCCGTACTTTAACCACTTGAGCCGATACCGCATCCAACCGCGTGAGAATTAATTGCTCCAGCTCGCTGCCTTCGCGTTCGCGGTGTTCGATAAGACCCGTGAGCGCCGAATCAAACAATTTAAGAACCGCTTGCTGCATGGCTTCGCGATCGAGTTCTTGCTTTTGCAGCACGCCTGGCCATCTGAGGATATCTAGCGCGCTTATAGGTGCGGCAGCAGAGCCCAGCAGCCCATTAATTTGCTGTGCGGCCTTGGCGAGCTGGTTGACCTTATCCAAGTTAATGCCCATATCGGCTTCGCCGCCTTGCTCCCATTGGATGCTCAGGCTGGCTTCCACCTTGCCACGCTGGAGGGATTTGCGCATGGCTTCACGCAGGTTGGGTTCAATTTCTCGGAAGTCTTCCGGTAGGCGGAAGCTGGGTTCTAAATAGCGATGATTGACGCTGCGAATTTCCCAAACGGCGGTGCCCCAAGGGAGCTTAGCTTCGCGGCGCGCGAATCCGGTCATACTGCGTGGCATAGGTAATCCTTGATGTGTTGATGACTTCTAGCTGCCTTAACTGGTAGAGTTCGGCTGCACTTTTAAGCATATTCAATTTGAGGGGGATGGTATCACACCTTCCCTACAGTCCCATTTCAGTCGTAAGGATTTCTTTATGCAACGCCCCAGTGGTCGCAACTCCAACCAACTTCGCGATATTCGCATCACCCGTCACTACACCAAACATGCCGAGGGTTCGGTACTGGTGGAGTTTGGCGACACCAAAGTCATTTGTACCGCCAGCGTGGTCAATAACGTACCGAGCTTTTTGCGTGGCCAAGGGCAGGGTTGGTTAACGGCTGAATATGGCATGCTGCCACGCTCTACTGGCACCCGAATGGATCGCGAAGCGGCGCGCGGCAAGCAACAGGGTCGCACCGTAGAAATTCAACGTTTAATTGGCCGCTCGTTGCGCGCTGCCATCGACCTCAAAGCCTTGGGCGAAAATACCATTCATTTGGATTGCGATGTGATTCAAGCCGATGGCGGTACTCGCACAGCCTCTATCACGGGCGCGTGGGTAGCCTTGGCGGATGCGGTCGCCCATTTGAAAACGGCAGGCAAGGTGACAGGCGAACCGCTGAAGCGCGCCATTGCCTCCGTGTCTGTGGGAATTTATAAAGGCGTGCCCGTATTGGATTTGGATTACCCCGAAGATTCCGATGCGGATACCGATATGAATGTGGTGATGGGCGATGACGGTGGCATTATTGAAATTCAAGGCACCGCCGAAGCTGAACCTTTTACTGAAGCCGAATTTTCCGCCATGCTCGCGCTAGCCAAAAAAGGGATTAGTGAACTGCACGGCTTGCAGCAAAAAGCGCTGAGCGAAAATCAATAGCGCTCACACGACTAACGCATTCACGTGTTAAATTCTCACGCAACCCACTCACCCATCGCCACCGACCATTTACACAAGATGCGCTGGCTGGCGCTAGGTTTGTGCGTGCTCACCTTGTTAATGTGGTTGCCCGCGTTAACTACTCCTTGGTGGGGTGACGATTATTTTTTTCTGCAAATTGCGCACAAAGCACGATTGAACCATGAGCCTTGGTGGCAAGCGTTTTGGCCCGAAGTGCGCACTGGTTTTTGGCGACCACTCAGTATTGATCTCTATTGGCGAATTATTGAAGATGAATTTTGTACAACACCGCTGATCGCCCACGCAGTCAATTTTTTGTTGTGGCTGTTGGCAAGTGTGTCAGTAGGGCTCACCGCCCATTTGTTTGCGCGGCAACTAAAATGGTCATCGCCTTGGGTAATTGGCGCGCTGACCGCTGGCATTTATGGCGTCAACGATGTGCATTTTTTACCATTGCATTGGGCTTCCACCGCTAATAGTTCCATCCTCGTGTTATGGACAGCGTTATGCTTTTGCTGCTGGATTGCCGCGCCCAGTTGCACAACAAAATGGCGTTGGGTGTTGTGTGCGCTTATCCCCTTGTTACAACTGCTGGCGCTCTTTAGCAAAGAGTCTTCCATTCTCATTCCACTCTTGTTGTTGTGTTTTAGTGTGTTTCTCATGGATACCATTAAACTCGGCCGACAAGAAATAATTGCTTGGCTTAGCTGCACTCTTGTCTGCGGCATTTGGTATTGTTTTTTTAAACACTTTACCGGCTCACGCGATCAAGCTTACAGCTTGGTGATTGGCACAAATATACTGCGCAATCTCTTCGCATTAAGCGCATGGCTGCTGAATATTCCACGCGAAGCGCTGCGTATGATCATGACAGGCGAAATACTTTGGGGCTGCATTTGGGCAGCCGCAGCCGCTATGCCTATGCTGGGTTTTATCGTGCTCAGTTTACTTCCTCTGCGAAAAAAATTATCGCCGCAAAAAATACTCGCAATAGTTGCATTTATTCTTCTAGCTTATGCGCCCTATTTTTTTCTAGCGAGCCAAAGTTATGAGTACTATGCGGCAGTGGCGATCATATTTCCGCTAATTATATTAGCAAGAGGATTATCCATTTCCACACGACCATTCATCGCCATAGGTTTACTTTGCCTGTCAACATTTGTATCCATTCACATTAGTCGCCTCGTGGATTACCCCAGCTTAATCGGCCGCGCACATTGGGCGGAAAAACAATTTTCCTATTTAACCTCACAACCCATTGAATTGCCTTTGGTTGTACAAGTTAATAACGCCCATCAATTTTACGCGATTAGCGTGCCTGGTCTAGCGTGGCGATTGGGGATTAAAGAAAGTGATGTTGTGTTATCGGATACTTGCCCAGCAAATACCCGCAAACATCTCGTGCAAAATGCACAGGGCGATTTTCAATGGCAAGATTGTCGTTAATGAATTGAATATTATTTTTGCAGCAGTAAAGTGAATAGCCATCGTCAACCAGTACCACAATACGCACATGTTCATGAACTGATTGAACTGAAATCTGCAGAGCAGATACTCTTATCGGAATGGGCGAAAGTATACGTAAACATGTTCATGCTTACTCATTGCTGCTTTTGACGTTGCTCACCCACCAATAAAAAACCCGCTTCAAAGAGCGGGTTTGGTAAGACAGTGTCATTTTACTTACGGCTGCATTTCTATATCGTAATCAATAATGACCGGCATATGGCTGGAAAACTGTTGCGTTTTATAAATAGCCGCGTATTCCACTTTAGGGCCAATGCTATTGGAGATTACTTGGAAATCCGTGCGCCACGCATCGCCTTCACCTTTAGTGCCACTGGGCCACCAACTGTATTCATCACTGTCTTTGTTGACGCGGCGAAAAGCATCTACATAACCCAATTGATTGTAAAGCTGGCTCAACCATTGGCGCTCATGAGGCAAAAAGCCGGAGTTGTGTTGATTCTCTGCTGAGTTGCTCACATCGCGCGGGGTGTGAGCCATAGCCCAATTGCCGCAAAATATGTATTCGCGACGCTTGCGAGTGATTTTGTCGAGATGGGCTTGAAAGTCATCAAAAAACTTGATTTTGACCTCTTGCGATTCCAACTCGGATGTAGCGCTGGGAGCTAGTAGAGAACCCACACTCAATTGCTCGTAATCCACCTGCAAGTAGCGGCCTTCCATGTCTACGCCTGAGGCAAAACCTAAGCCGTAAATCAAGGCTTTAGGTTGGTAGCGCGTGTAAATAGCCACACCATTGTAGTGTTTAGTACCAGAATCAAAGAAATAGGCAAAATAACCGTCGAGCTGGAACTCCGGTTTTTCCAATTCACGCTCGAGCGCGCGAAGGTCTTGTAAACAGATTAAATCTGCATCCTGATTCGCTAGCCATTCATAAAGGCCGCGTTGCGCCGCTTGAAAAATGCCATCGACGCTAAGACTGATAACTCTCATGTTAGCCCCTTGATTACGGACTGTGTATGATACCCAAGCTTTGTCAAAAAGTGTTACCTGCGTTTCGTTTTGTTACAATTTTTATGCATTTATGGAGGGCATGTGGTAAGGAAAACGACTGGATAACCATTTAACACTAGAGTTCAGCACTCTGATCCATAAAAATCTTATTCTTAGCACTTTAAAACTAGACCATTTTCAGGAACTTTGCATGCAAACATACCAGCACGACTTCATTCAGCTGGCGATTAAACACCAAGCCCTCTGCTTTGGTGAGTTCACGCTAAAATCTGGCCGCACCAGCCCCTACTTCTTTAACGCAGGTCGCTTTCAAACCGGCAGTGCCTTGGCTGAGTTAGGTCGTTACTATGCCGCCGCCATTAAAGCCGCCAATATCGATTTCGATATTGTCTTCGGTCCAGCCTATAAGGGTATCCCCCTTGCGGCAGCAACCGCCATAGCACTGGCCGACCATCACCAACAAGATTTGCCTTATTGCTATAATCGCAAAGAGGCGAAAGATCATGGTGAAGGCGGAACACTGGTGGGTGCGCCACTCAAGGGTAGGGTATTAATTGTTGATGATGTGATTACCGCAGGAACCGCTGTCCGCGAAGTCATGTCTATTATTCAAGCGGCGGCGGCCCAACCTGCGGCAGTATTAATTGGTTTAAACCGTCAGGAAAAAGGTCAGGGCTCGCTCTCTGCCATTCAGGAAGTTGAACAATCTTTTGGTATTCCTGTGGTAAGCATCATCAATTTAAATCATATAATCCATTATCTTGAAGGACAGGCCGGCCAACAGGATATGGTCGCAAAAATTAAAGCTTATCGCGCAACCTATGGTGTAGAGTAAAGCAACGAGTGGGTAGATCGTCAAGTAGCGCTCTACCCACGGTGCAACAACCCCAAAAATTAATTGGATGCTATGAAACTACGATTTAAAAATATTTTGAAGCTTTTACTGATAGGCGGTTTCTTTCTGGGTGCGACCACACACCTTCAGGCAGCACCGCAAGAGGATAAAATTGATCCTAATAAAGTGTTTTACCGCTACACCACTGAACAAGGCAATAAAGTCATCTCTCAAACTATGCCACCTCAATATGTGCGCAATGGTTATGAAATGGTCTCGATCAGTGGAGAAGTATTAAAAGTAGTTCCTCCAGCACCACCCGAAGCAGACGCTGAACGCATATCCAAAGAAAAAAAGGCGGCTAAAGAGCAGGCGAAATATGATGCACAATTGCGCCGTACCTACAGTACAGCAAGCGATATTGAGGGAGCTAAAATGCGCAACCTTCAAGAGTTGCGCAATACCATCAATATTTTAGATGCTAATTTAGTGAGCGTGCGTTCACAGTTAAAAAATCAGGAAACCTTAGCTGCAACTATTGAACGCAATGGTAAAACGGTCACTGACGATGTACTAAAAAATATTAATACCTTGCGAGCAGAAGAAAAAGATGTGAATGCTCAAATCAAACAACGCGAGCAAGAATATCAGCAAGCATCAGACAAGTACGATCAAGATAAACAACGTTTTATTGAAATCACAAGTACAAAAAAATAAATCCGGTACCATTGATTGAACCGGATTTATTTTGCGCGATTTACACTTCTTCCAATTCCAATAGCATCAATCGCGGAGCCAATACTTGCCATTGATCTAACCAATGAGTAGTGGGGGCACGCTCAAATTCACTACGTACAAACTGTGCGATAGCGCCATCGATATAGACCATCAGCAAATGTGCGAGAACTATCGCAGGCAATCCAGTTTGTATGTTATTGCGTAACTCTGCATCGCGTAATAATTGACGTAGTTGTGTTTCAATGCGCTCAAAAAATTGTGCAATGCGCTGGCGCAAACGCTGAGTTTCACCTGTAAGCACTTCGCCCGCCAATAAACGCGACAACCCAGGATTTTTTTCGGCAAAATGCAGTACTGCACTGACTATTTTTTCGCAGCGTTTAGGCGTAGATTTTTCTTCGGCTAAAATCAAGGTTATTTGCGAAAAAAGAGTATCTTCGATGTACTCTATCAAACCTTCAAACATTTTAGTTTTACTGGGAAAATGACGATAGAGCGCCGCTTCCGATACACCAACTGCTTTAGCAAGCACAGCTGTGGTGATGCGCTCACCCGGACTTTCAGCGAGCATCTTAGCCAATGCCGTTAAAATTTGCTGTCGCCGCGAATGCTTGCTTCCCAGTGTATTCATTGCTTAAACCTCAATCCGTGACTCGAGTGATAAATAGCGATAAAAATTTAGCTAAATTCACCCTTTGAAAAAGACAAAGATTTTTCAAAGGGTGAAATAGCGCGACGAGATCAAGCCGCTAAACTCTATATTTATTTTTTGGTTTTATTGGTAATCAATGTACCTACGCCAGCATCAGTAAAAATTTCTAACAATACGGCATGATCAACGCGACCATCAACAATGTGCGCACTGGTACAACCGCCTTTCACAGCGTCGAGTGCACAGGCAATCTTGGGTAACATACCGCCGTAAATAGTACCGTCTGCAATTAGATCGTCCACTTGTGCAGTCGTTAAGCCAGTTAATACATTACCTTGCTTATCTTGTAAACCTGCAACATTGGTAAGCAACATTAATTTTTCTGCACGCAATACTTCCGCAATTTTTCCAGCCACTAAATCTGCGTTAATATTATAAGAGGCGCCGTCCGCACCTACGCCAATAGGTGCAATAACCGGAATAAAATTGCTGTTGATCAGCATATCGATTACATCCGTATTGACGCCAGCTACTTCCCCGACATGACCAATATCTAAAATTTCTGGAGCGAGCATTTCTGGCGTTTTATGTGTAACTGTTAATTTTCGCGCACGAATTAATTGACCATCTTTTCCAGTTAGACCAATCGCCTGACCGCCATTGCGGTTAATTAGGCTCACAATTTGTTTATTAACCGTGCCGCCCAATACCATTTCCACAACATCCATAGTGGCGGCATCGGTGACGCGCATTCCATTAACAAATTCGGATTTAATATTTAATTTTTGCAGTAGACTACCAATTTGTGGGCCACCACCGTGCACAACCACTGGATTCATTCCCACCAGTTTCATCAACACTATGTCGCGCGCAAAACTATTTTGTAGTTCTTCGCCTTCCATCGCATTGCCACCAAATTTAACCACCACGGTTTTTCCGGTAAAACGCTGGATGTAGGGAAGAGCTTCGGTGAGTACATTGGCAATATTAATTGCCGAATCACGGCTGAGTGACATAGGTTTTTCCTGTAAAAATTAACGGTGAAAATTAAAATTTGAGTTTGAGGCTTTCGTCTATTTTAAGCAGCTCTCGTTTAAAAATTTGCTGGATAATAACGAGCGCTTCCTCACTTTCTGCTTCAAAGCGTAGCGTTAATGCCGGCGAAGTATTGGAGGCGCGAACTAACCCCCAGCCTTTGCTGTAGTCAACTCTTATGCCATCAATACTCGTGATGTTACCATTTTGAAAATCAGCCTGTTCGGCTAACTTTTTAATGAATTCAAATTTGCTGGCGTCAGGCACCGCTACTTTAATTTCCGGTGTGGCGATCAAGGGCGGAAAGGCCGCGAAAATATCGTCAATATTTTGATCGCGCAATGTAATAATTTCCAACAATCGCGCCATGGCGTAAATGCCATCATCAAAACCATACCAGCGATCTTTAATAAAAATATGACCAGAATATTCGCCGCCAATTAACGCGCCTGTCTCCACCATTTTGGCTTTCATAGGCGAATGGCCGGTCTTCCACATAATCGGGCGCCCCCCATAACCGCTGATTACCTGATTTAATTGACGTGAACATTTAACATCAAATAAAACATCTGCACCCGGATGACGCGCAAGAATATCTTTGGCAAATAACATTAATAAACGGTCAGGCCAAATAATATCGCCCTTCGGGGTAACAACAACCAAGCGATCTCCGTCACCGTCAAAGGCCACTCCAATATCCGCCTTCACTTCTTTAACTTTTTCAATCAGTGCAATTAAATTGTGCTCTTGTGTTGGATCGGGATCATGATTGGGAAATGTGCCATCAAGATCACAATAGAGCGGCGTAACCTGACAACCCAGCTCTTCAAACAATGCCGGTGCGACTATACCGGTAACGGCGTTGCCCGCATCAATCACGATGGAGACATCACCCGCCAAAGCCACATCAGAAAAAATACGCTCAATGTAATGGGGAATAATTTCACGGTAAGTTTCGTCGCCTGCACCTTGATGAACACGCTGAGTGAGTATGCGCGACCGCAATTCCAATACCGATTCGTCGGCCAAAGCGTTATTGTTAATAACCACTTTAAAACCATTATATTCGGCCGGATTGTGGCTGGCTGTTACCATAACGCCGCTGCGCACATCCGAAAAATAATAAGTAGCAAAATACATTAACGGTGTGGGCACAATACCCACATTCACCACGTTACAGCCGGTTTTTAAAATACCTTTAATCAATGCCTCAGTCAGTAGCTGGCTATGTGTGCGCGCATCGCGTGCAACAATCAACGAATGCTCGCCTTGATCTATTGCTTCACTACCAATTGCTTGACCAATTTTTTCTGCCAAAACTGCATCGAGATCTTTCCCAACAACACCGCGAATATCGTAGGAGCGGAAAATATGTGCAGGGACACTTGCATCATCAACGACTGTTGGTTTGACGGCTTGTTTTTTCTTGCTGGTATCGTGCAAACCTAAAATATTTTCGTCTTCATCAATAACCGCAATGTCCAAAATATCCTGCGATTGATAGAGCGTACTTGGGGCAGTATCTGCCTCTTTAATCGGTGCAATCGTTGTCTTGTTAACTTCAGCAATAGTGGGCGCAAGATTTTTCTCTGCATCCTCTTTAACTTTAACCAAGAAACGGCTGAGAATCAGCGCCAAAAATAAACTGAATGCCGTACTGCAGCCTAAGGCTAGAATCCACAGCGTGGGTGGTTCTTCAGCCCGCTGTAGAAGTGCATTAGACGCGGTAAATTTAATTTTCCAATTGCTGGCCGGAATAACCCTTTCTGCACTTTGGGTAGTATCCGCACTACCACTTTTAAAGACAGTTAACGCTGGTGAGTTGGCAAATTGTTGCTGAAATAATTTTTCGCCCATACTGCCATCAACAACAAGAATTTTTTTCTTTAGGGGCTCACCATCCAACGTGAGTATCAGTGTACCCAATAAAGGCATATCCTTACCGGCATGCACTGCAGCGACAAAATGCATTTGCCATTTATCGTTGATCAAGGCTGTTTCCGCAAAAGATGGTTCGCCGCGTTCAGCGCGACGAATTAAATCCAGCTCGGCGAAACGAATCGGTGCTATGCCCTCGGCACTAATATCCGCTTCACCCACTGGTACCATTTTTAGATCCAGCGGCTGTTCAAATTGCGTCACAAACGAGCTGTTTAACACCGTAAAAGCATCTTTATTTTTATCCATAAATGCTTGGATAACAGCGGTGTTTTGCGCAATTTGATTTAATTTATCTTGATTATCTTTAAGATATTTTTGCGCCGCGTTAACACCAGAATCCAGCTCTTGATTAATGTATTGCTCTTGATTGTTGTGCGTGACATCTTTAACCATCACACCATAAAGAAAATAACCCGCGACTATATTGAGCAACAGGGCTATGGCTAAATGAGTGAACAGTAAGCGCTGTTGTGCGGCGGCTTTTCGCTTGGCTTGTTCTTGTGCCTTAGCCGCAGCACGCGAAATAGTATTGGCAGGTGAAGGCGCCGCAACTATCGGGATTAACCTCAAAGGCTTTTCTACATTATTATCGAGATCGTCCACAGTGTCCCCTTGGTGGTCAGGTTTCAATCACAAACAATACATTATGGCTGGCCGTGTATTTTGTCGGCAATTAACGCAATAAGTTCACGCGCCAATTGTTGCTTACTGCGCTGACTAATCGTCTGCTGATGGTTTTTATCTATAACAATGACGGCATTATCATCACTGTTAAAACCGATTCCCTGCGCACTTATATCATTGGCGATGATTAAATCCAGATTTTTACGCTCCCGCTTTTGCTGCGCGTAATCCACTAGATTCTCACTCTCAGCCGCAAAACCGACTGTAAATGGCTTATTCGGCAGCGAGGCGATAGTGGCAACTATATCTGGGGTTTTGACCAGCTCCAAGGTCACGCTATCGGCAGTGGTTTTTTTCATTTTCTGGGCGGCGATTTGTAGAGGGCGATAATCTGCCACAGCCGCCGCCGCAATAAAAATAGTGCAATCTGCAGCATGCTCCAAGCTCGCAGCGAGCATTTCTTCTGCGCTGGTCACAGCCACGCACGCCACTCGTTCAGGCGGAACCAATTGGCTCGGCCCAGAGATCAATATCGTCTGGGCTCCAGCCTCTACCGCCGCCTGCGCCAACGCGTAGCCCATTTTGCCAGAGCTGTGGTTACTGATATAGCGCACAGGATCAATAGCTTCGCGTGTTGGGCCTGCGGTAATGACTACTTTTGTACCTGTTAAGCTACCGGTTTTGAACAATCCAGCAGCAGCGTCAATTAGCGCCTGGGATTCAAGCATGCGCCCTGGGCCCACATCGCCACAGGCCTGGCTTCCTTCATCGGGACCAAAAACATAAATATTACGCTCAATGAGCACCGCCATATTGGCTTGCGTACTCATATTGCGCCACATCCCTTGATTCATTGCAGGCGCCAACGCAATGGGCGCAGGTGTAGCTAAACAGAGCGTGGTTAAAAGATCATCGCCCTGCCCTTGAACCAAACGCGCGATAAAATTGGCACTGGCAGGCGCGATGAGCACCAAATCAGCCCATCGCGCCAGCTCTATATGCCCCATACCTGCTTCGGCAGCAGGATCAAGCAATGTGGTGTGTACAGGATTGCCTGATAGTGCCTGCAGGGTTAAGGGTGTAATAAATTCCTGCGCAGCAGCAGTCATCACAACGCGCACCTTAGCGCCAGCATCCTGTAAACGGCGCACTAAATCTGCGCTTTTGTAGGCTGCAATACCGCCTGTCACGCCCAGCAGAATGTGTTTATTCGCCAACGAACTCATCGGAACACTTACTCATCAAGTTAAATCTGGATATGAATTGTAGCGCAATGTCACTGACTACTAACCAGCACAACCCCAGAAAACCACGAAATAGAAAGAGCTTGACGATAAAATCAGCAGAAAGCATGCTTAGCGCACTAGCTCTAGCCCATAGTGTTGGGAAAACCTATCGTTAAACAAGGAGAGTCTTATGTCGATAGCTAATTGGCCGATCACTGAACGCCCCCGAGAAAAACTTTTACACCTAGGCCCGAAGGCCTTATCTGACGCTGAGCTACTGGCCATTTTCCTGCGTATCGGCTGCGCGGGAAAGTCGGCGGTGGATCTTGCACGCGAACTTTTACAGGAATACGGTGGTTTGCGGCCTTTACTGGAAGCCAATCAACAAGACTTCTGCAAAGGCTTAGGTTTGGGTACCGCGAAGTACGCCCAACTGCAAGCAGTACTTGAGATGGGACGCCGCCACTTGTCGGCCAATATGCAGGAGAGCGATCTCCTGACAAGCCCTCATCTTGTCCGCCAATACTTAAGCGCTCAACTACGCCATCAACCCCAAGAGGTCTTTGCGGTGTTGTTTTTAGATAACCAGCATCGACTCATTGCCTATGACGAACTTTTCTTCGGCACTATCGATGGTGCGGCAGTTTACCCTCGAGAGGTGGTAAAAAAAGCGCTAGCCCGCAACGCGGCGGCAGCCATTTTCGCGCATAATCACCCATCGGGAATCGCTGAACCCAGTCAAGCAGACCAACGCATTACCCAGCGCTTGCAAGCAGCTCTCGATTTAGTAGGAGTGCGGGTAATTGACCACATGATTGTTGGAGACAAAGAGGTGATTTCTTTCGCGGAACAAGGACTATTGTAAAAAATCCGCTTTTGCGCAACTTTTTTGGCTAAAAAATCAGCTTTCGATTGCTATTGAGGGGCTGTTTTGGTATAAAACGCGGCTCTTTGCGGCAGGGTTGTTTTGGCTCCTGAAAAGTAAGTGTTTCTAACACGGGTTTCCCGTCTGAAACCTGTCTGGTTTACCCTAGAATCCGCGATTTAAAGAATAGGCTGCTTACAACATGCGCTCTGCTGGTTGTTAGCCTGTGTTACGGCTCCCAGCGCTGCCGGCTTTTAACGGCCAGTTTAGCGCGCTGATTTTTAATGAGGCAATAGAATGTCTAAAGTATGTCAAGTTACCGGTAAGCGTCCAATTACCGGCAACAATGTATCTCACGCAAAGAACCACACTAAACGTCGTTTTTTGCCAAATCTTCACACTCACCGTTTCTGGGTTGAGGCTGAAAAGCGCTTTGTTTCTCTGCGCGTTTCTGCAAAAGGTATGCGCGTTATCGACAAGCGCGGTATCGACGCAGTATTGGCTGAAGTCCGTGCACGCGGCGAAAACGTTTAATCAGGAGCATCGTCATGCGCGATAAAATTCGTCTTAACTCTAGTGCTGGTACTGGTCATTTCTACACGACTGACAAGAACAAGCGCACCATGCCAGAAAAAATGGAAATCAAAAAGTACGATCCAGTGGTGCGTAAGCACGTGGTGTACAAAGAAGGCAAAATCAAGTAATTGTTTGATTTACTTTAAAAAACCCGGCCTAGCCGGGTTTTTTTATGCCTGCGTTTTAACCTTTTAAGAAGGCTGATCTAGACTCATAGCTAACCCCAACCAATTTGATGGTTTCTATGAGTGAGATACGCGGTTTAAATGCATGGATAAGAGCCCTGACCGATCAGGATATGCCGACGATCAACTCTGTTGTACGAGAAATTTGCCAGCTAAGCGAAAGCGATGAATGTCGGGCTGATGACCTAACCAAAATCATTTTACGCGATGCGAACTTGACGTCAAAAGTGCTCAAAATCGCCAATTCTGTTCATTATAACCGTTCATTTACCCCTATTCGCACAGTGTCGCGTGGCATTGTCCAACTGGGTTTTGACAACCTTAAAAACATCACTCTCGCCACCAGCCTAATTGATAGCTTCTTAAAAGGTAAACCGAAAGCGCTACTGATCCAAAGCCTCGCCAAATCTTTTCACGCTGCCGTACAAGCCAAGGCACTAGTGCCTTATTTAACAGGAGAACACAAGGAACAAGTCTTCATCGCGGCGTTACTTCGCAATATTGGCGAACTTGCTCTGCTATCCACGGGGCGCGAAGCCGCTGAACACTTCGCCACAGAGCGCAATCAAAACCCAGAGAATGAAAGCGTTATTGCACAGAAATATTTAGGTGTTGATATCAACCAAATTAATAGAGGCTTGATTAAAGAATGGTCTCTAGGTGATTTAGTACGCGAGTCAAGTGAAGAAAATTTCCGCCCTACCGCTATGGCACGCGCTGTTAACATGGGCAATGAATTGAGCAAATATATCCACAAAGGTATGAATTCGCCGGAGATGGAGCGTATTTATCAACAAATAGCGCAACTTTGCGATATCTCTCCCGCTGCAGCCAAAGTCCAAGTGGCGCAAATGGCAGAAGAGGCCTCAGTAGTAGCCAAAAGCTACGGTGTAGAGGTGTTGCTACAAGCCTTGCCCGATGCGAACTTGCTAACCGATGAAGAGGAAAAAGCGCCCATAGAGCGTACCGACTATGAATTTCAACAGCACCTTAACCAAATTCACAAAGTTATGTTTGAGGGGGGCGACATATCCAAAATTATGCAGCTTTCTGTCATCGCATTGCACGAAGGCTCGGCGATTCCGCGTGTAACTCTTTCTATGTTGGATTACAAAGCTAAGTCCTTGGATATTCGCTACGTGGCGGGCAAAGACACTAATGTTTGGCGGCAAACTGTGCGTATAGAACTGGATAAGCTCCACAAAGGTGAGCTGTTGCATGAATTTTTACGCGTACAACAGGCGATTTGGTATCAACCCTCACAGGGCGTGAAACCTATCGGGGCGCTGGAAGTGCTGACGCTTGATGGTGATATGATGCTTGCGCCGTTGCGGATTGAGAAACGGCTGATAGCAATCGTTTATGCAGATGGTGCAGGACAGAAACTCACTGCAAGGCAATTTGAAGACTTTCAGCTTATTGCTAACCAACTGAATCTGATGCTCAAAGTGAATGCAGCTCAAGCCACACCCATAGGTAAAACCTAGCTTTTTATTACAGACAATAAAAAACCCGCCGCAGCGGGTTTTTTATTCAATACTCGAACTTAAGCGCGATTGAAACGGCGCGTTGCCACTAAACCAAACAAGCCTAAAGCCATCAGCAATACAGTACTTGGCTCAGGTACAGATACCTTACCGAAAGCATGGTTATCAGTTTCAAAGGCATTTGAAGCGCTCTGCAGTACCACTTTATCGAAAGTAGCGTTTACAAAATTAAAATTGATATAACGGTTTGACGCCCAGCTACTTTGGCCACCATCCTGCAACAAACCAGTAACGGGTGTACCGGTATAACTTGCTACAATGGCATTGCCTAAGTAGAAGCTAATGGTGTTGTAACCATCAATAGAACCCCAGTACAAGCCGAAATAATTAGCAACAGAACCTAAGTTAAAAGTCGTAGAAGCACCACCAGAAACGGTAGAGTACTTGGTCGTGTCGTTAAAAGGAGCGGCATAAACGCCACTTGAGCTACCTGATACTACATTTAATCCTGAGCAGCTTGCATAACCAGCACAAGTACCGTTGTCGAAGCTTACGTGAGTCACGCCAGCCACTGTAGAATCCAGTACGCCTGGAGCACTTGCAGTAACAATAACAGAAGCCTGAGCACTCAATGCCAAGCTACCGGCAAATAATACAGATACTAGAGATTTAAAAACGCCGTTCATTGGACAACTCCGAGAAATTAAAAATACAACCTGTATATTGCTATTTTAAACGACAACCCAATAGAAATTAGATTCATTACCTGCCAGGAGAATCGTTAATTGAGAAGCAACATACATTCACAATGTGAAATCTATCACAAAAACACAAAAAGGCCAGTTTTTACTCAATTTATTTATCTACTTTTGACGACATACCATTCTTTTTGGCATAAGAGGCACTATTTCTGCCAAAATGAACAACGGTTGCTTATAAGCACATCATTTATGGCTGATTAATGTATGCCCGAATTACCCGAAGTTGAAACCACGCTGCGCGGGATAGCGCCCCATATACTGAAACGCACTATTTCCAAGGTGACCATCCGCCAACCTCGTCTGCGCTGGCCAATACCTGATGATTTGCCCGCACGACTGACGCATCAACCGCTGTTGGGGATCAGCCGCCGCGGTAAATATTTGCTGTTCGAATTTGCCCAAGGCCACGCGCTGATCCACTTGGGTATGTCGGGTAGCCTGCGTATAGTGGATGTCCAAACCCCACCCAATACACACGATCATTTTGATTGGGTGTTCGGCGATATGGCACTGCGTTACCACGACCCGCGCCGTTTCGGCTGCCTCCTGTGGATTGAAGGCGAGCCGCTAGAGCATTCACTACTGGCCATGCTTGGCCCAGAACCGCTGAGTGACGAATTTACCGCCGATTATCTGTTCAAGCGCACGCGCAAACGTATTCAAACTATCAAACAATTTATAATGGATAGCCACGTGGTGGTGGGTGTAGGCAATATCTACGCTAACGAATCCTTGTTTATGTCGCGCATTAAACCCATTCGTAAAGCCGGCACACTCACGCACAAACAATGTGAAAACGTAGTGCGCGATATTAAATTCGTCCTCGCACGATCTATAGAGCAAGGCGGTACAACCTTGCGCGATTTTGTTGGCGGCGATGGCAAACCCGGTTACTTCGCCCAGCAATTGCTCGTCTATGGCCGCGGCGGCGAACCCTGCACCGAATGTGGTAAGTCGTTAAAAGAAGTGCGCCTGAATGATCGCACGACTGTTTACTGTGTGGATTGCCAAAAGTAAGCGCAACATTGCTTTTATGCCTTCATCGCTTTGCACCCTGTATACTGACGCCCATGAATAACACGCCCCACGCCATTCTTAAAGATGTCTTCGGTTACCACGAGTTTCGCGGCCCGCAGGAGGCTGTCATTAATGCCCTAGTCGCCGGTGAAGATGCACTGGTGCTTATGCCTACCGGCGGCGGTAAATCGCTCTGCTATCAAATTCCATCGTTGGTACGTGAGGGAGTAGGTGTGGTCATTTCACCTCTGATTGCACTTATGGAAGATCAGGTCAGTGCACTGCATGAATTAGGTGTGCGCGCCGGATTTTTAAATTCCTCCATGAGTGCGCAAGAAGCATGGCAAACCGAGTTGGCTATGCACAATGGCGAACTGGATATGCTCTATGTTGCACCTGAACGCTTAACGCAAGCACGTACCTTAGAATTATTGCATCAAGTAAAAATTGCGCTTTTTGCCATTGATGAGGCTCATTGTGTTTCCCAATGGGGCCACGATTTCCGCGCCGATTATTTGAAGCTGGATATGCTCCAGCGCGAATTTCCACAGGTGCCGCGCATAGCGCTCACCGCCACTGCCGATGTGCGTACCCGCGAAGAAATTATTTTGCGTTTACAGTTGGAAAACGCCCAACAATTTGTAAACGGTTTTGATCGGCCAAATATTCAATATCGCATTGCGCAAAAAAATAATCCTAAAATTCAGCTGATGCGTTTTTTACGCGAAGAACAAGTGAACAACTCCGGCATTATCTACTGCCTATCGCGCAATAAAGTGGAGCAAACTGCCGAGTGGCTGAGCGGTGAAGGATTTACTGCACTGCCTTATCACGCTGGCCTAACTCCGCAAGTGCGCCAAAAAAATCAGCAGCGCTTTTTGCGTGAAGACAACATCATTATGGTGGCAACTATCGCCTTTGGTATGGGCATCGACAAACCCGACGTGCGTTTTGTCGCGCATTTGGATTTGCCAAAAAGTATTGAAGCCTATTACCAAGAAACCGGACGCGCTGGGCGCGATGGCGAACCGGCAACCACATTACTGCTTTACGGATTGGAAGATGTGGTAAAGCTGCGGCAAATGATGGCCAACTCTGAAGGCAATGAAGAGTTTAAACGCAACGAGCAACAACGTTTGAATGCAATGCTTGGCCTATGCGAAATTACCACTTGTCGCCGTCAAACTTTATTGCGTTATTTTGGCGATACCCTCGCACAGCCCTGCGGCAATTGCGACTCCTGTTTAACGCCGGCCCAAACTTGGGATGCCACTGAGCCAGTACGCATGGCGCTCTCCTGCGTATTTCGCACCGGCCAACGCTTTGGCGCTGGTCACGTCATCGATGTATTGCGCGGCAGCCAGAATGAAAAAATTAATTCGTTTAATCACCACACATTGTCCACTTATGGCATTGGCAAACATCTGACGGCCGATGAATGGAAAGCTATTGTACGTCAATTAGTTGCGCGCGGTTATTTGGACGTAGATGCACAAGCTTACGGCGGGTTGAAATTAAATGATTCCTGCCGAGCAATTTTACGCGGTGAAGAAACGATTCAATTGCGGCGTGATATCAAAACGACAGCGTCTGCCATTGCACGCAAACAAGGGACTGCCGTGGATATTGAAGATCAAACGCTGTGGAATGCGCTGCGCGCTTGTCGTAAACGCTTAGCGGAAGAGCAGGGCGTGCCGCCCTACGTAATTTTCCACGATGCGACTCTACGTGAAATGTTGGAGTTTCGCCCACTAACACCCGAACAACTGCTGTCAATTACCGGCGTTGGTCATAGCAAGCTGGAGCGTTTTGGTGATGAGTTTTTAGCGGTGATTCGCGAGGCGGAATATTCAACGCACTAAATACCACTTATCGCGGCATTTAGTGCCTTGTTCATACTATTCGTCTTCATCGTCCGCTTTAGGTTCAACCTGTTTTTCTTGCAAAACGCCGTTTTTATAAGTGCAATATTGAAGTGTATGCTTTTCTTTCATGGCGCAAACGCCAAAGCCATTGCGTTTACCCTCATCATCCGCGCCACCAAAAAATTTCGTAGCATCCTGCTCTGGCCATTCGAAGCGCGAGAGCACCCAATTACCCTGTAGTTTTATTTTACCATTGGTACTGGTATAAGTTCCTTTTCCATGAAAATCGTTATACCAAAAATCACCCTCATATTTACCTTGTTCATTAATACTGACGCCCTTTCCAAGCGGTTGCACGTAAGCAACTTCACCTTCATAGGTTGCTTGAGTTGCTGACGACGGATAAGTTATTTTACCTTGGCCACGCGCTATACCTTTTTGAAATTCACCTTCGTATTTATAGCCACTATGGGTGATCAGCGTGCCCTTGCCTTGTAACATGCCTTGCACAAAATTACCTTCGAGATAGCTGCCATTTGGACGAATAAATTTGCCAAACCCTTGGGGTTTATTTTGTTGCACACCGCCTTGATACACACTCCCGTCGCGATAGGTTAACCCGCCCTCAGTGACGTCTACTTGTCCAAATTGTGCTGTCAATAACATTTCTAAATTTTCACGGGTTGGGGAAAATACTGATTGCTCACCTTCTTTGGAGAAACTGATCGCATCGCGCACACTGCTTATGGCATCAACACCTTTATCTAAACGTAGATTTAGCATTGCGAGGGAAGCAAAGTGACGTGGATGTCGGGAATAAATAGATGCCGTTTCAAAACCTACGATCCCTTCCTGTAAAGGTTCAGTGATGGGCAAACCGTTATACACATCACCAAGTCCGAAATAGGATAAAGGATAAGCGCGATCATTTTTAATAGCGCGTCTGTAAAGGCTACGCGCTTTTTTCATGGCATCTTGCCAGTTACTATCATTAATTTGTCGCAGCAAATTGGCATAATAGCGTAGATTATCCGCTTTATAATTAATAAAAATGACATTTTGCGGTGCTTGTGCTTCAAGCTCTTGCTCCGCTTTTTCTCTGTTTTCTACTAAACCATAGCGCAATAAATTAGCTTTAAAATCAAAATTAGTTGGATTTAGTGTTGCTGCAAGATTTAATATCTTAGCTTTATCCTGTGGCTCAAATATTCCAAAATAAGGCAAGTTGTAGCCCATATACGCATAAAATTCTGCTTTTTTTATAGGTTCTGTTTTTATCGCAAACTCAGGAAAATTCAAATTTCCCTCTTTTTTGCTCAGCACCCGCATCTTGAGGCGACCATTCAGATATTTTTTTGCGGCTTTATTTAAATCCTCGTAGGTCATTCCAAAAGCTTTATCCAGTGCTTGATCTTCACTAAGACCATCATTGAGATAGTTAATGTATTTTCCAAGATTAGTTCGTAACTCTACAGAAGAATTAAAATAGTGAATAAGAAAAAAAGCTTGCGCATAAAATTTTCCAACATCATCTTTATCTTTCGCTGCTTTAGACTTTAACGGAAGACTTTTGGTTTTTAATAATTTTTCAGAGTCCAGCTTTAATTGGCCCACGTCTGTAAACAAATCATAAGCACGAAACATGATGGGAGTAGGATCACCCAAAAAGACTTTTTCGTTATCCACTTTAAAAGTTCCCATATATTCGGCCATGCCTTCGTCATACCACATGGGCACCTTGAGAGAACGCGCGGTAAAACGAACTAAAAAATGATTGTATTCATGGAAAAGAACTTGGCGGGCAAAAGTTTGTGTTTTTAAATTGGTTTTATAATCAGACACATTGGCAAGCGCTGCATAACCATCATCATTTAATGCAAAAACACCCGCCCAGTTTTCAGGTAAACCTAAATATTTGAAGTTTGAATTTCCGCTAATCGCAATTACGGTTAAGGGCTTCACAACGGGAAGAAGTTTTAAACCCATCATTTGGACGGAAAAATATCGGTAGGCTTCTAGATCGCGAGCTAAAAAAGTACCTTTTTCAGCACTGAGATCGGTAATTATGGTGAAGTTGTCAGATTTAACTGCTATCCAATCATCGTTGGCAAGTTTTTCAATTTCCAATGCAACCGCGCAATGACAAACAAAAATAAGCAACACAGTGGTGACGAACAATGATAAATTTTTTAACATTTTTGCTCCTACGCTATCCTTGAATAATATTTATTTGACGTGACTCTACACTATTTTAATAATTTCCAATACTGGCTACCGTTAAGCCTATTACCCAATTATTCGCTATTCATTGAAAATATTTGGCCTTGCATTTATTTCAAGCAATAAAAAACCCGGCTAAATGCCGGGCTTTTTTACGTCAATACTAAAAATGTAAATTAACGCGTTTGTTTCTTTTTCACGTCAGTAGAAACAGCGCCAACTACACGGCGGTTTTCTTCACGACCAGCTGCAGTTTTGTTATCAGCAACAGGTTGTGCTTCGCCAAAACCTTTTGCCGTGATGCGATCAGCGCTGATACCAAATTTGGTAATCAACACTTGTTTTACCGCTTCGGCGCGTTTTTGTGACAACACTTTGTTGTATGCATCAGAACCTTGGCTATCAGTATGGCCTTCTACAGTCACTACAGTGTTAGCGTATTGGTTCATAAATTTTGCTAAGTTGCCAATGTCGTCCAAGTATTGATCTTTAACAACGGCTTTGTCGGTATCAAACTTAACTGCAAGCTTGATAGACACAGTTTCGGTCAATTCAAGTGGGCAACCAACAGCATCAACTTTGTACTGCTTTGGAGTATCAGGGCATTGGTCTTTTGAATCTACAACGCCGTCACCGTCACTATCAAGTTCTGGTTTGGGAGCCGGAGCTGGAAGAGCAGCTGCTACAGGAGCCGCTTTAACCGGCGCAGCACCGAACAAGTAGCTTACGCCAGCATTGATAGCCAGGTCGGTGTATTCTCTGTCTAAACTGTTAAAAGCGCGGATGTCACTGCGGAATTCCCAGTTACCGCCCAAGCTGTGCTTCACACCAACACCTAAGTTAACCAGTGTGTCGCGATCCGACGTGCCCTTCATTTTTAATTTTTGATCGCCCACACCAAAGGCAACAAACGGACGCCACAAGCTAGTTGTGTCAATGTTATACAGTGCGTCCAAACGGTATTGGCGGCCATCGACATCAACTTTGGTATTGGTTTCTTTGGTATCAAAACCACTGGCGATAGCTTCCAATGTCCAATTTTTGTTAACTACATAGCCAAGGCCAAGGTTAACAGCGGTTGCATCATCTCTGCTCTCGTCAAAAAAATCACGGCCTGCGCCAACTTGAACTTCAAATTTGTGATTGTCAGCCATTACACCTGATGAAATCAGAGCAACAGCAACCGCGGAAAGAAATTTTGTGTGTGTGTACTTTGCCATTTTTGAGTCTCCATAAAATAGCGTTTCATAACGATTTGATCATCCCGTAACTGCTTGTCGGTCGATCGCAATGTTGTAATTAGTCGGCTTTATGCCTGTTTATGCTAATTAAAGCAGTCTTAAAATCCGTTTCATCGTTATTGTCTGGGTTGCTACCTTAACAAATTATGAACCATGTTGAAACAATAAATCCCAAACCCCGTGTCCAAGGCGCTCGCCGCGCTTCTCAAATTTAGTAATGGGGCGATATTCTGGGCGTGATGAATAACCGTTGTGCGGCTCAATATTTTTAAACCCTGGCGCAATACTCATCACTTCCAGCATATGTTCTGCATAGGGCTGCCAATCAGTCGCCATATGGAAAATGCCGCCTTGTTTCAGCTTGGGGCGCAGCTTTTGCACAAAGGCGGGCTGTAGGATACGGCGCTTATTGTGCTTTTTTTTGTGCCACGGATCAGGAAAGTAAAGCTGTAAGCGGTCAATGCTGCCATCAGGAATACAATCTTCAAGCACGTCCATGGCATCGGCCATGTAGACGCGCAGGTTTTGAACGCCTTCTTTACCCGCTGTGTTGATCAGCTTGCCCACACCTGGTGGATGTACTTCTATCCCAATAAAATCTTTCTCCGGTTCATTTTTGGCCATTTCCAACAGCGAATCGCCCATCCCAAACCCAATTTCAAGTACCACTGGCGCACGGCGGCCAAAAATGGCAGCTGGTTCTATAAGCCCCTTATAGAGACTTAAACCATAACTTGGCCACCAGCTATCAAACGCGGCTTTTTGGCTGACGGTAATGCGCCCAGCGCGAATCACAAAGCTACGGATAGATTTTGGCTTGAACTCTGGCTTAATTAAAAAGCCTTCTTCACCGCCATCGGCGGGAGCAATAAAATCGAGAGACTCGGACATAAAAGAGAGATTATTCGTTAAAAATCATCAAAACAGGATTAGCGCTGACGAGCGGCGACAACCAATAGTGCCGCCCAGCCCACAAGAAAAGCCAAACCACCAAAAGGGGTAATTATGCCCAGCCCGCGGGGAGCACCCAGAGCCAATGCGTATAAACTGCCACTAAATAAACAACTGCCCAGTATAAAGGCTAATCCGCTGAGCTTTAAGGTTTTTGATCTGTGGGATGAATAAAAGAGCGCAACCACCAATAGCACAAGAGCGTGATACATCTGATATTGGACACCGGTTTGCCAGATTGCGAGGGCATCGGCACTGAGCTGCTGCTTGAGCACATGAGCAGCGAACGCCCCCAAACAGACACTCATAAAGCCACTTAACGCTGCAAAGCTTAACAAAAATCGCTGCATTCAAATTCTCAATAACTGGAAATTAATTCGCTTTTTTAGCAAAGCAGATTTGAATATTTCTATTGCTAGCTTAAATTCCACTTCCCTCCATTTTTCAAAGGGGAATTTTAAGGAACTAAAGCGCACGAGTTGTAGGTGAGTTTTTATCACCTAAAAACAAAAAGCCGCGCTAAGCGCGGCTTTGGTAAAGTTTGCCAACCTAGAGGCTAGGCTTCCAGCATCATCGCCTTGACTTTGTTCATCGCATTTTTTTCCAGCTGGCGAATACGCTCAGCTGATACACCATATTCGGCGGCCAAGTCATGCAAGGTCGCTTTGTCATCATTCAACCAGCGACGCTGCAAAATCACACGGCTGCGGTCATCCAGCTTTTGCATGGCAAGCTCTAAACCGTTGACGTTAGATTCTTCCCAATTAGATTCTTCCAGACGCACAGCGGGATCATAACGGTTGTCTTCCAAATAGTGCGCTGGCGCTACATAGCTGTCATCGTCATCGTCTTCAGAAGCATCAAAACCGGCATCATAAGAGGCCAAGCGGCCTTCCATTTCACGCACCTGTTTAACATCAACACCTAAATCTTGGGCAACCGCATGAGCTTCGTCATTGCTCAACCATGCCAAACGTTTCTTGGCACCGCGCAAATTGAAGAACAATTTGCGTTGCGCTTTAGTGGTGGCTATTTTAACAATGCGCCAGTTGCGCAGGATAAATTCGTGGATTTCGGCTTTAATCCAATGTACGGCGAAAGACACCAAACGTACACCTTTTTCAGGGTTGAAACGTTTTACCGCTTTCATCAGACCAACATTACCTTCTTGGACTAAATCGCCCAATGGCAAACCGTAACCGTTGTAAGAGCGGGCGATATGCACCACGAAGCGCAAATGCGCCATAACCAGTTTACGGGCGGCATCAAGGTTGCCGTTAAAGTACAAATCGTTCGCTAACTGCTGCTCTTCTTCTACCGATAGGATTGAAAAGCTGCTAACAGCTTGAACATAGGCGTTCAGGTTTGCCCCGGGGGCGAGAACGCCGATTGGTTGCAGACTTGTGCTTGTGTTCATTGAATATCTCCAAAAACAGTAGAGTCTATTGACCCCGGACTGAGTAATCGTGCTTGAGTTTAGCACCTGTTCTCTTAGAGTGCTATCTGATGAAAAGTTTCACAAGTGACCCTTGTCATCGCTTTCGCGTTGATACAAATCAACGGGGTTGAATTTGGTACAAGTGTCGTACCACCGCAATCCAGGCGCCCAATAAGCCGGTTACACCGGCGAGCAATACCAACTGCATACTGCCAAACAAACCCAGCCCTTGCAGGCGAAAGTTGCTTTGGTAGAGCGCTGCCAACTGGTCTACAGTGCTGGAAGCCCAGAGAAAACCTATCCCCAATATCGCCAAAGCAAGTAAACCACCACCGATACCATACCAAAGACCCGTATAGAGGAAAGGCCGCGCTACATAAGCATCAGTACCACCCACCAGTTTCACCACCAGAATTTCTTCGCGGCGGCTTTCAATGGCCAAGCGAATGGTATTGCCAATAACCAGCAAAACACCCAAAGCAAGCAGACCGCCCAAACCAAAGACCAACTTTTTGCCCAGTGCCATCAATTGCTGCAGACGTTTAACCCACTGCATATCAAGGCGCACATCGGCGACTGCAGGGTCTGCGACCAAGGCTTGTTCGAGCGATGTTATGGCGGCGTCTGAGGTGTTTTGCAAGCGCGGAGTGACTAATAACGTGCCTGGCAGGGGATTTTTATCCAAACTATCGACCACTTCGCCCAAACCAGATTGCGCCTTGAACTCGGCTAAACCCTGTGCCGGCGATACATAAACAACCTTGGCTATATCGGCACGCGCCGCCAGTTTGCTGCGCATCTCCTCGGCCTTAGCATCGCTGGTTTCGGGGCGCAGGAAGACTGAAATCTGGCTGGAACCTTCCCAATTCTCGCCCAACTGCTGCACGTTCGCGAAAGCAATATAGAGGGTGGCAGGCAGAGCCACGGCTATGGCAATAACTAACCACGTCATTAAACTTTGCAGAGGTGTTGCCAATAAGCGCAACAAGCTCTCGATAGCCGAAGTGCTGTGATGCGCCGCATAGGCCTCTAGTTTGTTGCCCAAGCCGACCTTCGTGTGTACCGCACCATGCTGGCGTACGGATTCTGGTTCCGGCGGACGCGGTGGACGGCGAGTAACGCTGGCACCGCGGCTGGCACCAGTGGAGGGACGGTTGCGGCCAACGGAGGGACGATTCGATTTCACCAGAGAACCCCGTCATGAACTAATTTGCCTTCTACTAAGCCAAGGATGCGTTTGTTCATGCGCTTGAGCAATTCCACATCGTGACTGGCAATCATAATTGTGACGCCAACTTCATTGAACTGACGAAATAAAGTCATTATCTCCTCCGATAATTCAGGATCGAGATTTCCGGTAGGTTCATCGGCCAGCAACATGGTGGGCTTGTTAACCACTGCTCGGGCTATACCTACACGCTGTTGCTCGCCACCCGATAGCACTATGGGATTTAAACGTTCTTTATCGAGTAGGCTGACTTTATCCAGCGCGGCGCGTACCCGACGGCCAATTTCCTGGTAAGGCAAACCTGCAATTTGAAGAGGAAGGGCAACGTTATCGAAGACACTGCGATCAAACAGTAATTGGTGATTTTGAAAAACAACACCGATATTGCGGCGAAAATACGGGATTTGCCCCGAAGACATACGATTGAGCGCATGTCCATCCACCACAATCTGACCCTGAGTAGGGCGTTCCATAAGCATAATCAGCTTCATAAGCGTACTTTTACCGGCACCCGAGTGGCCGGTTAAAAACAGCATTTCGCCCGACTCTACTTCGAAGCTAATACGTGCCAGCGCTTCATAGCCGTTATCGTAACGCTTGCTGACATTGTCAAAATGTATCACGACCGCTCCTTAGGTAAATTTATTCTGGCTGGCTGTTAAACAACGCCGCGATAAAAGATTCGGCGGCGAAAGGCTGTAAGTCGTCGATGCCTTCACCCACTCCGATAAAACGTACCGGCAGCCCGAATTTTTTACTCAGGGCGAAGATGACCCCACCTTTGGCGGTACCATCAAGCTTGGTGAGCGCGAGGCCAGTAACGCCCGCTGCCTCAATAAACTGTTGTGCTTGGTTCACAGCGTTTTGGCCAGTGCCGGCATCCAGTACCAGCAGCACTTCATCTGGGGCGCTGGCATCCAGCTTAGCCATAACGCGTTTCACTTTGGCGAGTTCATCCATCAAGTGATTTTTGTTGTGCAGGCGACCTGCGGTATCAGCGATTACCACATCAATACCACGCGCTTGTGCGGCTTGCAGGGCGTCATAGATCACCGAGGCAGAGTCCGCACCGGTATGCTGAGCAATGACTGGCACCTGGTTGCGCTCGCCCCAAACCTGCAGCTGCTCCACCGCCGCCGCACGAAAGGTATCACCCGCCGCCAACATCACTTTTCGCCCTTCATTTTGCAAACGCTTGGCAAGCTTGCCGATGGTAGTGGTTTTGCCTACGCCATTGACCCCCACGACTAAAATCACGTAAGGCTTTTTGCTGCCATCGACCACCCGATTTTCAATCACCAACGGCTTTTCAACGGGGCGGAGCAGAGCGGCCAGTTGCTCGCGCAGGGCGGCGTAAAGTGCATCGCCATCAGTCAACTGCTTACGGGCGACAGCTTTGGTGAGGTTATCGATAATCTCGGTGGTTGCATCCAAACCGACATCTGCCACCAGCAGTTGTGATTCCAGCTCTTCAAACAAGTCGTCATCAATGGTTTTACGACCAAGAATTAGGCTGCCCAAACCCTCGGCAAAATTGCTACTGGTGCGCTTTAAACCTTCTTTGATACGAGCAAAAAAGCCTAATTTTGGTGCTGGTAGCGATTCTTCAATCGTGGGTTGCTCCAGTACAGCTGGCGCATCCGCCAGCTCAACTACTTCAGTGGCGACAGAAGATGTTGGCGCCGCAGGTTCAGATTTTTTGAAAAACTTGGAAAACATAAGCTTGAGATTCTAGATAGACGAGGAGTTCTGGGTTATCAGCTTTACTAAAAAAACGTTATCCTACCACTTCTACTTTAAAAATTGAGAATTAAGCCTTGAAACCCGTGCGACCTTCGCCCAAACCCGATCAAAACAATCAATTGCGTATCATTGCTGGGCTTTGGCGCGGCCGCAAACTCAGCTTTCCCGATGTAGATGGCCTGCGGCCTACAGGTGATCGCATTCGTGAAACTCTGTTTAATTGGCTCACTCACGAATTACCAGGCGCACGCTGCTTGGATTTGTTTGCCGGCTCCGGCGCGTTGGGCATTGAGGCGTTATCACGCGGCGCCAGTTTAGGCGTGCTAGTAGAGCGGAATGCAAAAGCAGCGGCGCAATTGAAAGCCAATCTTGAATTATTGAAGGCCGAAAAGGGCAAAATCCTCAATGTAGATGCGTTGAGTTTTTTGCAGAAAGAAAATACCGATGCTCCTTATCATATTGTCTTCATTGACCCGCCATTTCAACTTAACCTCTGGCAAGCTGTAATAGAAGCTTTGGAAAATGGTAATTGGTTGGCGGAAGACGCGACCATCTACATAGAAGCCAGCCGCAATACTGAATATCACCCACCGATTAACTGGCAGTTACACCGCGATAAAACAGCCGGTGCGGTGAGCTACCGGCTGTTTTATCGGGAGCCCAGCTAAGTACTAGATGGGGGTCAAATCGATAAAATTACTGTATAACCCGTTAACATCGTAAGCCGCAATTTGGAATACATACGTGCCATTCAACCAAGGGAAAGTATAATTTTTCAGTGTTGGATCGATACTTACTGACGTGTATTGAGTATCTGTGGTCTTGCGATAACGCAATTCATACCCACCCACTTCCGCTAAATTCAGAATATCTCCATTCGCCCTATGTGTTGGTGGATTCCATTCAAAAGAGACCGTACCCGCTACAGTTGCCGATTTCGGCCCACTTGAAGTGGCCACGCTGCTAGCAGTGGAAGAACTTGCAGACGATACCGCCGCCTTAGACGATGAGCTGGAAGATACCACAGCGGGCGCTGACGAGCTGGACGACGCCACGTTACTTGAAGGCGTTGAAGAAACCGAAGAGGCAACAGAACTATTCGCCTTAGATGAACTGGAGGCTTGAACAGGGACTGAAGACGACGCCACACTAAGCGTGGCTGGTTTTGCCGGCGTTTGAATAAACGAAGATTTTACTGCAGACCAATTACCAGCTGCATCACCCGCACTTACACCGTATAAATAAGATTTCGAGGGCGCAACGGTGTAGTCCGTGTAACTCAGTTGTGAGGCATCGACACTATCTATCTGCACTTGATCGCGGAAAATTTTATAACGCACCACACCCACATTATCCGTCGATGGGCTCCAAGAAATTTGCACATGATCATATGCAACAGTAACTGCACTGATTTTATTTGGTGCCGTTGGTGCTGTGGTATCTACTACAACTGATGTTTTAGCAGAGATATTAGATGATTTGCTTGATGAACTGACAACCGCACTAGCTGGATAAGAATTTGCCACTGATTTAACACTGCTGCTTTGTACAACACTAGGAGCACTTGATGTTGAACTCGAGACAGCAGAAGATTTTGAACTGAGAGAACTCGAACTCACAATGGCATTATTCACTGCACTAGCTAAGGCAGGTGGTGTAGATGATGTACTACTCGAGGTTTTCGTAAACGTAGGCGCAACAGACGATGAGCTACTACTTGGGGGAGCAGTAAAACCAGGACTCAGAACAGTCGCAGCAGCGGCGCTGTAAGAAGAGGTCATCAAGGGTGCAAATAAAGACATTGCAATAGTCATTTTACGCAGCACCATCTGCCAACTCAAACCGCGTTTTAATTGCAATCGATCTATAAAGCCCAACTCAATTAAAATTTCACCCAATGATGTGTTGACGCCAAAACGTGCATCTAGTGGATCCAACTGCTGACGTCGTTTGATCTGCTCCTTTACCGCAATATCAAGTTGCTCAACAGTGATAATCCCCTTGTCCAATAAAATCTGTCCAAGACGTGTCGAATTTTGTTTGGCCGCCATTATTACTACCTCCGCAAACCACTAGCTTATTACCAAATAACCCACAAAATTTGCAGTTATTTGAATTTACTGAATAACTAAAAGACTATTAATAGCTGTCTACACAGTGTAGAAGATAATACCCAAGCTAATTAAAAATACGGTGAAATGAAACACTCAGGTAAAACCGATTTGAAATAGCTTTTTGACGTTTTAGATCAATAAGTATTCAGTAAGATGTTTAGGAAAATAACAGCGAATTTAGTGAAGAAAATGCACTTAAAAATATATTTTAATGCGTAAAATTTTTAAACATAAATAGCGCCAACTCTTTATTAAGGACAATATCCCAATGTTTTATTCAATAGCTAACAGGACATATTCATTGACCCCAACATAAACCTTTCACAAAAACCCGAAAGTCCTTAATCACTTATTGTTGTTTTTTGTACTTAGGCACCAAATTGTTTACTATGCTATGCCATCCCATAATAGACAGCTGATGAGACATGCCCATGCGCAAAGTGGTTTACCCAGGTACATTTGACCCCATCACTAACGGCCATATTGATTTGGTTGAACGCGCTTGTCGTTTATTTGACCAAGTTATTGTCGCTGTAGCAGCTAGCAATCGCAAAAATCCCTTATTTACGCTTGAAGAACGGGTTGCACTGGCGAAGCAAACCTTAGCGCATTTACCCAATGTAGAAGTTTGCGGTTTTGATATTTTGCTGGTGGAGTTTGTACGACAACAACAAGCGCAAGCCGTATTACGTGGTTTACGCGCTGTTTCTGATTTTGAGTATGAGTTTCAGTTAGCGAATATGAACCGCGCTCTGGCACCGACAATGGAAAGTATTTTCCTTACACCGGCCGAACACTTATCTTATATCTCATCATCCATCGTGCGCGAGATTGCCGTATTGGGAGGTGATGTTGGTCAATTTGTAGCGGCACCGGTTGAGGCCGCACTGAAACAAAAATTTAATCGTTAACATGACTTCTCATCCACAAAAAAAGCGCACACATGTGCGCTTTTTTTGTGGATTGAATGCTAATTTTATTCTACTGGTACTAAACCTAAATTTTTTACAATGTGTGCCGTCGGTTCCGTTTGATTCATGGTGTAAAAATGCAGTCCGGGAGCATCATTTTCTAACAAGACCTCACACAATTCCGTCACCAAATCCACACCAAACGCTTTTAAGCTCGCTTCATCATCGCCATAATTTTCCAACGCTTTACGCAACCAGCGTGGAATTTCCGCACCGCAAGAATCAGAAAAGCGGGTTAAATTTCGATAATTAATAATGGGCATTATTCCTGGGTAAATAGGTTGAGAAATACCCGCTTTACGCACTTGTTCCATAAAATAAAAATACGCATCAGGATTGAAAAAATATTGCGTTATAGCGCTATTAGCACCCGCTGCAAATTTCCCGTGCAAATACTTTATATCATCTGCATAACTCTTCGCCTGCGGATGAATTTCTGGGTAAGCTGCCACTTCACAGTGAAAGTACTGACCAAAATGCTGGCGAATAAACGCCACCAACTGATTGGCATAAACTAATTGTTGTGAACCGCCCATACCAGAGGGCACATCACCACGCAGAGCAACAAGGCGATTAATGCCAACGGCCTTATAATCGTTCAACAATTGCAAAACAGTTGCTTCATCATCGGCACCAAATGACAGATGTGGCGCAACGGCAATGCCCTCTTGCATAAACTGCGTGACGATACCTTTGGTGTTATCGCGCGTTGAACCGCCAGCACCATAAGTCACGGAAAAAAAATCTGGCTCAAATTCATTGAGCTGATCGCGCACTTTGAATAATTTTTCTTTTCCTTCCAGCGTTTTAGGCGGAAAAAATTCAAAACTTAAACGCGGTTGTGAGTCGGTCATAATGTTTCCTGTGGGTTGGGCAGTAATGCCCAACGCAATCGTAAAATGTTGGGCATTACTACCCAACCTACGGTTTATTAATATTTGTAACTTTCTGGCTTGAACGGGCCTTCAACAGGGTAACCAATATATTCCGCTTGTTGTGTGGTTAATTTGGTAATGACACCGCCGAAACCTTCAACCATATCTTTAGCTACTTCTTCATCCAATTTTTTCGGCAGCACGCGAACATAAATATGTTCTGCTTTTTGTTCCGCAGGTAAATCGGCAAATTTACGCTCGTACAAATATATTTGTGCCAGCACTTGGTTAGCGAAAGAACCATCCATAATGCGCGATGGGTGGCCAGTAGCATTACCTAAATTCACCAAACGGCCTTCCGACAAAATAATCAAATGATCGTTGGTGGCTTTATCACGATAGACTTTATGCACTTGGGGTTTAACTTCTTCCCATTCCCAATTTTTGCGCATAAATGCGGTATCAATTTCGCTATCAAAATGGCCTATGTTACACACCACCGCGCTGCGTTTTAATGCACGCAACATGGCTGAGTCACACACGTTAACGTTACCGGTTGTTGTCACAACTAAATCGGTTGTGCCGAGTACTATGTGATTAATATCTTCGTATTTACCGGTGTTGATGCCATCGTTATAAGGTGACACAACTTCAAAACCATCCATGCAGGCTTGCATTGCACAAATTGGATCAATTTCGGTGACTTTTACAATCATGCCTTCTTGACGCAAAGAAGCTGCAGAACCTTTACCCACATCGCCGTAACCAATCACGAGAGCTTTTTTACCAGCGAGTAAATGGTCGGTGCCGCGTTTAATGGCATCGTTCAAGCTGTGACGACAACCGTATTTGTTGTCATTTTTACTTTTGGTTACTGCATCGTTCACGTTAATAGCGGGTACTTTTAAAGTGCCTTTTTTCATCATCTCAATTAAACGATGCACACCAGTTGTGGTTTCTTCAGAAATACCGTGAATCGCCTCCAACATTTGTGGATATTTTTCGTGAACAATTTGTGTTACATCACCACCGTCATCCAAAATCATATTGGCAGCCCAAGGCTTGCCATCTTTCAAAATGGTTTGTTCAATGCACCACCAGAATTCTTCTTCAGTCTCGCCTTTCCATGCAAACACTGGAATATTTGCAGCGGCAATTGCAGCGGCCGCATGATCCTGTGTTGAGAAAATATTGCATGAAGACCAACGCACTTCTGCACCCAACTCTACCAATGTTTCAATCAGCACAGCGGTTTGAATGGTCATATGAATACAACCAATAATTTTTGCATCAGCCAATGGCTTGCTCGCTTTGTATTTGCGGCGCAAGGCCATCAATGCCGGCATTTCACCTTCGGCAATTTCAATTTCTTTGCGACCCCATGAAGCGAGCGACATATCGGCAACTTTGTAATCGGTGAAGCTCATAATGTTTTCCTGTGTTGTTTTTCAACAATGTAAAATTTTGGCGTAGGTTGGGCAGCAATGCGCAACACATTTCAGGCCAATGATTTATATCTGCAAAATTTTTGTTGGGCATTACTGCCCAACCTACGGAAATTACAACGCTTTTTTCAATGCATCGGCTTTATCGGTTTTTTCCCACGTAAAATCAGGAAGCTCACGACCAAAGTGACCATAGGCTGCAGTTTGACGATAGATGGGGCGTTTAAGATCCAACATTTGAATTAAACCACGTGGACGCAAATCAAAATGTTCACGCACTAATTTCACAATTTCCGCATCGGGCAATTTACCTGTACCAAATGCATTCACAGAAATTGACGTAGGCTCGGCAACACCAATCGCATAGCTCACTTGAATTTCTAAGCGATCTGCAATGCCTGCCGCAACCAAATTTTTGGCAACATAACGGCCAGCATAAGCGGCAGAGCGGTCCACTTTTGATGGATCTTTACCCGAGAAAGCACCGCCGCCATGGCGCGCCATGCCGCCGTAAGAATCCACAATAATTTTACGCCCTGTAAGACCGCAGTCACCCACAGGTCCACCAATAATAAATTGACCTGTTGGGTTAATGTGGTATTGCGTACCAGCGTGCAGCCATTCAGCAGGCAATACTTGGTTGATAATTAATTCACGTACCGCTTCGTGAATTTCTGCTTGTGTCACATTAGGGCTATGCTGCGTAGAAAGTACCACGGCATCAACCGCGACAGGTTTACCGTTTTCGTAACGCAAGGTTACTTGGCTTTTTGCATCGGGACGCAACCAAGGTAAGGTGCCGTTTTTACGCAGCTGCGCTTGTTTTTCAACTAAACGATGCGAATAAAAAATAGGCGCAGGCATTAAGACGGCGGTTTCATTGGTCGCGTAACCGAACATTAAACCTTGATCGCCCGCACCCAAGTCTTTGTTTTCAGCTTCATCAACACCTATTGCGATATCGGCTGATTGTTTTCCAATCGCATTTAAAACTGCACAAGATGCACCATCAAAACCCACATCACTTGAGTTGTAACCAATATCTAAAATAACTTGGCGAATTAAATCTTCCAAATCAACATAAGTCGATGTACGCACTTCACCAGCAACAATTGCCATACCCGTTTTTACCAGTGTTTCTACGGCAACACGCGCATTGGGATCATCTTTAATAATTGCATCGAGTACAGCATCAGAAATTTGATCGGCCATTTTATCGGGATGGCCTTCGGATACAGACTCGGAGGTAAATACAGAGTATTCAGACATGGTGTTTTCCTATAAATACAATAAAAATTTCAAATGGGGCGTCGTCGTCTTCGCGTAGCGCGAATCACGACACCGCAATAAATTGCTAAACAGCGACTAACAAATAAAGAGCGATTGAATCATGCGCTAGAAATTCGCCGGTTTAAAAAATTGTCGCAACTGAATTTGAAAACCGTTGCGCAGAGCAAAATAAACGCTTTGACCTTCATCCAAACCTGCAGCTCTGGCCCAGCGTGAAAAATCTTGTGGTTCAAAACCTTGCCATAAATCGCCGCAAGCTTCGCGCGCCCAAGCCTGCTCGTGACGACAAAGATCACAAATTAATAAGGCGCCTTTAGGCGCAAGCGCTTTGCTTAAATCTTGAAAAATATCCGCAGGCGAGGGCGTATGGTGCAGTACCATGTTAACCACTATGCAATCCGCTAAAATTTTACGCTCAGCTAAGCCATGTGTATCACCGTGGATAAATTCCATGCCGCGCAGTTTTTGCTGAGTCGCGAACTCGCGTGATTTGTTGAGCATTTCAGCGGAGCTATCGAGCGCAACCACTTGCGCAAATTTTTGTGCGAGCACCGCTAAAAATTCACCTTCACCAGGGCCCACTTCTAAGGCTAAACGCCAATCGCGCAGCGGCGTGGTATTAAGTAATTGCACCATGTGTTCGGCGTAGACGGGGTAGCTGGCGATTAAGTCTTGCTGCTCGCGAAATTTATGCGCGTTCTCGGCAAAAAATTGTTGCGAAGCCAGACTGCGCTCCTGCTCTAACTCCAACAATTGTTTTTGCACAGGTTCCGCAATGGGCAATTGATCAATGCTAGCGAAGAGCGCCTGCTGCAAACTCACAAAGGGATTTTCCGGTGCCAAATAGGCACGGCGATAAAAAATACTATTACCTTCGCGGCGCGTGCTAAGCAATCCAGCGCTGGTCAGCACCTTGAGGTGGTGGCTCATCCCGGATTGTTTGGCATTAAAAATTCGGCACAACTCTAATACACCGAAGGAGTCCTGCGCCATCACGCGGAGAATCTCCAACCGAAAACCATCGCCCGCTGCCTTCAAAAGATTGGGGAGTGATTGGGCATCAACCTGAGCCTCAACCACATCCATCAAAATTGGTGGCGCCTCGTCAGCAACGGCGATTTCACTTAACAAAGGGATAGCCTCTGTTAGCAGCGGTGGCTCTAGGTTTTCAGTCAGTGTAGTGTCATTCATAGGAGTGCAGTTTAGCAGCACTAAAAATCTATATCAAAATATTTTGATATAGATAGATATATTTTTATTGCATGACCAAAGGAAAAGTTTGCGATTGACCTTATAGTCTAAATAACTATATTATAGCCAGCGGTTGAAACCTCAGATTTCGTCAGTCTTTACTTTACCCTTGGCCCTAGCTGAGCGAGAATGTGCCCCCCGTTTGCCTGACAATTAGGTCTGGACGGGATTGCACGTCTGTTTTTCGGTTATAGCACGCGACTCATACCGTGTCATGAACAGAAGTGACAAACGTTCGCCAACACTATCCAACGATATCGCCGTTCCAGTGACGAAAAGATCCGCCAGAGGTCGCCTTAAATAACCGCTAACTGCTATCAACTTTGCTATATGCATTAATAGGAGCTTCTCACGATGCCTTCCCGTAAACACTTGGCTAATGCCATCCGCGTTCTTTCGATGGACGCCGTACAAAAAGCAAACTCTGGTCACCCTGGCGCACCAATGGGCATGGCCGATATCGCCGAAGTTCTGTGGAATGACTTTTTAAAGCATAACCCAACCAACCCTAATTGGGCTGACCGTGACCGTTTCATCTTGTCTAACGGGCACGGCTCCATGCTGATTTACTCCTTATTGCATTTGAGCGGCTACGATTTGTCGATGGACGATCTCAAGCAATTCCGCCAACTGCATTCCAAAACCCCAGGTCACCCTGAGCGCGGCTATACCCCCGGTGTTGAAACCACCACCGGCCCTCTGGGTCAAGGTATTGCCAACGCCGTCGGTTTTGCGGTGGCAGAAAAGATTTTAGCCGCGCAATTCAACCGCGATGGCCACGAAGTCGTTGATCACCACACCTATGTTTTCCTCGGCGATGGTTGCATGATGGAAGGCGTTAGTCACGAAGCTTGCTCTTTGGCCGGTACGTTGGGTTTGGGCAAACTGATCGCATTCTACGATGACAACGGTATTTCTATTGATGGCCACGTAGAAGGCTGGTTTACCGATGATACCGCTAAGCGCTTTGAAGCTTACGGCTGGCACGTGATCCGCGCAGTCGACGGCCACGATGCGGCGGCGATTAAAGCGGCTATCGAAGAAGCTAAGTCTGTAACCGCAAGGCCAACCTTGATTATCACCAAAACTATCATTGGTTTCGGTTCACCAAACAAACAAGCGTCGCACGATTGCCATGGCTCGCCACTCGGTTTAGAGGAAGTGGCTTTGGTACGCAAAACCCTTGGTTGGGAATACGAACCCTTTGTAGTTCCTGCCGATATTTACGCCGGTTGGGATGCCAAAGCCAAAGGCGCTGCAGCCGAAAAAGTCTGGGAAGAGAAATTTGCCGCTTACAAAACAGCTTACCCAGAATTGGCGGCTGAATTTGAACGTCGTGTGATCAAAGGCGAATTGCCTGCTGACTTCGCCGCTAAAGCGGAAGCCTTCATTCAAGAAAGCCAAGCCAAAGGCGAAAAAATTGCCAGCCGTAAAGCCTCGCAAAATGCGATTGCTGCCTTTGTTCCTGAACTGCCCGAATTGCTCGGCGGCTCAGCTGACTTGGCCGGCTCTAACCTGACTTTGGTGAAAACCTCTAAAGGCGTAACCGCTGAAGACGCAAGCGGCAACTACTTGTACTACGGCGTGCGCGAGTTCGGTATGAGCGCCATCATGAACGGTATTTCTGCCCACGGCGGCTTTATTGCCTACGGCGCAACTTTCTTGATGTTCCAACAGTACGCCGCTAACGCGGTGCGCATGTCGGCACTGATGAAACTGCAAAACATCTTCGTTTACACCCATGACTCCATCGGTCAAGGCGAAGACGGCCCAACGCATCAACCCATCGAAGTCTTGGCAAGCTTGCGCATGACGCCGAACTTGGACACTTGGCGTCCAGGCGATGCGGCGGAATCTGCCGTATCCTGGAAAGCCGCTATCGAGCGTCGCACTGGCCCATCCGCCTTGGTATTCAGCCGTCAAAACTTGGATGCCTTTGCGCGTACCCCAGAGCAAGTCGCCAATATCGCCAAAGGCGGTTACGTGTTGGTTGACTCTGTTGGCGAGCCAGAAGCAATCCTGATCGCCACCGGTTCGGAAGTGGGTGTAACGGTTAAAGCGGCAGAAGCCTTGAAAGCCAAAGGCCGCAATGTGCGCGTTGTATCTATGCCTTCAACCTCGGTGTTTGATCGCCAAGACGCCGCCTACAAAGAGTCAGTATTGCCACTCGGCGTATTGGCGCGCGTAGCGGTTGAGACTGCCCACGTAGACTACTGGGCGAAGTATGTTGGTTTGGATGGTGCCGTCGTCGGCATGACTGGCTTCGGTGAATCCGCTCCCGGCCCAGCGCTGCTCGACTACTTCGGCTTCACCGTCGATAACATCGTCAACACTGTTGAAGACTTGTTAGAAGACTAAATCCTTGCAGTAGCTCAAAACCAAAAAAACACCCGACGCAAGTCGGGTGTTTTGTTTCAGAGTGCGTATTTTAGTGGATACACCAATTCATTCAGCGCGGGATTTAGTCGTCCTAATTGTGTAAACTCAACCCCTTTCTCGAAATTCATATCAGTTTATATTCGGAGCAAGCCATGACTGTAAAACTCATGAAAGACCAAGATCTCGCGGGTAAGCGCGTTCTAATTCGCCAAGACTTAAACGTACCTTTAGAAGATGGCCGCATCACGTCTGCCGTGCGCATTGATGCGTCTATTCCCACTATTAAAGCCGCACTCGCTGCTGGCGCAAAAGTCATGGTGATGTCGCACCTTGGCCGCCCAGAAGAAGGCGTATATGAAGAAGCTTCTTCGCTCGCACCTGTCGCAAAATATTTGAGCGAAAAACTCGGCCGCAATGTTCCGCTGGTAAAAGACTGGGTTGACGGCTTTGCTGACCAAGGCGATTTGGTTCTCTTAGAAAACGTTCGCTTCAATGTAGGCGAAGGCAAAAACACTGACGAGCTCAGTAAAAAAATGGCCGCACTCTGCGATGTATTTGTGATGGATGCCTTTGGCACCGCGCACCGCGCACAAGCTTCAACTCACGGCGTTGCCAAATTCGCACCTATCGCTTGCGCCGGCCCATTGCTCTCCGCTGAATTGGAAGCTCTTGCAAAAGTTCTCGACAAACCAGCGCGCCCGTTAGTGGCCATCGTTGGCGGCTCAAAAGTATCGACCAAATTAAGTGTGTTAGATGCGCTCTCGAAAATTGCCGACATTCTTGTGGTTGGCGGCGGTATCTCTAACACGTTTGTTGCCTCTGCCGGTAATGAAGTGGGCAACTCACTTTACGAAAAAGATTTAATCCCCGAAGCACAACGTTTACGCGCTGCAACTAAAGTAGTTTTCGCAACCGACGTGCGCACCACCAAAGAAGGCTTTAAACAATGGAACCACAATTCAGTGGCAACCGTGAAAAAAGTTAACGAAATTCAAGCCGACGAAGAAATTATCGACTACGGCCCAGAAACAGCCGCGCACGTTTCTGAAATTATCAAAAATGCAAAAACCATTTTGTGGAACGGCCCTGTCGGTGTATTTGAATTCGATGCCTTCTCAAAAGGCACCGAAGCCATTTCACGCGCAATTGCTG
>Ga0209067_10000235_pt1 | contig 38423 bp, 26 predicted proteins | sample ColStrG_CSR_2013_FD_187199 | JGI IMG/M metagenome (GOLD analysis project Ga0209067, IMG submission 187199) | Freshwater sediment microbial communities in response to fracking from Pennsylvania, USA - Cold Stream Run_MetaG_CSR_2013 (SPAdes)... | ecosystem: Environmental > Aquatic > Freshwater >... | reverse complement strand
TGGTGGCGGCGGGCGCGGTCCTGCTGGCGGCGGGGGCGTTCGATTGGCAGTCGCAGAACCCGCTACGCTTCGTCAGCTATCTGGCCCTGGCGGTCGCCGCGGCCACATTGAAGATCCGGGTGCCCCGCATGGGCTGGACGTTGACGCCCACGTTCGTGCTGGTGCTGGCGGCCATTGCGGAGATGAGTTGGGCGGAAGCCGTGGTCATCTCCGCGGTCATCGGCGTGGTGCAGTCCCTGTGGCGGCCGCAGCGGCGGCCGATGCTGTCGCAGGTGCTGTTCAGTCCAGCCAGCCTGGCGCTGAGCGCGGCCCTGGCCTTTGGCGTGAGCCGCGTGGCCCTGGCGCCCTGGCTGGGCGATTCCCTCCTGGGCGTGCTGGTGGTCTCGACGCTGGTGCTGTTCGGTTCCAACATGCTGATTCTAGGCACGGTGCTGGCGCTGGTGAACCGCCAGCCGCTGAGCGGGGTTTGGCAGCTCTGCTACTTCTGGTCGCTGCCGTATTACTTTGTAGGGGCGGCGGTGGCGGGCGTCATGGTGGCCACTGGCCAGACGGCGCAATGGGCCCCCGCGCTGCTGGTTCTGCCGCTGATGGGGCTGGTGTATGTCTCCTACCGCGTGCATCTGCGGCAAGCGGCCGGCAGAGTCGAACAGGTGCCGGCGTAATTCGGGGACAAGTCCCATGAAATTCGCGCGGCATGGCCCTAACTATTCAACGACCGCGTTATTCCGGATTTGCGATAACGCGTTGTGGGGAGGGTGATGTTTCACGCCTCACGCTTCCGGACCGCCGGTTGGTCTCCCTCCGGCGGTCCGGCGGCACTTTGCTTCTTACATTCTGACTGACTCACTGATCCCGGTTGTCCAGGCCCTGGTCCCTCCTACACACTCCGTACTACCTCTAATCTTCTGCTCTATCCTGCACCTCAGTGCCCGCGTGCCTTGGCGTCTCTCCGGAGGCCGGCCGCGCAACCACGCCGAGACCTTCAACCTGCCCCCACAGAATCGGGACAGATTGTCCCGGTGCCCGCCCGTGAGGACAAGTTGTCCTCTCGCCGAAGAAGCCACTCAAGCCTAACTTCCTGCTTTTCCAGTAATTTCTGGAATCTTCGCGAAAGGTCCCCGGCGTGCCATTAGGAGACGCGAGGAGTTCTGCAGTAATGAGACTACTAGTTACTTTCCCGATATTGTTGGCCTCCGTGCCGACGCTGTTTGGCCAGGTTTCGGCCGACACCCAGCCAGCCGATGGATCCAAGGACTACATCGTCGTTTTTAAGGACAAGACGGCCACGCGACTGCCCGACCGTTTTCAGCACCTGCGGCAGCGCGCCAGATATGAACATGTGCCGGCGGCGCCAGTCCGCTTAAATGCGGAGGAATTGAAACAAGTGCAAACCGACCCGGATATCGAGTTCGTCGCGCCGGACCGGCCCCTCCATGCCTCCGGCGACCTGGTGGCGCAAACCATCAATGCGGACCTGGTTTGGGCCTCCAGCAAGACCGGCACCGGCATTGGGGTCGCGGTGGTCGACAGCGGCATCAGGAGTCAATTCCAGGATCTTGGCAACCCACAGGGCCAAACCGACCAGAGCCATGCGCGCGTGGTGTACGCGGAAAACTTCCTGGTACCGGCGACGAAGCCGGACGGCACCGTAAACCAGGACCGTTATAAGACCAAAGATGGCTACGGTCATGGCACGCACGTGGCGGGTATCATCGCCGGAAACGGTTACATATCGTTGCAGCCGGGTTCAATCCGCTCCCTGGCGGGGATCGCGCCCACCGCCAATCTGATCGACCTGCAGGTGCTGGATCAAAACGGCCAGGGAAGCGACAGCACGGTGATCGCCGCTATTGACCGCGCGATCAGTCTCAAGAGCACATACCAAATCCGCGTGATCAACCTGTCGCTGGGGCGGCCTGTTTTCACCTCATTTACCCAGGATCCGCTCTGCCTGGCAGTGGAGCGGGCATGGCAGGCTGGAATCGTCGTGGTGGTGGCCGCCGGCAACGATGGGCGCAACACGACTTTTGGCGGATACGGCACCATCAACGCGCCCGGCAACGATCCGCTGGCCATCACCGTCGGCGCCATGCGAACCGCCGGCACGCCGTATCGTTATGATGACGAGATTACTACCTACAGCTCGCGGGGCCCCTCCCTGATCGATCACAACTGGACATATTGTGGGATGGCGCCGGGCAACCTCATCGACGCGGCTTTCAACCAGGACGGCTATCTGGAACAAAACTACTCACAAAACAATGTGGACCCGCTCACGGTATTCAATCCCGGCGCCATCCCACAATATGTCCAGTCGAGTGACCCCGGATCGTTGCCGGATTATTACCGCCACACCAATTACTACACTCTCAGCGGGACCAGCATGGCCGCGGCGGTGACGAGCGGCGCGGTGGCTCTGCTGCTCACTTCGGAGCCCAATCTCACCCCCGACCAGGTGAAGGCCCGGCTGATGCTGACGGCAAGCAAGAACTTCACCAATCTGGGCCCGTACTATTTCAATAACACGACCAAGGGCCAGAAACTGAACGTGGAAGCGCAGCACCTGACCATATTCGTACTTCCCACCTATCAAAAACCGGTGAATGACGCGCAGAACCAGTTGAACAACGCCAACTCCCAGCTTCAACAGCAGCAGGCCGCGCAGACGACGGCCGCGTCCGCGGTCTCAAACGCGCAACAGGCTCTGACGGCCCCTACCGCCGCCGCGGCGGCAGCGCTGCAGACCTATAACCAGGCGAGCGCGCTCGATACGCAGATGCGGGCGAAGGTGAACACCGATCAGGCCACCTCCCAAACCGACCAGCAGGCGCTTCAGGCGGCCAACGATGCGCTCCACAAAAGCCAGGATTCCCTGAACCAGGCCAACCAATGCGTCCTACAAGACCAACAGAACGCGCAGCAGGACTATCAGCATGCGCAGCAGGATCTGGCCAACAATAACACGCAGCAGTACAACCAGGACATCGCGAAATACAACGCGGATTTGGCGAAACTCAACACCGACAGTGCGTTGGTCACGCAGTACACGGCACAAGTGGCCGCCGGGCAGACGAAGTACAACACGCTGACCGCCCAGGTAGCGGCCGACTCGGCCGCCATTACGGCCGACCAGAACGCCGCCCAGGCACAGGATATCGTGATGCAGACGGCGCAGCAGGCTTCGAATTCGGCCAATGACACTCTCAAGCATGCGCAGGATGCTCTGCAACAGGCCCAGAACAATCTCACCAACGCCAACAATCAGGTGGCGAACGCGCAGAACCAGGTCAACCAGGCCCAGGCAAATCTCGCTACGGCGCAAGCGAATCTGGCCGCCGAGCAGGCCACCATCAGCGGGTTGCAGCAGTTGGCCAGTACCTATCTTTCGCAATCCAGTGCCAGTTCGACTCCCTATCTGAGCCAGTACGACATTTTCACGGTAGGCGCCGGATACCTGGATATCAATGCCGCGATTCAGAATCGCGCCGTGTCAACCATGGGGGCCGGCGCTACCTCCCCGGTTGCCTATTATGACACGGCCGGCGGCCAGTTTACGATGACGAGCAACTACAAGTTCTTGTGCGGACAGAGCCCGTTTGCATCCACCGCCGTTTGGGGCACCACGCTCTGCGGCAACAACGCTCTCTGGGGGTCGAATGCCTTGTGGGGCAGCAATGCCTTGTGGGGGAGCAACGCCCTTTGGGGCAGCAACGCCCTTTGGGGCAGTAACGCGCTGTGGGGCTCCAGCCTCTTCGTCAACGGAAGAAACGCATTGTGGGGCAGCACCGCGGTTTGGGGGACCAGCGGCACGGCGGCATTCAACGCGCTATGGGGCAGCACGGCCGTTTGGGGGACCAGCGGTCCATTTGGCGCCGCTACGGATTCCGCATCGTCATCGATCGCCGTCTTGATCGACGGAGACACGGATCGGTAGCGCGAGGTCGGAGGTATGCGCACGAATTCTGCAATTCAAAGGACTAATCAAATGAAACTATCAAAAACACTACCCATACCTCTGCTGGCTTCGACGCTGATGTTCGCCCAGCACCCAAAGATCGCCAGGGATCTGGACTCTGCCGATCCATCCTCGAATGTGGATGTCATTGTCCAGTTCAAACACGCGCCCACGGAGGCACATCATCAGAAAATTCGCGCCCGGGGCGGCGTACACAAGCAGAACCTGGACTTAGTCAAGGGCTCGCTCTATTCCATGTCGGCCGGCAAACTGAGGGAACTTGCAGACGATCCCGACGTGGCGTACGTCTCGCCGGATCGCCGGATCGATGCCGCGGCGACGGTGACGCCCGACTACAAGCTTCAGGCGGTCAACGCGAATATCGCGCAACAGTATGGCTGGACCGGCGCCGGGGTTTATGTAGCCATCATCGACAGCGGCATCAGCGACAGGCCGGATCTGCACAGCCAAAACGGATACAACGTCGTCTACGCGCAGAACTTCATAACAGGCGGCGGGTCCGCAACCGACTGGTATGGCCACGGCACGCACGTCGCGGGAATCGTGGCCGGAAATGGCAACCAGTCGCAAGGTGTCTATACCGGAGTCGCTCCCAATGCCCAACTCATCAACTTGCAAGTCCTCGACAATACGGGCACGAGTACGGACAGTACGGTCATTGCGGCCATTCAAACGGCGATTCAGTTGAAAACCACGTACCACATTCCTCTGATCATCAATCTCTCGCTGGGCCGTCCGGTATTTGAGAGCTACACGATAGATCCCCTGTGCCAGGCCGTGGAAGCCGCCTGGAAGGCCGGGATCGTGGTGGTGGTGGCCGCCGGTAACCAGGGCCGGAATAATAGCGCCAACACCGCAGGGTACGGCACCATTACGGCTCCCGGAAACGACCCTTATGTGATTACGGTGGGGGCGATGAAGACCGAAAACACGGCCACGCGCGCCGACGACCTGATTGCCAGCTACAGTTCCAAGGGACCGACTTTGTTCGACCATCTCGCCAAACCCGATCTGGTGGCTCCCGGCAACCAGATTGTTTCGGTGCTGGGCGATGGGACCCTACCCCACAACTACCAGAACAACGTCACCGATAGCGCTTACTTCCTCTTGAGCGGCACCAGCATGGCAACACCGATGGTGAGCGGCGCGGCCGCGCTGCTGCTGCAGCAGAATCCCAATCTGACGCCCGACCAGGTAAAGGCGCGGCTGATGAAGACCGCTTATAAGGCCTTCCCGGCCTCCAGCATCGCCACCGACCCCGTCACCGGCGCGATCTATACCAGCTACTACGACCTGTTCACCGTGGGCGCTGGCTATCTGGATGTGTGGGCCGCGTTGAACAACGGCGACCCACTGCCCGCCGGGACCACTGCCCTCTCGCCCGCCACCGTCTACAACTCGTCTTCGGGCACCGTCGGCCTGGTCTTCGGCGCCAACATCGTGTGGGGTAGCAACGTCGTGTGGGGAACCAACGTGGTTTGGGGGACCAACGTGGTTTGGGGTACCAACGTCGTGTGGGGCACTAACGTCGTGTGGGGGACCTCGGGTATGCAGGGCTTCAATGTGGTGTGGGGCACCAACGTGGTCTGGGGAACGGGCCAAGCGGGTGTGGAAAGCACCAACCTCGCCCTCAACGGAGAGAAATAGCCATGGGACGGACGGCGAAAGTCTACATCTATAGCGTGATTGCGGCCGGCGGGTGCGTGCTCGCCGGAGCGCTGGCGAACTGGTCTTCGCCCTGACCCCCGGCATGGGCGATCTATCTGCTGCTGTCGGTAGCCGCGGCGGTGGTGAAGTTGCGCCTGCCCGGCATGGACGGCACCTATTCCTTGGGCTTGCTGTTCCTGCTCTACGGGGTGGCCCACTTCAGCCCTCCCGAAACCCTGGTGGCGGTGTGCGCCGGCGCCGTGGCGGGCAGCCTGCTCAGCACCAAGAAGCGCTCCAGCGCGGTCCAGGTGCAGTTCAACGCCGCCAATCTGATGATCAGCCCGCGCATCGTGCGCGAGAAATTCACGGCGGCGGCTACGCCTTCGCGGCGCAAGGCTTTCTGGACTTCCTCGTGTGTTCTTTCCGCGTTGGCCGCATCTCATCGGTCAGCAACTTGTGCGCGGGCGGCTCGTGGACATTCAGGACGCGCACCTGTTCCGGGCACCGCGCCGTCAGACGTCGTCGCTGTGAACCTCAACCTCAAGGCGGCGCGCCTCCGGCACTGAATCCAGCATGTTGCGGGGTAGATAGATAGATAGATAGGCGTGAGGTGATTTACAAGACCGTCGGAGCCATCGGCATCGTTCGACAGGCTCGAGTCGTAGGACAGAGCCGCTGCCTGTACCCTCCATCGGGCGGGCGTCCCATGCCGGCCGAAAATCACGCCGGAAGGTAGCAGGCAACTCCCGGCGGTCCGCCAGCCCTCGAAGCTGTCGCCCTTCTCGTGGCATCATAGGAACATGCAAAAGCGAGGGATTCTTCTTGCCACAAGTGCGCTCCTGGCTGCCAGCGCCCTATTCCATGCGGCCGACAACCCCAAACTGCCGCCGCCGTTTGCCACCCCATCGGCAAACAACCGGCCGCAGGTTGTGGCCAAACCCGCAGGCGCAAAGCTCACCGTGCCTCCCGGGTTCCAGGTGGACGTCTGGGCCGAGGGATTCCAGGTGCCGCGCTTTATGCTGCTGGGGCCCGGCAACGAACTGCTGCTTGCCGACAGCGCCCAGGGAAAAGCCGGCGTCGTGTGGGTCCTCACCGACAACGGCAAAGACCGCAAGAAGTTGATCGAAGGACTGGATCGCCCTTATGGGTTAGCCCTGAACGGCGGCTACCTGTACGTTGGCGAACCTGAGTCCATCAAACGGTACAAGTACGATGCCAAAGCCATGACCGCCGGGCCGGGCGTCGAAGTGGTCTCTCTCAAGGGCTTCGGCCAGGGTCACTGGACGCGCAGCATTCTGTTCGATGAGGATGGCAAGCGGTTCTGCGTGGGCACCGGTTCCGGCTCCAACGTTTCACCAGGCGAGGACGAGCGCCGCGCCGCCATCAACTGCTACAACCCCGATGGCTCCGGCCACGAAATCTACGCCAGCGGCACGCGCAATCCCATCGGCTTGCGCTGGTACCCTGGCACCACCACCCTCTGGGCTGCCGTGCAGGAGCGCGACGCCTTGGGCGACGACCTGGTGCCCGACTACTTCACCCACATCCAGAAGGGCGCTTTCTACGGATGGCCCTACGCCTACGCAGGCCCCAACGAAGACCCGCGCAACAAGGGCCAGCGGCCCGACCTGGTGGCCAAGACCATCGAAGGCGATGTTCTGCTGGGCGCGCACGTCGCGGTCCTCGATTTCCTGTTCTACACCGGCAGCCAGTTCCCCAAGGAATACCAGGGCGGCGCTTTCCTGTGCTTCCACGGTTCCTGGAACCGGTCCAAGCGGGTGGGCCAGTCCATCGCCTTCATTCCCTTCAACGATGCCAAGCCGTCCGGCCCGATGCGCGAAGTGCTCACCGGCTGGATGCTGGGGCCGGACCAGCGTGAAGTCTGGGGCCGCCCGGTTGGTCTGCTACAGTTGCCCGATGGCAGCCTGCTGATTTCCGAGGACGGCGGCAGGAAGCTATGGCGCTTGAGCTACAAGGGGTAGCAGCCATTTGAAACTGCTGTTTTGCGTCGCCTTGACCGGGGGCGCGGCGTTAACCGCTGCGCCCTTTTCTCATCGGCTGCATCTGCAGATGAAGCTGGAATGCACCGGCTGTCACAAGGCTGCCGCGGCCAGCACCAAGGTCGAAGACAACCTGTTACCCGCGAAACCGGTATGTCTCGAATGTCATGAGGATTCCGAGGTGCAGATCCCTGCGCCGCCAGCCGTGCGCATCACCAGGTTCAGTCACGCCCAGCATCTGAAAATGGCTAACGTGGCGCCGGTGATCGCCGCTGCCATCGACAAGAAGGATTATCTTCAGCCTCCCGGCGACATCCGGCGGCACCTCACCGCCGCCAACCAGTGCCAGGCTTGCCATCGAGGCTTGGAGGAGTCCGACCAAGTCACCAGTGCGGCCCTACCGCAGATGGCGGATTGTCTGGTTTGTCATAATCAGATCGACAACCCGTTCAGTTGTGAGAATTGCCACGGCAAGAACATCGCTTCCCTTAAGCCGGCCAACCACACCCCGGATCTGCTGGACACCCATACCTCCGGAAAACTGGGCCTGGATAAAACCACTTGCGCGGTGTGTCATGGCCGCACCTTCCATTGCCTGGGCTGTCACTAATTGCCGCCCCTGGGGCGGCATCTGAGCCTCAGGCGTATACATTTGTGCAGCCCCGGCCCGCGCCAACCTGCGAATCCGTTTGAAAACAAAGCCCGTACGTCTTGGTAGCCAGATTGCAACGACCATGCCCGAGGAGGAACGGCGATGCCGATAGCGAAAATCACAGGATCGGGTTTGGCCGCCATCGCGCTTTCGGTTGCCCTCCTCTGGGGCTCGATCCTCTGCGGACGCATTATGGTATACCGGGCCGCAACCGAGCGGATGATCGTGCTGCGCGACTTGCGGCGAATGCAGCGAACCCGCCGTTCGGAGCCGGTATCGACGCCCGTTCACCTTCCTCGCCCGGCTAAGGTCACAGCCGGTTAATTTTGGGGCAGCCAATCCCGGCACCGCGTGCCGTTAGCCGGCGCCTGGCCGCTCGGTTGTGCCCGGTTCGGGCCGCCTAAACGTAGCCATGGCCGGGATCGAGGAACGGCATCGCCGCCATTGACTGGTCAACCCATACAATTCTTCACGCGGGAAGCTCACGGGAACCTTCTGCAACCAATTCGGCAGCCCTGGATTTTGTATGCCGCTGTTCCGACCGCATCGCCATTTAGGGCTACTTTTGGCCAAGAGAACCCGCGAATTTCAGCAATGGATGGAAGCCTACGCATTATTCCTTCAACATCCGCGATGGAGTCCTTGGACCGATGGTGATGTGCGTGGATTCCGGGTCCGCTTCCGCAAGGACGATAATGCCTTTTTGTGGGTTTCAGACGTGAAAGCTGTTGCCTGGATTATTGGACACCGCTTCGTGATATCGTGCAGACCGAGAGAGCTGAACCATGACCAGTGAAGAATTCCGCGCCGCCGGACACCTGCTGATCGATTGGCTGGCGGACTACCGCGCGCGCGTGGCCAAGTTCCCGGTGATGGCGAGAACCGCACCGGGCGAGGTCAAGGCCCAGCTTCCGAAGGCGCCGCCGCAGGAGCCTGAGCCGTTCGCCGACATCATCGCCGACCTGGAAAAGATCCTCGTGCCCGGGCTGTCCCATTGGCAGCACCCCAGCTTCTTCGGCTACTTCCCTTCTAACGGACTGCTGGCCAGCGTCCTGGGCGATTTTGCCAGTACCGGCCTGGGTGTCCTGGGACTTTCGTGGCAATCCAGCCCAGCGCTCACCGAGCTCGAAGAGGTGACCACGGATTGGATGCGGCAGATGATGTCGCTGTCCGACTCTTGGAGCGGCGTAATCCACGACACCGCCTCCACGTGCACGCTGGTGGCACTGATGTGCGCCCGCGAGCGGACCACCGCCTACAGCCTGAGCCGCGGCGGACTGCAGGCCGCGAAGGAACCGCTGATCGTTTACACCTCAGCCCACAGCCACAGCTCAGTGGAAAAAGCCGCGCTGCTCGCGGGCTTCGGCCGCGCTAACCTGCGCGTGGTCGAGCACGATGCTCAGTACGGGATGCAGCCTGCCGCGCTCGATGCGGCCATCCGCCGCGATCAAGCCGCCGGGCTCAAACCGTGCGCGGTCGTAGGCACCACCGGCACCACCACTTCGACGGCGCTCGACCCCATCGAAGAGCTTGCCGCCATCGCTGGCGCGCACGGCCTCTGGCTGCACGTGGACGCCGCCATGGCGGGTTCGGCGATGATTCTGCCCGAGTGCCGATGGATGTGGCAGGGCATCGAAGGCGCCGACTCGCTGGTGCTGAATCCGCACAAGTGGCTGGGCGTGGCCTTCGATTGCTCGCTCTACTACGTGCGCGATCCCGAACATCTGGTGCGCGTGATGTCCACCAATCCCAGCTATCTGCGCTCCTCGTCCGATGCGCAGGTGAAAAACCTGCGCGATTGGGGGCTTCCGCTGGGTCGCCGCTTCCGCGCCCTGAAACTGTGGTTCGCGGTTCGCGAGCAGGGAGTCGCGGCCTTGCAGGACCGGCTGCGCCGCGATCTCGCCAACGCTCAGTGGTTCGCCGGCCAGGTCCGCGCCGCTAGCGGTTGGAGCGTTCTGGCGCCGGTGCCGCTGCAGACCGTTTGCGTCCGCCATCAGCCGCCCGGGGTGGATGGCGAAGCGCTCGACCGGCACACGCTCGACTGGGCCGACCGGGTCAACCGTTCCGGCCAAGCTTATCTGACACCGGCAGTCCTGGACGGTCGCTGGATGGTGCGGGTCTCCATCGGCGCCCTGGCCACCGGACGGGAGCACATTGAAGCACTCTGGAAACTCATGCGCCAGGAGGCGGAAAGGGCGTGACGAAGCCGATTGGCACCCTTCGTCGGCGAGTATCGCGGAGCGATCCGACCTCGAGACGGTGGATGGCGGAGTAAAATGGGCGTAGCGTCTGCCGCGGCGCACACCGCAATCTGGTACGGGAGGAAGGCGATGAGACGAAGGGTATTTGTTGGCGGGGCCTTTGGCGGTCTCGGTCTGTCCGGTGCATTCGGCAAACCGCCGAAACCGAAGACCGGTGGCATCCCGGTCCGGCTCTTCGGCAGGACCGGAGTGAAAGTCAGCATCATCGCGCAAGGGGGCGCCCGGATGGACCTTCATCCCGATGTCGCCGCGGCGGCCGCGCACGTCCGCCGGATGTACGATCTCGGTCTGACCTATTTCGATTGCGCCCGAAGTTATTGGGGCGGCAAGTCCGAGGAGGCTTATGGCATCGGCTTGCGTGGCGTTCGCAAGAACGTTTTTCTCACCTCGAAGACCACGAAGCGCACCCGGAACGAGACCAAGAAGGAGCTGGAAACCTCGCTTCGCATGCTACAGACGGACTATCTCGATGTCTGGCAGATGCACGACGTGCGTACCAGGGAGGAGATCGACCAGATCCTGTCGCCTGGCGGCGCGATGGAAACGTTCGAGGCAGCGAAGAAGGCCGGTACGTGCCGCTTCATCGGCTTCACAGGCCACTTCGACCCGGAAACGCACGCCGCGATGCTGAAGGCGTACAACTGGGATTCGGTCCTGATGCCGGTGCACGCTGCCGACCACGCCTACCGGAGCTTCGAGCAGACGGCCCTTTCCGTGGCCGCCGAAAAGGGAATCGGTGTCCAGGCGATCAAGGTATTCTGCAAGGCATTCCTGCTGCGGGCCCTGAGCCCGAGCGAGTGCCTGACCTACACGCTGAGCATGCCCGTCCACGTCGCAATCTGCGGCGCTGGGACACAGGGCCAGATGGAGGACAATATCCGCACAGCGCAATCGTTCAAACCACTGTCGGCGGAAGAACTGGCCGCCTTACGCAAGCGGGCGATCGTGGGCCAGGGCGTTTATACCGGCCCGACCATGGAGTACTGGAAAAGAGCGGTCTAGGTAGCAGTTCCGAGGTACCCATACTTCCAACCGAGTTGGTTCACGTGGCTTGGGCTTTCTGTCACCTGCTTTCAGCCTGCCAACGCATTCAAATCCATGTGGACACGTGGCCGAAAAGCCAATGAACGCACTGCAGACTGTTGAATATATTGGTCGGGGCGGGGCGATTTGAACGCCCGACCCCCTGCGCCCAAGGCAGGTGCGCTACCAGGCTGCGCTACGCCCCGACAGATGATGCTTCTTTGAGTTTAAACCACTTCCAGAAATTCCGACAGCGCACGCCGCCCAGATCGCCCAGATCCAGGAACTTGGCATGGCCGACGGATCGGTGGATTCCGGATCGATTGCGCCGATGCCATCAAACCGCTGATTAAAGCCCCCGACAGGAATCGCAACCCGAGGCCAGATCGATACTTTTCGACATGTCCCCTCCAATTCACAGTCAAGGTTTGAGTCAAAACGCATTCACAAGCCTTCTGATTCAAGGAGCGATGTCCCCAGGCAGAATTGGCGAAAAATCTTTAGCGGTTCGGTTTTCGCCGGAGCCACGCTTCGGCAAAACGCAAATCGTGACGCACCACATGGGGTGAGCGGCTCAGCGCCCGGGCGATCTCCTCCGCCGTCATCCCTCCGAGGTACTTCATTTCGATGATGCGGGCGAGAGACTCGTCGTCACGGCTGAGCGCCTCGAGCGACAGGTCCAGGTCGAGCAACTCCGCCTTGCTGGCGCTGGCTCGTGCTCGCGCGTAGTCAACTAAAACCCGCCGCATTACGCGCGACGCAACAGCCAGGAAATGAACCCGTCCCGCGAATTGCTACGGCGGGTTTCCGCAGAGCTTAAAGTACGCCTCGTGGACGAGGGCGGTGGTCGGCAGAGTGTGCTCAGGTCACGCGCGGCGGAGTTGCCGGGCGGCGTTGGGAACGGGCGCATTCACAACTTGCTTATAATACTACGCGACATGTCAAGGCTTGGGTTGCGGGTCCGGGTTTGCCGATTTACGCCGCACCGCGGCGTCGCAGGAGTTGGCCATTCAGGTGGAGACGCCGAAGCGGGGGAGCACCCACCTGATGATGGCGAAGTACGCCAGCGGGAAAGCGACGATGAGCAGCCAATCGGGCATTCTGTACTCAATGATGCAATTTCATGGTAACAGGTGACAAGGGCGCCATCGGTTACTCGAACCTCAGATTGGTGATGCAGTCCTCGCCGGCCTGGGCGTGGACGCGCACCTGCAAGATCCGGGCCGCCGAGTCGTAGTGCCAGGTGCGGTCGGCCAACTGGCTGGGTTGCGCCACCTGGCGGTACTGCGCATCCTCGAACTCCACCGTGGCTGGTCTATCCACATGGTGCACGACCCAAAGGTAATCGCGGTCTTTCTTCGATTCAATCTCCAGCCGAATGATGTCGGCGGCCGGTGCGGCGTGGACCTGGGAGTACTCGGCAAGGTCGCTCTCCAGCAGAAAGAACTCGGCGCCCAGCTTGGGGAAGTAGTGGAGCGCCAGTTTGCCGCCGCTCGAATCCAAGGGAATAATGGCGCCATTGCGCGCGAAGACCGGCAGTGAATGTGTCTTCACCGTGATGGTGCGTGGGCCTTGCGCGGTCTCGTTGGTTTCCAGATTGGTCCAGATCCCGCGCGGCAGGTAGACGGTGCGCTGGCCGCCGGGCTCGTAGATGGGCGCGATCAGCATCTCGTCGCCGAGAAGGAACTCATCGACGTGGCGCGCGCCCTCACGGTCCTCGACAAACTGGAAGGGCAGGGGATGCCAGATCGGATAACCGTGATCGCCGAGTTCGGCGTTGTAGGTAATAAAGAAGCTTCTCAGTTGCTGGCGGAACTCGCTGGCGCCGAGCGGGCCGGGCACCACAGTGGGCACAATCGACCCCAGTTGGCGCGCCCGCTGCTGGAGCTCGGGCGGCGCGTTGGCGTAAGGCGTGAGGTCGAACGACGGCGAGAGCGCTGCCGACATTGCGCCTTGCACCAGGCGCAGCAACGCCGTGCGCAGCGTGGTCCACGAGCCGAAACGGCCGGCCGAGGCCTGCCAAGGGTCGGCCGTGCCGTGCGCGTAACGGTGCTCGTCGAAGATCTCCTTGGGCGACGGGCCGTAGTAGAAGAAGTAATCGATCTCGGGCGCCTGGATGCGGTAACGGCCGTCCTGGGTGAAATCGAAATGATATGCGCCGGCGCCGGGATGGTATTCGCCGTACCCATTGGTGGAAAGCAGGAAGGGCACTTCGGCGCGCAGCGATTTTCCGTGCAGGTCGAACACCGTATCGGCGCGCGGGCCCAGACCGTACAGTTGCGAGCCTGCGGGGTTTTGCCGGTCCCATGTGACTCCGACGGCTTCCGAGCGCGGTTCCGACAGGTCGGCCATCAGGTAGCTGCCGTCCGGATTGCGCACCCGCACCAACAGGCCGTGCTTCTGGATGGTCACGTCGAGATACCTGGAGCGCAGCCGGACTGCGCCGGGCAAATCATCGGCCTGGACCGTCACCGGATCGGTCTCTTTCCACCTGGCGTCAGGCAGCGGGCCTTCCAGCACTCGCCGGAACCGGAACGCACTGGCCGTAACCCAGACCACCTCGGCGCTGCCGTGGTCGAGCTGCAAGGTCACGTGGTTGCCGTGCGGCACAAACGAAAGTACGGTGGCCAGCGTGGCCAGAGCCTGCGGCGGCATCAGAGCAGGGCCATCTCGCGCTGAATCTCGCCGGTCACGCGAGCTTCGGTGTCGCCAATGAACATATTGATTTCGGAGCGCACGCCGAACTCCGGCAGGTAGACGCCGGGCTCGATCGAAAAACAGCTCCACGGCATCACGCGGCGGTCGTCGTGGGTTTCGAAATTGTCCATGTTGGCGCCGTTGCCGTGGACTTCCTGGCCGATGGAGTGGCCGGTGCGGTGCGTGAACCACTGGCCGTAGCCGCGGCCCTCGATGACCGCGCGGGTGGCGTCATCCACCTCAAATCCGCACAGCGGCTGCCCGGCCGCGATGGCCGACTGCACGCGGGCAATCCCGGCGTCCCGCGCGGCGGTGACCACGGCGAAGACCTCGCGCATCTGGTCGCTGGGGCTGTCGCCGCAGAAGGCCGTCCACGTGATGTCGTAGTAGACCGAGCCTGGCTGGTTGAGCTTGGCCCACATATCCAGCAGCACCCAATCGCCGGACCGGATGGGCGATGTGACGCTGTCGCCGGGCTCGTAATGCGGATTGGAGGCGTTGGCGTTGCAGCCGACGATAGGGCCGCTATCGGTGACCAGGCCGGCTTTGGCGAACCCGTCGCGCACGAACCTCTGCACCTCAACTTCCTGGAGCGCCGCGCCGTTGCGGGTGCGCTCGCGAATCAGATCGAACGCGGCGGCGCGGACGCGGTCGACACGGCGGCCGGCTTCGAGATGGGATGCGAGGGAGTCGGGGGACCAACGCGCTTCGAAGATCTGGATGAGCTCCGCGGAACTCACCACGTCGATGCCAAGACTGCGGACCAGCTCGACGGTGCCTGCATCCACCATCGACACATAGGGCACGGCGCACAACGGGGAGTATTGCATGGCCACGCGCTTCATGCCGGCGGTCAGGGTGCGGAGCGCGCCCAACTGCTCGGTCCAGCGCGAATAGGCGATCTTCTCGCCCGGGAGCGCGGCGAGTGTGTTGCGCTCGATGCGGTGCTCCATCCCTTTGGGCTCGCCGTGCGCCGGGATCATGTAATACCAGCGGCGCGTGGGACCCTTAGTTACGTTGAGACCGAGCACGCGGTAGGCCAGCGGGTCGCGCAGGTGGTGGTCGAAGAAGAGCCAGCCATCGAGGTTCTGCTTGCGGATTTCGTTTTGGATGATTTCGAGGTTCATGGTGTGGTCCCGCCGAATGACTGCAGCAACTTCCTTTCCAGCTCTTCCTGCCCGACTCCCTCAATGTCAACGACCTTCGTGCGGTTTGTCAAGCCGGTGACGATGCGCACGCGCGAGCGCGGCACGCCGGCGAACCCGGCGAAGAAGCGGAGGCATTCCTCGTTGGCCTTACCGTCCAACGGGGGCGCGGCCAGGTCGAGCTTGTACGCCTCGCCGAAACGGCCGGCCAGACCGGAGCGCCGGGCGCGCGGATGCACTCTTACCGTGACACGCGCCATTCGATGTGGGCCCTCAAGTTGGCCACGCCCGCGGCGACGCGGGTATCCACCACATCGAAGGCGATGGCGTCGTCCAGCCAGTCGTGGCTGGAGCCATCGGCATTCTGCGTGGCTACGGTCAGAGTGTACTGCTGCGGCGTGAGCCAGCACTCGATGCGGAAATCGACTTCGAGTTCGTCGCCCGGCTGGAAATCGCCGAGCGGCTGCCGCTCGATGCGCGTGTTGGTGCCGTAAACCTCCATGCCGATACGGGTGCGCAGCAGAATCCCCACCATCGGGTCGGAAGCGGGCTGGTGAAAGCGTGAGCGCACGCGCACCGTCACAGGCTCGCCGCTGGCTACGGAGCCGACTTCGTCGCCGCCCGCGTTGAGAATCTGTACGGCGAGGATCTCGCTGACGCCATCGCCGTGGCGATAGCTGCCGCGCACGCGGTCTTCCTTCCTGGCGCGCGACTGCTGCTTTTCGAGCACCAGGCCGATGTAGCGATTTATGACGTCGTTGGGTGTGCCCTGGGCCTCGATGCGGCCGTGCAGCAGCAGAATGGCACGGTCGGAAAGTTGCTTGACCAGGCCGAGGTCGTGCGAGACGAACAGCACCGTGACCTTGCGCGCGCGCAACTCTTCGAACTTGCGCACGCAGCGGTTGGCGAAGACGGCGTCGCCCACGGCCAGGGCTTCATCGACGATGAGGATTTCGGGATCCACGTGGATCGCGGTGGAGAAGGCCAGGCGGACATACATGCCGCTGGAGTATTCCTTGACAGGCCGTTCGATGAATTCGCCGATTTCCGCAAAGGCCTCGATCGACGGCATGGCCTTGTCGATCTCGGCCCGGCTCAGCCCCATGATCTCGCCGTTGAGGTAGACATTCTCTCGTCCCGAGAATTCGGGATTGAAGCCCGCCCCCAGTTCCAGCAGCGCCGCGATGCGCCCGCGGGTGACGACGCGTCCGGTGGTGGGCTGCAGAATGCCGCTGACGATTTGCAGCAGCGTGCTCTTGCCGCAGCCGTTGGGGCCGACCAGCCCCAGGGTCTCGCCGCGCTCCAATTCGAAGCCGATGTCGCGCAACGCCCAGAAGTCCGAGTGCCTCGGCCGACTGCCGGGTAGCATTTCGCGCAGACGGTCGGAAGGGCGACGATACAAACGATAAAGCTTGGAGACGTTTTGAACAAGGACCAAACCTGATTCTAGCGGGAAAGGAGACAGGAAGGGAGGCACGGCGTGGTGGCGGAGGGCGATGGTTGGGAGTGCCATTATGAAGAAACGAACCCAATTTTTTGCTGAAAACATTGGAGTTGTGAAATGGGTTCGGGAGAACGAACCCACTTGGTGGAGTCGGAAGAGCGGTTCACGCGAGTGGTTGTGCGTACGGGCGGCCGACGGGGTGACGCGGTTTGCGATGCAGGCTGCATTACGGTTTGGTACCTCGAGTTTGCGAGTCGGGTTGTTGCGGGTTGGCGTGCCAGGCTCCATCAACTTACGCTAACAGGGGGTGGGGCTCGACTCCGAAATTCGGGCGCGTAAGTGATTGAAGAAAAGGGAGATTTAGTTGGGTTGAGGCTGTCACTGAAACCGCCGATCGGCCCGCGCACCTCCCCGGGGCAGAGAAGTGGTTCTTTTCAGGCGGTTGGCTTACTTCGAGCTGGCTTGCGTGGCATCTTCATGCCATTCTCCGTGCTAGGGGCGCCGCCGCCATGCCTCGCGCCGCCGCATCCCTCGCCGCGGCGGCGATCCGGTGCAACATTCCACGAAACATCACCTCATGAATGGGCCAGAGGAGATACCAATACAGCAACCTCCCACACCTTTTTGGCTCGAAACAGGCGATCTGTTGTTAGAGGCGGCGGGCCAGGGGACCAAAATGGCGGACCACCTTTCGGTAACCTTTCGCCCGCCTTTCCCTACCGGGCCGTTCTGAACAACGCCTCCTGATTAGATGGAAAGGCTCACTCCGAACGGCTCACCTGGCGCCGCGCCACCTCGCTGCGATTTTGGTACCCTTTTCGCCGCCACCGACAATCTGTCGGAGAACGGTGGATCGTCCGTCCAACTCCGCACGAAACTCCAGCCATGCCCGCCCGGGGACTTGCATCTCCGCCAGTAGCCGCAACCGGCGCCCGTGCTCGTAAGTCTGTACTTGCCAGAAATCCAACGTGCTCCCGGATAGCGGAGTCTCCGGGTCGGTTCGCCCGCGCCGCATCTCCACACCGCCCATCATCAAATCGGGCAATCCGCGGATTCTCCACAACCAGTCGCCGAAATACCAGCCGGCTTGCCCACCAATCCGCCGCACTGGGGCAAACGCCTGCCGGGAGAAAGTCCGACGCCGGGTGTCCCGGGGTGTGGGCCAAGGGGGCCGAGCCCGGGCCGGCCGCCGGCCTGGCGCGGGCGCTAGAGCGGGCGCTGGCCAACGAAGATCTGTGCTGGGCCGAAACCCGGGTCGGACCTTGAAAATGCGGCCGCCTCGGGATCGCGCACCGCGCTCGGAGTGCGAACGCTCTCAATCAGGAAGCGGCCGATCGAGGCGTAAACCGGCGTGACGAGCGTCAGCCAACGACTCGATAGCGCCGGATTGAGAAATGGGACCGCAATAAGAACTGCGGCGCAGTTTCCGCTGGCGCGCGTATTCCCACACAATCCCAAGATAGGAAGTGACATCGGCTCCGCTAATCTCGACGATGAGGCCGCCCGGCGCCTCCACGCCGATCGCCTCGACCCAGGTACTCGATGCCGATCGGCCGCGCAGCTTTGTGAACCCAACGAGGCGTCACCATAACCGAGAGCCTGTCCACCAGGGCACGAATCAGCTCAAAAGAAGCGCTGCCCGACCCGACCACGATGGAAGCACGCACTTCGACCACCCGAACCCCGCTCACGCGCAGAATGTTGCCCGTGTTCAGACGGCTTCGCATATGAGGCAAGAGATCATTTCCGCGGGCCAGACCTGCAAGAAAAACGATGCGGCTCACGCCGGCTTCGCGCGCCGCGCGCGCAAAGTTGTGAGCCGCCGCGCTTTCCAGTCTCTCGAACTCCTGACCCAACCGCATCGCGTGAACCAGGTAGAAAGCCGTCTCTACGCCAACCAATGCCGGGCCGATGGATGCCGGATGGAGTAGATCCGCTGGTACGACTTGCGTGCCGGCGGATACGCGGCCACGCAGCACCTCCGGGTTCCTGCACAAGCAACGGACGGCGCTGGATTGCCGTTCCAATGCCGGTTGCTCCGGTCAGCGAGACCATGCACTCATCTACTCGGGCAGAAGCACCGTGTCGATAACGTGAATCACGCCGTTGCTCGCGGCGATGTCGGCCCTGATTACGTGCGCATTGTTGACCATCACTCCGCTATGGCCCGCGTGGACGGTAAGGCTTCTGCCCTCCACGGTCTTAGCGGAATCGAGCTTCACCACGTCTTTGGCCGTCACGCGCCCGGCCACCAGGTGGTAGGTGAGAATTTTCCGGAGCTCATCTTTGTTCTCCGGCTTGAGCAGATTCTCCAGCGCGCCGGGCGGCAGCCTGGTGAACGCCTCATCGGTTGGCGCGAAGACTGTAAGAGGTACCGGTCCCTTCAGCGCGTCCACGAGTCCGGCGGCTTTCACGGCAGCTACCAGGGTGTTGAAATGACCGGCCACTGCGGTATCGACAATGTCCGCAGCCGAAGCTTTTGAGACCATGGCCAGAACTGCTACCCCGGCTAACAGAACAGGTAAACGAAGTATCATCTGTATCCCTCACTCTTTTTAGGCAACACCTTTCACCCGAATCTCTCCCGACTTCATGCGCGGGCGCCGGCCGCGGTGGGATACCAGCGGCGCTGAATCGATTTCCATGTCAAAGCCTGATACAGGCCGGAAAGGCCGACCAGAGCGTAAACCACGCTGCTCAGGGCGGAGGTCTCACCGAACCGCATGCCGAGAACGGCGGCTACGAGATCGAGATGAAACACGCCGGCTAGACCCCAGTTCAGCGCGCCGACGATCACCAGCGCGGCTGCGAAAACGTCAATCTTCTTCATGTCGTCTTTCCTCTCCTTTTCGGTTTGGGCTTCCCCAACTCCTCTTTGATCTTAAGGAAAATATGTTTTACTGTAAAGAACAAGAAGAAACTGCTTTTCCTGGGGAGAAAGATTCGGCCGCGAGCGGTCGTGCGAGGAAAACGATTTTCATGAAGGAAACCAAAACCATCACCGAAGGGCTTGGCAAGTATGCCATCGGCGCCAAATTGAGACGACTGCGTCTGCGCAAGAGCATGGGTCTGCTGGAACTAAGCAAACATACGGGCCTGTCGCCCGCATTGCTGTCCAAACTGGAACGCGATGTGATGCATCCCACTTTGCCCACGCTCCTGCGGATCGCGATGGTCTTCAGCGTGGACCTCGATTACTTCTTCGTTCCGGAACCGAAGCCGGTTTTTGCGATCGTCCGCAAGTGCGAACGGATGCGGTTCCCCGATTCACCGGACTCGAAGAAGACTCACTATTACTTCGAGAGCCTCGACTTCCCCGTCCCGCAGCGCGCCTTGAGCTCCTACCTGGCCGAATTCGAACCCATCGAAATGGCGGAGAGCCGGTTTCACCAGCACCCGGGCATTGAACTTCTGTACGTGATCTCCGGCAAGCTGGAACTGGAACTACACACCCAGTGGGCAAAGCACGAGTTGTCTGAAGGCGATGCGGTCTACTTCGATTCCACCACGCCGCATGGTTATCGCAGAGTCGGAGCAAAGCGCACCACGGCACTGGTCGTCACTACCAACGTCGAGAAGTCGATTCGGCCCGTGTGACGCAGTTCGGAATTCGGAACTCAGCCGATCAAACTTGCCGGAGATTGACCTTTTCGTTCTTCACGCGGCCTGCCGCCGACGAATCTGCCGCTGTCTTCGCGCACCCTCCGGCTTCCGATCCCGCTCGGCATGGATCCCCTTGTAGGCTGTCAGAATTGTTGACAATTTGTGCCACAGAAAGTGGCAAAACGTGCCAAGACGGGCGGCAAGATCCTACCGTCTCGTCGTCCGCGCTTGTTGGATCACCCGTTTCTATCGTCGTGGAGCAGCTGAGCGGTCGGGCTTACCAGGATAGCTTCCGAGCGTCGACCATCGGGACGGAGGCAACAATCGGGCGCTTCGACGCAACGCTCGTTAGACGTCAAGTTGGCGCGTCAGCTTTGTGCCGCGGCCTCGCCCTTCCTCTTCCACCGGAATCGCCGGAACAGGGAGCCCGCGCCCGGCTTGCCGAACGCGATGTTGCCGGGTATGCTCAGTTGGATCTCCGTGCCCGCGCCGGCGCCGGTCCACACGTCCAGCTTTCCGCCGATGCTCTGGGCGCGCTCGCGCATACCAGGGAGACCGTAGTGGCTGGACCGCCCTCCCTCCTCCACGATGGCCGGGTCGATGCCTTTGCCGTCATCACGGATGCGGACCCTCAGACTCTCGCCGTACACGATCTCGGCTTCGATGGCCTTCGCTTCGGCATGCTGGAACGCATTGCGCAGGGCCTCGAGCGCGATCCGGTAGACTTCATCGCGCAGAATCGGGTGGACATCCCGCGACAGCCCTTGCACCCTTACGTCGAATGTTGCGGAACGTCCCACGGCCATCTGGTCTCCCGCGTCCCGCAGGGCTCGCGCGAGATCGTTCTTGGTAACCGTGGACGAGCGCATGTTCTGGATCGCCTCCCGGCCCTCGGCGACGGCACTCGTGGAAATGGTAATCGCCCTCTGGAGGGTTTCGACGGCCATCTCGGGGCGCCGGGAAAACATGTTGTAAGCGGCCTGCATTTGGATGAGCGCCGCCTGAAACGTCTGCAGCAGCGTATCGTGCAGATCGCGGGCGAGGCGCATGCGTTCGTCGACGCGAACGTCCAGTTGCGCGTTGAATTCGCGCGCGATCTGATACAGGCGAAGCCGGTAGAGCCCCCAGACGGCCATCAGAAAGGCGCCCACGCAAGACGCGTAGAACCAAGTTGTCTGATAATAGGCGGGCGCGATCGAGAACTTCAGCGTATCGCCGGCTTCGTTCCAGACGCCGCTGTTGTTGCAGGCGGTCACCCGGAAGCGGTAGCTGCCAGGCGAGAGATTGGAATACTGCACCTCGCGGTCATCGACCACCTCTCTCCAGTCCTGATCCTGTCTCTCCAGCTTATATTTGAAGTGCACCTTCTCTGGCGCGACCAGGCTTACGGCGGTGTAGTCGATCTGCAGATCGTGAATCCGCGCCGGAAGACGAACATTCGAGGCTTCCGCGCCGGTCAAGCGTTCCCAGTAAGTCTTGCGGTCGGCAACGATTCGCTCGATGTGAACCGGCGGTGGCAAGTTGTTATACGGAAGATGACTCGGATCGACGACCTGAACACTGTCCCCCGTCACAAACCACAGCTTGCCATCGGTCGACCTAGCCGCCACAGGACTGAAACTGCTAGGCGAGAGCGCGCGTATCCGGACCCCATCGGTCGCATCCAACACAGTGGTTACCACCCTGTGCCGCGGATCGGCGATCCATGCGTTCAGTTCGGCGCGCGCGATGCGCACGAGGCCGCACGCCGTGTACAGCCACAACGAGCGATCGTTGTCCTCGATCGAGGAGTGAATTGTGTCGCAGGGCAAGCCGTTGGCGGTTGTGAGCGTGGCTATGTGACCGTCGTTGATCCGGCTGAGGCCGCCCTCTTCGGTTGCGACCCATAGCGCGCCGTCACCGTCGAGTTGAAGGTTGGCGATACGGCCCTTGCCGAGCCCGTCGACGGCTTTGTACAAAGCCCTGATTCCGCCGTCTTTGAAATACGATACCGCCCGCAAGCCCCAGAACGAGATCCATACTCCGCCCCGATCCGCGACGATCACTTTGGCCCTCTCGGATTGTCCCAGTACCGGCCACGGCAGCTTTTCGACTACACGTCCTTCCCGCACGCGGTACAACCCTTCGTTTCCCGCGAGCCACAGGTTGCCTTGCCTGTCCCCGGTGATCGAATGCGCCTCTTCGCCGGGTACGGCGCCACGCAGCGTAATGAATCGGTTTCCGTTGAAAAACGCGAGTTTGGCTGCCGCGTATAGCCAAAGCCGTCCACCGTCATCCTGAAAGAGAGATTCCGCCAAATCGCCCGGCAATCCATTCGCCTTTCGAAAGATGGTCGCTTGTCCGTTCTTCCATCGCGTCAAGCCCGGCCGAGTTCCAATCCAAACACTCCCATCGCTGCCGCTGACCACGGATACAACCGCATCGCTCGCCAAGCCTTCTTTCGAGGAGACTGTGGTAACCGGGAACTCGCGAAACCGGTCGAGCCCGCCAGTCGTGGACACCCAGATATTTCCTTCCCGATCTTCGAACAGACAGTTGACGATGTCGCCGGAAAGCCCATGTGACTTCGTAAATACATCGGTGCGGCCGTTATGCAAATGGACGAGCCCGTGTTCCATGGTTCCAATCCACAAACCGCCATCGCGATCCCGGAGGATCGCGTTGGCGTTGAGTTCACGGCCGGCAAGCGGCCGCGTCGAACCAATCGGCGGGCGCATCGGATATGGAGTCGGATGCGCATGAAACGTGCCGCCCAGTTGGATGAGTCCGCCCGCGAAAGTCGACGCTAAAACACGGCCATCTTCCGTTTCCGCCATGCCGCTGATATCCCGCGGTTCGGCGGCCTCGCGCCGCGGAGGCCCGGGCTTCCATCGCCAAAGGCCGGAATCTGCACCGACCCAGAGAACACCGGAACGGTCTTCATAAATAGCCCACGTAGTTTTGCCAAGCGTGCCATCGTCCCCGAAGCACTGACTAGAGCTGCGTCGCATTGCGCAGAGCCGGGTGTATGAACCTACGCCGCCCCGAGTGGCGGCCCAAACCGTTCCCTCGCGGTCCTCAAACAGCGATTGCACGAACCGCCCAGCGAATTCGGGGGGCCGCGTCAATTTGACGCCATCCCAGCTTGCGAGGCCTGAGAACGTGCCAATCCAAAGAGTGCCGTCGCGCGCGCCAACCAGCTGGAACGCAAACTTCTCAGGCAAATCTTGCCCGGCAGGAGGCTGCCAGGGAACAGCGCGAACGCCGTCGAATCGGAACAGGCCGAATTCCCCGCCGAGCCAGAAAGACCCGTCGGGTGTTTGGGCCATGCTAAAGATATTGCCAGCCGAGAACCCGTCCCGGGCGGTCCACGCGGTATGGGCGTACTGGCCGACATCGAGCGACGGATTCAAGGCGAAGGCGCACGGACACAGCGCCGCAAGCAGGCTCACGACAACGTCTCGTGACTTCCCGATCGCGATCATCTTTCAACCAATTATCCCGCTTTCCGGGGCACGATCCAAGATTATGCTGGAGGGAAACAGCAGTTTTGGGTCAGGGCCTGTCGCTGACTGCGCAAGCTGCGCCTCGCGGGGTTCTGGCCGCAACAGCATTTAAGGAGGTGATCGTGTCTGGGGGCATGTTCTCAGCTCTTCTGGGAACCTCGCTCCTGGCTCAAGCCCCCGAGCTTTCGGGATTAATCCTTTACCCGTCCGGCCTCCCGTCCCGAACGCAACGGTGAAGGTCCAAAATCATCAAAGCGGCGCCGCCTGCCGCGCCCCATCCAACCAGCAAGGGCTGCACAGCGTCCCGGCGCTGCCACTCCGGTGAGCTGATCTCACTATCGAAAGCCACACATTCAAACCCCTTCATCAAACCGGAATCGTCCTGGAAGTCGATCAGCGCGCCACGCTGGATTTCACCTTGTCGATCGGAACCACCAGCGAAATTTCTGATCCCAGGCCAATGTAGGATCATGCCAACAACTGTGACACGAAGGTAGGATTATGCCAGGAACCGTGGCACAAATTGTCAACAATTCTGGCAAACGCGTTTGGATGGCCGTTTAGAATCAGGCGGTTGTCGACTACTCTGGCATCCTACACCCCTGCTGACGTCATTTGGCGGTGGTGTAGCCAATGGCACTGTTCCAGCGGAGATCGCTGTAATGTTCCACGTAGCCCTCCACCAGCCGTCGCGCATCCTCCAGCGGCAGATTCATCCTGTCAGCCTCCGTCCTATCACTTTGCCTGCAGCGCGAAAGACAGTACCTGAGATTTCGGGTCCAGCGTTCGCGTCAGAGCTCCGACTGCATGTTCGATGCCGGCCTCCGGCGCGTTGGCGTATGGATTGTAGGGGTGCACGGGCCATTCCAGACGGACACCAGCAGGCACATGGAGCGTCCAGCCGTTGTGGCGGATCCACACGCCGATTTGTTCCGGCGCCAGCGCCACGCGACCTTCGCTCAACAAAACCGACGTTCCGGCCTCGGTTTCGAGAAACTGGCCGGGCTTGAGACACAGTTGCAGCGCAAGCTGGCGGTCTCCGCTCCGGCTGCGCGAGGTGATCGCTATGTCGAAGGAAAGCGAGTCCGCGCCGAGCGGCGGCAACTTCAGTTCCGCGAAGAACATGTTGTACGCCAGGGCCAGCAGGTCGCCCGCATCGCTCATGTGGAGGCGGCTGCTGAGGGGCAGGTGATTTCCAGTTTCGCCAAAGCGTTCCGAGAACGTCGCCAACTCGGGCTGGCCCTTGGAATTCGCGCCCGAGATGATCAGCCCGCGATCCTTGTGAAAGATGCCGAGGTTGGCCTGGCGATCCAGGTAAAACTGGTTGGTCTGGGCCTGCGTGCTGACGATACCGGAGAGACTGACGGTCCACGGACCGGACTTGCGCATGGCGCCGGGCACGCGCATCTGCTTCACATAGGCCGCCTGGTCTTGCGGGATTGGCGCGGCAGGTCCGGCGTGCCAGTAGAGCGTGTCCTGCGCCAGCCGCCCCAGAGACTCCAGCGAGAAAGGCTGCGAGCTGTAGAACGAGGTGAGGAACTCGGCGTACCGCCGTCCATCGGAGAAGTTTGAAAATCCGAAATGGCCCCACATCGGGGGAGGCCAGTAGCGATTCCGGTCGTTAATCGTCTCCACCGGCGTGCCATCGGGCCAGGTAAAGTATTCGTGAAACGTCAGAGAGCGCCGCAGCGCCTCCAGTGCCGCCGGATCGCCGCTCAGTTCCCAATAGAGTGCGACTCCCGTGGACGTGACGTAATCATACCCGGTGGTCGGTCCGGCGGCGCTGTGCTCGCCCCAATATCCGTCCGGGCTCTGCTCCTCCGCCGCGAAGCGGTGCAGAACTTTCGCGGTCAGCTTCTCCCAATCCGGCCGGTTGAATACTTTGGATGCCAAATAGACCGTAGACGACCACAGGCAATAATGATTCGGCGACGTGCCGATAAATGGCGATTGATACAGCGGATAATCCTGGAGCCGCGCGACATCCTGCGCGATCGGCGTCAGCTCCTCCAGCAGCGCCTGCCGCCAGCGCGCCCGCTGCTCCTCATTCAGGCGATCCTTAACGAGCCGATACGCCTCCAGCCACATGTACGTGTCGCGATGATGATCGAGGCGGCTCGCGTAATAGCCGGTCTGATGTTCGCGGACCAGGAGGTCGCCGATGGTGATGGCGGCCGCGAGCATGCGCGCACGCCCGTCCGCATCCGCGTGACGGTCCGCCAGCACGGCCGCTGCCAGCACGGCGGAAGGAAAGTGCTTCCAGCCGGGTTCGAGTTCCAGGTCCTTCAATCCGGCGCCCGGATGAGCGGTCAAGCCAGCCTGCACGCGAGCCATGCCTTCTTCCAGGTAGCGAAGGTACGTTTGCGGGGCTGGCGCCGGCTTCGGCCTCAACCAGCGGTCGAAGAAAGCTCGCCACTCGGGGTCAACCTCCGGCCCGTTCGGCTTGTGGCCATTGGCGGTCAGCACGAATTGCAGACGCTCGGGCACGCCGAGCAGCCGATACACTTCCTTGGCGCGGTTGTAATAGCCCCAGCTCTGCCGATCGTCGGAATCGCCACCGCTGTCCTCCGAGTCCCGCCGGCCGCCGATCAGAAGGAACGGCCTAGGCGCAGCCAAAGCCAGCACCTCATGATGATCGTGTTCGAAGCCCGGTCGGTTCGTGTCGGGATGGAGCAGGCTGAGCACCGTATGCCGCGGCGTCGGGATATCCGGGAACGGACGCAGCCAGTCGAGGTACCAGGGCGCGAACCAGTTGGTGCCGCCATTGATGGCGATGTGGGGATCGATCGCGACGGTGGCCGCGATTTCGGGCGCGAGCGCGGCAATGTATACCGCGGCTTTTGCGCTGAGCGAGAAGCCCATGAACCCGATGCGCGCGCCATCCACCTCTTTGCGGCTGCGCAGATACTCGGACTCACGCTGCACGTCGTGCACCATCTTGGCCATGGGCAGCCAGTGGCCGAATCGTTGATACAGTTTTTCTGCCGCGCCGGTCCGGTAATCGGAGCCGTCGCGATAGTGCCGGATGAACGACCAGCTTGTCAGCACTACATAGCCGTGCTCGACCAGCCATCGCCCCCACCACTCTTCGGGCGCCGTGTAATCGGGCGTCGAGGAAGTCCAGCAGATCACCGCCGGGAACGGTCCGGGCCCCTTCGGCAGAAGCAGTACATGGTGCTGCAGAAAATCCTTCTCGATGGGGAGATCGAGCGCGATGCGAGTGTAGGTTCCGCGATCGGCCGTCGCTTGCATGACGGCTTGCCGGATGTCGCCGAACCACTGCCGGTCTTGCTCGTTGGGACCCAGCTTGCCCAAAATCCCGGTCCACAGTTGCAGCAACTGCGGCCTTCGTACCGTAAGCCACTCGTTCGCGGAATGCAGCCCCTCAATCAGTGAAGGGATTGGTTGATTTTCCGCACCCGGCTCCGGCGCAGGGCTGGAACGGTTGGTGACCTTGTGTTGATTCAGCCGCGCCAGCTCCTCACTCTGGCCGTTCACAACGGACGCGGTGAGTGCGCAGAGCGCGGCGACGATCCACTTCATGCTATTCCACCGGTGTCTCCGCTACGCGATAGACCGGGTTGAGGTCCTTCCAATCAAAGCGCTCATTCCGCAGCGGCAATCCGTGCGCCTGCGCGTACTGATTGCGAACGGCGCGAACCTGCTCCACCCAGTCGCCGAAGGGCAGTTGCAGCTCACGGTAGACGAGGTAACTCATGTCCGCGGTTCGATCCGGCAGGTGATCCTTCACGTCGTCCAACTCGTGAAGAAACCGCCGGCCATTGGCCTCGGCAACTCGCGGCAGCCAGGATCTGTACCAGGTCTCGATGGCATCCGCCAGCACCCGGTTGCGCGAGTAGCGGACCGCCGAAGCCTGCCCGAGCGCCTGGTCGAGCGAGTTCAACGCAGGCTTGGGCTGATTCTTGCTCGCCGCATCGGCGGCGGATCGTAGCAGTCCATCCATGCGCCCGATGGCGCGCAGCATCTCCAGATTCTGCCGGCAAAGCCGGGCGATGGAAAGAAAAACTTCCAGGTTATATGGATTCAGATCGGCGCGCGGCAGATTGTCGTGCAGCAGGCCGAGCAATTCGTCGTTCTCCGGCAGCGACTCGGCGGCCAGTTGCAGGCGCCTGGCATTCTGCGCCGCCCACTCGGAATGGTAGCTCAGATCGGCGGCGGGAACCGGCGGCAGAGGGATGAGCTGATCGCGGGCCGGGCGCGGCGGGTCGAATGGTCCGTTCGAGTTCCCCCAGATCGGTTTGCGTGCCTTTGTGGCCGCCGTGTCCCAACTGTCCGACCAGAATTGCGCCTGCGTACTCATGAGCTGATAGACGCGACCCATCCCCGCGACACGATTGCCGTAATAAAGCGGATAGAACGCCGCCATGCTTTCTGCCGGATCGGGCGACCCCGGATGCCATCCGGCCGCGCCCGCGGCGGCGTAGCCGAGCCAGAACGTCTCCGGGTGCAAGCCCATATCGGCCCAGCCCGCGTTGATCATGCCCATCAGGTCGGCATCTTTGCGCGCCGAATCGAAAGTGATTTTCTGAAATGTGTCGAAGACGCGAGGGCTGGCGGGCCGATCCTGGTGCACGCGCCGGGAAGCGGGCAGCGAGAAGTAGTCCGGGAAGAGCTTTTCCTCGCCTTCCGAGGAGGTGTAGATCATTTCGCGGATGCCGTGTTTGCGGAATACGGGATCGAACTGCGGACCGTACACTTCGCCGTTCACCATGTACGGTGGCAGCGCCGCGATATCGTCCGGCTTCAGCGGATACTCTCCCCAAAACACGACGGTCCGTCCCCGGTCGTGAAGATAAGCAGCGGTCTTGGTGACGAACTCCGCCAGCATCTTGCCCACGCTGCCCAATTCCTTGGCGCGCTGCGCCTCCTGGCATTGGGCATTGTTGGCCAACCCGATGTAGTACGCCTCGTCGGTGGACAGATAAAAGTAGTTTGACCCTTTGTTGGCATCGAGCAGGTCCTGGAACATGCCGTACAGAAGCTTGTAGGAATCGGGGTTGGTGGCGCACAGCTCGTAATTGCTCTCGGGGTATTCGCGCAGCCGGGCGTATTCGGGATGCTTCAGGATGAACGCGATGTGCCCCGGACTGTCGAGGTACGGGATGAGTTGGACGTGATGCCGAAGGCCGTAGTCCGTCAACTCCTGCAATTGAGCGGGTGAGAGCGCCTGCGGCTCCACCAGCGCCGGCGCGCTCTGGTACTGGAAGTGGCCCTCCAGCTTGATGGCGAAGCCGTTGATTTTGAAAAACGCCGCCTGGCGGAGCGCCTGTTTCAACACGTCCAGCCGGTCGAGGTGATGCGCGTCATCCCAGTAAATCTGCCGCATCTGGAGATCGGGCCAGTCCTCGATCTGTCCCTCGGGTAGCATCAGGGCGCCATCCCGCGGCTTAAGCAATTGCACGAAAGTCACGACGCCGTAGTACAGGCCGGTGGGCGCATTGGCGGCAATCGTCACTGCATTCCCGCTGAGATCGATCTTGTAGGCCTGCTGCGCCAGGATGTCGCGATCGCGATCCTGCGCCTCGCCTACGCGGGCGGAGTTCGCGTCAATTACGAGGCGCAAGGTGCCGGAGGCTTGCTTTGGATTCGCCAGGATCAGCAGGAATCTCCTGGCCAGCTCTTCGTTCAACACCTGGACGGCGGCGTCGCTGGGCGCGACGCCCGAAAGATCCAGCCGCCACTCGCGCGAGAAGACAAAATCGGATGCGCCCAGCCGGACCAACTGCGGCTGCGGCATCACCGTATAGCCACGGGCAAGCAGCGCCGATACCGTGGCTGCCCACGCGTGCGTCGTGCACAAGAAGAAGAGGACGGCGATTGGCTTCATTACTCGATGAACTCCACGTACCCGTTTTTTCGCAGGAACCTGAAATACCCGACGAAGTCGAAATTCGGCGGGCCTAGCTCAAGGCGCGTCAGCCGGATTACTTCCGCCAGGTTCCGGTGGCCGTCACACCAATAGAGAGCGATCGTGGGCACGGCAGCCCACGCGCCCGAAGGGTAGCCTTCCCACTGTTCGTGCGGCAGATCGTCCAGCGGCAGCGTGCCGAACCGCTTGCGCTTGACCACGATCCTGGCGGCTGCCTCGGTCTGCGAGTCCGGGGACGCGACCGGCTTCACGGGCCCCAGTGCGCTACGAATGCGGCTGGATTGCAGATAGGCAAATCTCCGCAAGCCGTCCAGCATAGGGGCGAGCGAAGCGCGCATCGCGGCCCGGCGATCCTCCGGAACCAGCCGGAGCACGCTCGACACCGCCTGGCTCTCGCGCTCCCGGGAATATGCGATTTTCGCTTCCGCCTGCGCCACGTCGCCGGCCCCGTCCAGAAATGGGGAGGCCGACTTCAGAATCTGTTCGTATCCGCGGCTCTCGCTCAACCGGGCGAGCCACACGGCCTCCGCTTCACTGGCGTTGGCGATGAAGTACAGAAAAGCCGCATCGATCACCGCGATGTCGCGCAACGACCGCGGATCCACGCGGTCGGGCGTGTCTTCGCTGTTGTGATGCGTCTCCACGCCGCTGCCGCTGTATCCCCAGACCGTGGGCACTCCCACCATGGGCTCGGCCATGTAGGTGTCGGTCCCGGTGGTGAACTCTTTTTCGTGCCACGGCCGGCGGACTTTCGGGAGATACTCGGCCGCCACCTTCAGGATGAACGAGTCGGTGAAATCCTTGGCCACGTGCGGATTCATGTAGAACGTGTACTCGGTTCCGGCCAGATCGTACGATGCCGCCGGCGTATCCACGCACATGGCCGCCACGGTTCGCCGGATTCGTTCCGGATTGTGCTCTACGTAATGCATCGACCCGTACATCTCGCCCATGGAGAGGATGCGGATGCCGCGCCTGGGCTTCGGCAGCTTGCCGGCGGCGATGAGGCGATGGAGCGTATCGAGAGCTTCGATCGTCGCCGCGACGCCGGTGGCGTTGTCTTCCGCGCCCTGCTCCGAGGTGTGGCCCAGCGTGAGCACTTCTTCCGGACCCGTGCCCGCGAGCAGGCCCGTGACGTACGGATACGATCCGGGGTAGTAACGGGTATCGACCGTTGCCTTCACGCGGACGGGCCCGCGTGCCAGCAGTTGGTGGAGCAGGGCCGTCTGGCGCGGCGTGATGGAAAAGCACAGCAGCGGCGCGCTCCGCTTGGTGAATGCCCATCCGTCGTCTCCCCATGCGTTGACCCATTGGCGGCCGTCCGTCAAGCCGGGGTTTTCCGTGAAGGTGTTGATTGCGCCCAGCGCCCCCGCTTTGACGAGCAGCCATTTGATGTTTGCCGGGTTTTCCTCTGTGAGCGCCAGTTTGCCGCGGAGGTCGAGTTTGCCGATATTGCGGACATCGTTCCTCTTGACCTCCACCACTTCCGCGGTGATGCCCTCGGGCGGCGTCGGGCCGCTCCACATGCCCAGGGAGGCCGGAACCTTGTCGTAATCGGCGAGGATTCTCGCATCCGGGGGCACGCTATTGTCGACAATCTCAAGACGCGCGCTCTTCACGTCCCAAGCCAGCGGCATGGTCCAGTAGCCCACTTGTGTGACGCCATCCGCCGGCGCCTGGACAATCTCCACATTGGTGAGGCCGGCCTGCTGCATCTGGCCCTTCAGGTATTCGGCTGTCGCCAGAAAGCGGGGGAATGTGAAGAAGCGGTCGCTGGCATACACATCGCGCATCACGCGCATCGCATGGTCGGAGTTGTACGCGCCGCGAACCTGCTCGATGACGGTTTCGAGGGTGGGGCTGGTCTGTGCGGTTGCACCCGGCGCCAGCAGTACGAGAACGCTCCATCGCCACATGTCAGAAGACCTCAAAGGCCGCTGTTTTGGTCTGCCCCGTGACGAGATCACGAACTCGAATCTGCCAGCGGCCCGCAGGGTCGCTCACGGCGATGGGGACGAGCTTACTGGCGCGGCCTTCCGGCGCAAGCAGGTTTCCGGAGTAGTAGGCAATGGTCTCTCCCGAGGGATTCAACACGTCGATATGAAGGATGTGGCGCGCGGCGGGCGTCGCGGCCGCGAAGCTCACGCCAAGCTCAGCGGTATCGCCGCGGCTGACGCGGGCAGGCGCCGACACCTCGAGCTCCGGCATGGCGGAGGGCGCGACCGCGAGGATTGTAGGCTCGTACGGATCGAGCGTGACCTCGAGTTCGCGCAGATTGCCCGCCGCCTTTGCGCCGCGCACGTTGTACACAAACCGCTCGCCGGGGAAGGCGAGCCGCACCGTCACCGGCTTGGCGAACCGATCGTTCGACTTGAACTCCGGCGGACCCAGCTCATCGACGCGCAGTTGAGGATTCGTCATCAGCACGACGATGCGCACGCCACCGTTGCGAAAGGTATGCAGTTCGACGCCCACCACCGGCCTTCCCGACGCATCCGTGACGGCGAACTCGGGCTTGACTCCAGCGCTTTGGAGAAGGTCGCCCATCATACGATGCGCGGCGGCTTCCTTGCCGACGAGCCGGTCCTGGTGGTAACTCAGGAGATCGGTGGTCTGAATCGCCTTACCGCGGCCCGGCGCGCCCGATGCGAACAGGCTGGCAAGCTGCGGCTTCGAAAGCCGCCGGCAATGCTCATCGAAGGCGCCCGGCTGTCCGTCCGCAATCACGGTTCCGCCCTGCGCCACGAAATCCCGGATCGCTTTCGCTTCCGCCGCGGAGAGCGCGCTGGAATGCGGCAGGATGAGCACCTTATAGCCGCGCCGAAGCAATTCGCCCTCCTCCACTTGCCCATAGGAAACGAAGTTATATTGCAGACCCTCGTCCTCAATCAGCCGGCACCACGATTCGCGCAGCCGAAGAAAGGCGCTGTCGCGGTATTCGGTGCTGGAATTCCGCGTCACCCAACTCTCGCCCTTGGGCCTCTGCGCCAGCATCCACTCGGCCCGCATGCTCGGCTGCGAATAATGAATGGCCACGGGGTCCACCATGCGCTCACTCGCGATCAGCAAAGCGCCGATGCCGGCGCGCAGCTCGTTGTAATAGGGCGCAACTTCGCGGCCGCGTTCGCCCACCACGTTGTCGCGCCCGATAAACGCGGATTTGTCGTCCCAAATGATGAGGCCGCGGTTGCCGTGCAGCAGCTCATACCAGACGCGATGCTTCTCCCAGAGACCCTGCGCGAAGGAAGTGGTCACCACGGCCATCGCCGGATTCAGGGACCGGATGATCTCGATGTTGTTGCCGATATCGTAGGGCTCGACGGCATTCAGCGACTTGACGATGCGCGAGTAGTCGTATCCTCCCCATCCGGGCATCTGGCCGCCGCCGATCCCGATGTAGGCCTCGGGATCCACGCTATGGATGGCATCGGCGCCCATCTTCAGCGCGCCGGCGTAGGCGATGTCCATCCACTCCTTGAAGTCGCTCCAGCCGGAGAAGTTCTCGCCCGGCTGCTTCATCGCCTCGTCGGTGGTGGGCGGCATCACGGCGTCCCAGTTAGTGAAGCTGGTTGCCCATTGATCGTTGAGCGCGCGCAGAGTACCGTAGCGTTCGCGCAGCCAGCGGCGCATCGGCGTCAGGGATTCGTCCGAGAAATCGAAGTCCCAGAATGCGGCCAGATCGGCGATCCCGCTCTCATCGCCCAGGCTATAGAAGAACGGGCGGTAGGGCGAGTAGAATTTGGCGGTCTCCACCAGGCGGTCGTGAATCCTGGAAAGCCAGGCCGGATCGCTCAGACTCGGATGACGCTTCAGCGGTTCCTTGCTGGTGCGGTCCTGCTTGTAACGCTCCCGGGTTTCGACGAACTTCCAGTTCACCGGCCGGTCCGGAAAATAGCGGTGATACTCCGAGTAGAAGTCGGTGGAGATGTTCTCGGCGTACCAGCGCAGATCGTTGGAGAGCAGGAAGTCGGGCGGCGTCCGGTTGCGCCCCACCCAAACTCCGCCGTCGATTCCGAGGGTCTTCAGCACGCCTTCCTGAGCGGGCGTACGAGGCTGCCACATGATGATGTTGTAATCCCACCAGGACCGGTCGGGCGGACTCGCGATGAACTCGGCTTTGGCGTCCTCCTCGCGATGGTCCGGTGCGCCTTTCTTGTTGACCCCGTCGAAATGCAAGTGGGCGGCCAGTGTGTTTCGCATGGCCGTGGCGCGGCGCAGATCGAGTGCGAACCCGATCTCATTTTCGTCGATCAGCTCGACTGGGATTATGCGATCCTCCACGATGCGCCCGTACGCGTCGGTCCAGCGAATGGACAACTCGCCCTTGCCAGTCGCCAGTTGATTGGTGCGATAGACAACCGCCGCCGGCCCACTTCGCTCCAGCGGGCCGGCGGGCAGAAGGATCTCGGCGCCCCAGGCGGAACTCGCCAGCAGGGCCGCGAATATCAGGGCCGCTACCACGTCAGACGCCCCGACAACTGCAGCGTGCGCGGGCTGTTGCCGGAGGATTGGACGTTGAGGATCCCGGTACTGCCAATGAAGCTGTTCGGGTTTCCAGGATGATTCAGGATATTGAAGAAATCCGCCTGCAGGCGGAAGCGGAGTCTCTCTTTGAAGGCAATATTCTTGAATGCCGAGGCATCCAGACCCCACTGCCAGATGCCCGGCAAGTACTGTTGGCGCAGCGGCGCCAGGCCGCTCCAGGTGGTGCGCTGCACGGTGCCGTCTTTCAGCGGCACCCAAACCGTGTTGGTGTTATAGAACCCCACCATATTGGTGCCCGCCGGCGCGTTGGGCGCACTGGCCTGGCCATAGACGATCAACGGCGACACAGCAGGTTGGTAATTGGAAGGAATGCCCTCATACCCGTTCGGCTGCCCGGCGGCATTATGGCTGTTGATCAGATTGGCTGGGATGTAGCCGTTCCAATACAGGTAGCCGGGGTAACACGTCCCGCTGGTGCAGTTTTGAATCGGGTACTGGTAGCCGTAAATCTGGACGGGGGCGCCAGTTGGAAAGGTGGCGGCCGGCAGCGTGAGGTAAGTGCTGTTAATGGAGCCTAAGCCAGCCACTTGCCAGCCGCCGACTAACTTATCAAGCCACGGTCCGGCATTGCCCAGAAGAGGCTTGCCCTTGCCGAAGGGCAGGTCCGCGACCCAGTTCCATCGGAACCGGTTCTTAGGAATGCCGGTATCGCGCTGGTAGTTCAGCAACCGGTCCAACGTAGCCTGGTCGGTCGGCACCGAGCCCTGTGGGTACTGGTTGAGCGAAGGAATGACCGACGTGCCGCTGTAGCCCTGGCCGCCGGCCGCAAAGTTGTTATCCAGCACGTAGAAGAACTGAAAAGCGTAGCCCTTGCTGAATCGCCGTTGCACTTCGAGCGTAATGCCGTTCGAGTTGCCCCATCCGGTGTTCTGCCAGTTCTCGAGAGCGCCGTAGGTAGTTTGGTTGTAAGCATTGGTCGCGACGGCGGCCAAGGGACCCGTGGGCAGGGCCGTCCCTGTAGTCGTGTACCAGATGTAAGCGGGAGTGGACAGGTTGAACTGGTTGACCTGCTCCAGCGCCGTGCTGTGGTTGCCGATGTAACTGGCGCGAAAGATCGTGTCCGGTAGAATTTCCTTTTCCAAGGTCAGGTTCCAGTTATGGACCCTGGGGTCCGGCTGGTTGAGTGCAAAGTAGTCAACCACGGCGGAGCCGGCGCTGAGGCTGCCCACGGCGTTCGTGGTGACCGCATTGGTGCTGTTCTTGCCCGCGATGATCGTTGGCGCCTGCCGCAGGCCGATGTTGCCGACGCCATCCGGCGAATACGCGGCTTGCGTGACGCTGGTGATGAACCGGGCGTTCATCGGGGCGTTCAACCGCATTCTTTGCGCCCAGGGGTTGGTCGGAATGTGGAAATAGGACAGGGCGTAGCCGCCGCGCAGCACAATCGGCTTGGACCCCCCGGTTAACTTATAGGCGAAACCCAACCGGGGCGCGAAATCCCGCTTGTTGCTCGTCTCCAGAGCCTGAGGCATTCCGGCGTCCTGGTACGTCTCGAACTTCGCTCCCAGTTGCTGCTCGCGGGCGATGATCGACGGAGTCGTATACCCCAGGGTTTCCAACTGTTGTATGGTCGTACCCAGGACGATGGCCTGGTTGGCTTTGTCGAAACTGACCACGGCGTTGTTCTTGGCGCGGAAGGGCGGCCAGTATTCATAGCGGAGCCCCACGTTCACGGTCAGCCGCGGCGTCACCTTGTACTTATCCTGCACATAGCCGGCATATTCCTTCGTCCGCGCGTAGAACATACCGCGCACATACTGATTGGAGTAGTTAGCGACCCCTAAGTAGAAGTTAGCCAAGTCATCCCCTGTATAAGGAAGCGGCTGCGGATTATTACGAGACGAGCTGGTGTCATACAGGGACGTGGCGTTGGTGGCAAAGTTGTCGTTGCCGGCCACCTGCTGCTGCGCGGGCAAGATGTCCAACTGATCGAAGCGATAGTGGAAGCCAAACTGGATCTCGTGCCGCCCTTTGACTTTCGTCGCGTTGTCATCCAGAACGCCGTAAAACTCGTTAGCAGCGTTGGTATTCTGGGTTTCCCATTCGTACCCGTTTCCGACGTTTTCGAGCCCAGCCTGGTAAATGCCCGGCCATCCGCCTACCGCGAACGGATTGGGAAGTCCCAGCTCGGCGTCATAATTATGGGTGAGGTCGCCGGTGCCGACAAACCAGGGCCCGTAAGAGCCGCTCACCACCAGTTCGTTGAAGAGAGTCGGCGAAAACGTGTGTGCCCAGGAAATCGCGGCGTTCTTGTTGGGAGCTTTGTAACCCTGGGTGCCGGACGGCACCTTGCTCCAGTCCAGGGTCGGCTGGCTGTAGAATTGCGACCGCGTCGAGTAATTGCCTTGCGAGTACCGGAAGTAGAAGGTGTCTTTCTGGCCTACGCGCTGGTCGACCCGCGCGCTGGTGGTCCAACTCCGCTGGAACGAGGGAACCGCGCCAAACCAGTTGGTCGCGACGTTCGGGTTGACATTCGGCAGGGTCGGCAATTGGGTGACGGCAAGCAGGTACTTGGCCAGTGGACTTTCCATACTCGATGGAATCTGATTCCCGGGAAAAGGCGTGCGCGCCCACGTGGCGGCATCGGTCGAATAGGGATCGTAAATGGTGGAGTGAATGCCATTGACGTCCATAATGCCGCTCATGTCGCCGTTCCGCATGGCCTGCGTCGGCAGCGGGAACCCCTGCGAGGTGTTCTGTATTAGCCTGAGTCCCTCGAAGGAAAAGAACCAGAAGGTCTTGTTCTTGCCGTTGTAGAGTTTGGGGATGTAAACCGGCCCGCCGCCGCTCACGCCGAACTCGTTACGGTTCAGGAACGGCGCCTTGGTGTAATAGTCGGTCCGCGCCCTGGCCAGACCAACGGCATTGTTCCGGTTGGTCTCGAAAGCCGAACCGTGCAACTGGTTGGCGCCGCCCTTGGTGCTCATCACGACTGTGGTGGGCCGCGCGTACTTGGCCGAGGTGCCGTTGTCCACCACGGTGAACTCCTGGATCGAATCCAGGCCAGGCTGCCGCAGATTGACGGTATTCCAGCCGGAGCGATCCATGATGGTGGCTCCATCCACCACCACGTCCTCGGAGCCATCCCGTATGCCAAAGGAACGCGTGCCCTCCATGCCAGGCACGGTCTGTAACAGGCTCATCACCGCGCGGCCGTTGAGCGGCAACTGTTCGATGCGAGTGTGCTCCAGGGTGCCGCCGAGCGTGGCATTGTCCACCGTGACCAGCGGGGTGACGTCCTGCACCGACACTTCCGCGGAGGTCTGCCCCACCTTCATGGTCACATCCACCACCACGCTCTGCTCCACCTGGACGGTCAGAGAGCCTTCGAACTTCTGCATGCCGGCGGCTTCCACCGTCAGCAGGTATGGTCCAGGGACCAGGCCGGGAAACAGATAAAAGCCGGTTTCGTTGGCGGTTGTTTTCGAAGTGACATTGGTGTTCGTGCCGGTCAGCGTGACGGCAGCGCCGGGAATGAAGGCGGTGGTCTGGTCGCGTACAGTCCCGCTTACCGTGGCGGTGCTGGCTTGCGGCCATGCGGACGATGCGATCAGGACGGCGAGCAGAATGCAGAGCATGAATCTAGGCATTGGAGCCTCCCTTTGAAACAAGACGTTGATTTACGGTAGGGATCCCGGCCGGCCGCAATCTCAGCGGCCCGAGCCTCAGCGCAGGCGGCCTCGCTGCGGATATCAGGAACGTAATCGCACCCAAAGCAATCACTCCCGCTCCAGCCTGGTCTTGGCCAGGCATGGCGCAACCAACTGGCGTTTCCCAACTAAGATTCGGTTAACAGGAGTTTAAGTCTCGCTGGTGTGCGTGTCAAGGGGAATGGCGCGGAATGCGCGGAATGCAGGAACTTCGCACAGCGGCGCTGTCTGGTGATTCGACTGCGAATGGCAGACTGGAAGCCGGGTAATCGGCATAGTTTTAGGTGTCAGACTGGGAGCTTTCAATGGGCGAGAGGGCGGTGAGGAAGAGAAACTGCAGAGGGAGGCTAGGAGAGAAGTCAGAGCGAGACGACAGCGGTGGCTAACGCAGGGGCGGTCCGGCGG